>Ga0079301_1000884_pt1 | contig 14488 bp, 16 predicted proteins | sample Wag4_2014_7_11_3_FD_74797 | JGI IMG/M metagenome (GOLD analysis project Ga0079301, IMG submission 74797) | Fresh water mixed with fracking chemicals microbial communities from Ohio, USA - Utica-2 Time Series FC 2014_7_11 | ecosystem: Engineered > Industrial production > Chemical products > Input...
CCCACTGAATCAGCCCGCGTGCAGCCAATCCCGTCAGGTGATAATGCACGGTCGATGTCGAACGTAACCCCAACGCCTCACCAATCTCACGAATCGACGGCACAAAACCGTGCGCTTTCAGATAAGCGATCAAATACTCGTAAACCTTGTCCTGACGCCCCTGTACCACCGACTACCTCGCTTGATGACTCACTTCGTCCCATTCATCAACATATACAGCCAAGTTCCATCTTGGAACACATGTTCCAATTTAACAAGGCCTTTGCGCACCAGTCAATTGCAAAGTGGGCGCGAAAACAGCCGATCACTGAATCCCGGTGTCCTCGATGGCCGTCCGCCAGATTCCCCGTTCATTCATCGCAGGCCGGTATCAATGAATGGTTGACGCTCGCCGCGTGATGATTGCGTCCATCGGGCATTCAACTGTCACTGTCCGAAATCCTGGAAAATACGCAGTCGTTGCGTCATCGAAACCTACGCGATCCACAAAACGGTTTGCTGCGATGTACAGGCGAAGCAAGTCAAAACAGACCCCAACGGCGTTGCAAGCACGTCTCGGTTTTTATGATGGGTCGAATGAGCGATGATCAGTTATCAAGGAGGTTTGATCAGCCAATTGGCGCGCGCTCGGTGGTGGGTGCTTACAGATCGCTTCGTTGCGGGTATAAGGCGATCGTGTGGATTTGGGGGAGAGACGGTGATACACGGGATGCGGGTATTTTTTGGTGCGGCTGTGGCCAGTGTATTGGCTGCCTCTGTGGGGGCCTGTGGGTTTTACACGAATGTTCCGGCGCAGATCAGCGTTGTGAATGTCAAACCAGGTCAGATCACCTACAACCGTGACTCAGGCAAACTGGCGATCGAATATGAACAACCGGAGATGAATCTCCGCGTGGAACACGGCAGCATCGGTGCGACGTTCAATAAGATGAACGTGGCGTATTTTTACAGCAACGGCGCCAAGGCCGACACAGAAGTTCCCCCGCTCAACCTTGGGATGACCGTGCGGGTGGATACGGGTGTTTATCCCACCAATATTCGCGCGGATGCGCCGGAGGCGGTTGACCCCGCGCAGGTGGGCAACAAGGTGCTCGCACCGATTACCAAGGTCAATGTACCGATCCTCACGCGCCACGTGACACAGTTCGGCCTCAAAAGCGAGCTGCCAACCGGCAACGCGGCTGCCATTTACGCTGTCGTCAACCTGACCGGATATGATGACGCCAACTTCGAGACCCGACTCGAGGCCTTCGTCCCCATTACGTTCATCGGTCAACCTGGAGCCATCAATTGAAACGACTCGCCTGTGAAGGGGGGGTGACCACCGTTGAGTATGCCTTGATCGCCTCTGCGATCTGCTTCGGCCTGCTCGGCGCCTCTTACACTATTCAGGCATTGCAACGCGTTCAGTTTCAACAACATCAAAAAGCCACCAAGACCTGGCGATCGCCCTGATCCACCCCGCGCGTCAACCGGCGATTTTGCAGCAACCAGCCTTCGTTGCTGCTTGCTGTGCATCCTTGCCTGATCATGCAAGCGAAGGACCCCAGGCGCCCTGCACACTGACCCAACAGGACTCAAACACGAATACTCACGCCACTTGCTGGTCATGAACCCGCAGGTTTACCCAGTGCCCCATCCCTGTCCGGACTAAGAAAGCAAACGACATCAAGCGCTTCATGCCACGTGTCAACGGCAAACAGCACGGGCTGGGGCTGAATATTGGGTGTTTTGACACGCTTGCTTCGCTTCGATTAACCAATATTAAGCATTATTTAAACTTGACTTTACCTTGGAGACGCAAGGCACAAGATGATGACGGCGATAAGGATGGTGCAGGCTGCGAGATTGTGAGTCTGAAGCGTTAAAGTCATTTGGGGAAGGAGCCGAAAGATGAATCTGGTTTACAAGTTGATTCAGGAAGAAGACGGTCAGGCGCTGGTGGAGTACGGCTTGATTCTGGGTTTGGTCTCGGTTGGCTTGACCATTACGTTGACGGCGATGAAGGGTGAGATCGGCAAGACTTTTGAATACGTCGTGAAGCAGTTGAAGAGCGCGCAATCAGCCACCGCGGCCAAGAAGTAAGCGTACGGTGCGCGATGTTGCATGACTTGCTCACCAATGAAGACGGGCAGGCTCTGGTCGAGTATGGCCTGATCCTGGGCTTGGTCTCGGTGGCGCTGGTGACGTCACTGACAGGCATCAAGGCTGGTTTGCTGAATGTGTTCAATGATGTCGTGGGCAAGTTGGGCAAGGCGACCACAGCCAAGACTTGAGCGTGTTGGCTGACCGGGGATACGGCGCCTGACCGCGCCATAGTTTTGGTTTCCTTCCGTATCCGAAGATGGTGCAACCAAGCGGTTGACTCATCTTCGGATACTTCATGCTGATCCGGTGACAGTCAGCTTGATTTAATGAATACTGTTGGGACGATAGACTGTTTTGTACAGATTCTGACTGACAAAGAGCCGTCCGATCACTTCCAATGTGAACCTGCGCCGGTCGCTGGTCACGTCACAAGCTTCCAGTTGATCCCTGATTAATAGGAATCTGTCTAGCACTTCCATGGGCTCAGGGATTGCGACGTGGGCTGTCATGGCAAGCATTCCGGCTCACGCGGTTTCTGGCGCTTGATCGTTCGTGCTGCAATCACGCGGTGTAAAACGTAGGCGCCCGGGGTTCCTTGGGTACAATGGTCAACATCACGCGCCCCTTGTGCTTTTGGTTGAAGGGATGTCACGGATGGTAGCCATCTGGCAAATGGGTCTGACAGGCATTGTGTTGGTTGCGATGGCGACGGACTTGAAGCGTCGCAAGATTTATAACTGGCTGACCTTTCCGGCCATGCTTGTGGGGTTGATCCTGCAAGGCGTGTTTGGTGGCATCTCGGGTGTGCAGTCAGGGTTGATCGGGCTTTTGGTTGGCAGCGTGATTTTTCTGATTGGCTTTGTGGTTGGGGCGATGGGCGCTGGTGACGTGAAGCTGATGGCCGCGGTGGGTGCGTGGCTTGGCTGGCCCCATGCGGTGGCGGCTGTGTTGTATGTGAGTTGTTTTGGTGGGCTCATTGCGATTGTGGCTGCGGTGATGCATGGCAGCCTGTGGCGCATGTTGGCGAATGTGTATTGGTTTATGGTGGGGTTGGTGTTGCCGGGTGGCAAGGCGCAAGCGGCATTTGCCCAGAGTGCGGCGCCGCCTGTGCCTTATGGGGTGTCGATCGCCCTGGGCACGATACTGGCCTTGTTTTATCCTGAGCCCATTCATTTGCTCGCGGCACTTGGAGTCGGGTCGTGATGCCTCAGGTGATTGAATCGGCGGCTCAGGAGTCTGGTCAGGCCTTGGTTGAGTTTGCGCTCATTTTGCCTATGTTGGCGCTTTTGACCTTCGGCACGCTCGAAGTGTCATTGTATTTGCAGCACGCGTCGGCTTTGAATGGCGCGGCTTTTTTGGCGGCGCGTTCCGCCAGTGTGGTGGGTAACCAGAATCGGATCAGCACCCAAAATGTGAAGACTTATGCGGATGCAACCGGCATGGCGTGGCTTGGCGAAAGTTGCCAGAACATGAAAGCAGCTCACGGTGCCGATTACACGCGCTTTCGGCTTGAAGCGAAAATGGGGCTGTTGGCCAGTCTGTTGCAGGCGAGTGGGGGCGGTTCGGCGCGGGTTGATACGATAGGCGCCGTTGCTACGCTGCCGCTGGAATATGACCCAAAGCGTCAGCCCAAGCACACGGCCAATCCAACCTACAAACCGAAAACGCATTGCATGGTGAGTTACGATGCGCCGCGTGTCGCTGCGCCCAAAGGGGTGGGCGACGGTCTAAAGAAGCTTGCTGAGGTCAAGAAGGTGGTGGTTGACATCAAGGCCAAATGGCCCAAAGCGCCTGCGCCGCCGCCACCGGCTGCGATGACGCTCATCGCGAATCTGCCAACAGGCCCTGATACCGAGCCTTTCGGTGCGCGGCTGTCCGTTGCCCCGCGGCCTGTAAATGAAAGCAATGGCGAGCGTTATTTGCGTCCTGATTACGAAAAGGCGACGGGTGGCGGTGTGGCGTGGCGGGTTGGCGATCTCAAACAGGCGCTTGAAGCTTATGCCACGGACCTCAGCAAGGCCAGTGGCATCAAAGACGCCTTCACTGAACTGGGGCGTTTTCCACAAGGCAGTTTGCCACAACCAGCACCGCCGACCGGGGGCACTGGAACACCCAAAGCGCCCGGTGGTCCCGGTAAGGTGGTGCCCCCTGTGCCACCAACAATTCCGACTGCGGCGTTGGCTGCGTTGCTCAAACCGGTGAAGCAGCTTTCCGCGCCGGCAGCGGAAGCACTGCAGCGCGGCAGCAACACGCAGTATGCGCGCTTGGTGACCCAGGAGCGGAGGCTCTTTCGATGAGGGCCGTGATGCGTTGCGCTCAGGCTTTGCGGCGGGAGGAGGACGGACAGGCCCTTTTGTGGGGGGCTGGCGTGGTGGTGCTGGTGGTGGTGCTGTTTTATGGTGCCGTCGATATCGGGTTGTTGGTGCTTGGCAAGATTCAGGCGCAGGCTGCCGCGGATGGGGCGGCTTTGTCTGCCGCGGCGTTGAAGGCGAGTGTTCATAATACGCGATCGCTGGCGTATCGGGCGCAGTCGGGGCAAGTGATGTTGGCACGGCAGGCGTTGATCGAAGCGACGGGCCTGGCCGTGCGGGAGTTGAGTCAACCCGGTCACAAGCCGGCCCAGTTCAGGGAGTGTCTCGGTCGTGCGCGGGGGCATATCAAGAAGGTGACGCTGTTGCGGGAGGGTGTGCTCGAATTCAACCAGTGGGTCACGGACGCCAAGGTGGGGCCCGACGCGGTGGAAAGGGCTGCATCAATTGGTTTGAAGGGCAATTTGGGTTTTTTGGCGGTGAGCGATCGTGGCAATCAGCGGTTGCTCACCCAAGGCGGGGCGCTTGTTGAAAATGCGCGAATCTCGTCTGCCGTTGGCGGGGTTGTTTATGGTGCCGAGGGATTGAATCGGAACGGGCATGCAGGCAAATCGCTGGTTCGCATCAGCCCCCGGTTGAATGTCCTGGGTGCTGGTGTTTTCGGGATCGGCAGCAGTCAGGAACTGGAAGCGGAATCCGCTGCGGGGCCTTTGGAAGCACATACGTTGTGGGGTGCTCTGCCAGCATTGGATGCGTACGGAATCAACTGGTATACGGTGCGTCTGTTGCCGATTGGTACAACGGGGCGGACGCTATGATGAATGGTTGTAACGACTGTTACGACGCGGAAAGTGGCCAGGCGATGGTCGAGTTTGCGTTGATGGTGCCTTTGCTGGTGGTTTTGTTGGTGGGCGTGGTGGGTGTGGGTGTGGCGCTCATCCAGGCGCAGCAGTTAAGCGTGGCGGCGCGTCACGTGGCACGCCAGACGGCGCTTGGGATGGTGGAGCAGTCCTTAAAAAAGGGCGGGGCCGCCTCCAGTGTGCAGGTGCTTGCCAGTCGCAGTTTGGCGCAAAGCGGGGCGCGGGAGTCAGGAGCCCGTATGGTGGGTGTGCGTTGGCAGTCGTTGGGAGGCGGTGGTGGTTTTCGTGCGATCGACGGCCATCGCGCGGCGCTTGTCATCAGCAAGCCTGGTGGCATCAGCGTTGGGCGCGGTGGGCGGCGCGGTGCGGGGATCGGGGTCTTGTACGTGGGTGTGGGTTTGGAAAGGGAGCAAGCGGGGGGCACGCGTCTGCTCAATATCGGTGCCAGCGCGGTGATGCCACTTGAATTGCCTTTGACGGGCACGCGGGAGATGCCGGGGGTGATGGATGCCAACCCGTGGATTCGCGCCATCGTCAACGATAAACTTGATACCCGTTTATGATGTCAGGCCGAACGGTGATGCTAATGGGGCTGATTTGGGGGCAGTGGATCGCAACGGTTGAGGCGCGTGAAATCTTGACCCATTTTCCAGCCTATCCCGGGTCTGAGCGCCCGCTGCCTGGTTGGGAGGATTCTCGGTTGGCGATCGCCCGCACTTTAGACAAGCCGGAGGCTGTGATCACCTATTATAGAAACAGGTTAACCCAACAGGGTTGGCGTGTGGATCGATTCGAATGGCAGGAATCCTTGCAGGCCGCGCGCTCCCACCAACCGGCATGGCTGGTTTTTGAGCGTCCGGGTGAGGGACGTCTGGATTTGCAAGTGGTGCCTTATCGAGATGAAAAAACCCGTCAATATTCCTGTTGGATTTATTATCAATCCCGACGTTTGCTGTGAATGCGACCAAACAGTTTAAGGAGTCTATCGGTGAATTTGCGAGACCGTTTACGCGAACGTTCAGAAGACAACGCAGACAATGAGACGGACAAGCCAGAACCCGTGCGGGAAGCCAGGCGTGATTCCGCCAGACGTCCGGGATTGGATGTTAATCGTCGATTCCTGGTTTTGGCGGGCGTGACGGCGTTTATCACGGCCCTGATGGCTGCGTGGTACCTGCAGAAGCAGGGAGCAGGCCTCCAGGAGGGGGGCACAAAAATTGAGGTGATTGTACTGGCTGAAGAAGTGAAGGCGGGGCAGGCGTTGAACACCGATCGCCTGGGTACTGCGCTGATTCCCAAGGCCTATTTACCGGAAGGCTATCTCACCGAGATGGCCAAGGTGGAAGGGAAGGTTGCGATCGCTCCGATGGTGAGGGGCGAACCTGTGATCGAAAAACGGATCAGCGCCCCCAATCCCGCACTTGGCATCGCTTATCTGCTCAAATCGGGTGAACGCGCCAAAACCATCACGGTGGACGCTGCCTCCGGTGTTGCTGGTTTGCTACGACCCGGAAACGATGTCGATCTGCTTGCAACGATTCCTGACCCCAATCAGGATGGACGCCGCATCAGTACGCCCGTTGCTCAAAAAGCGCGGGTCATCGCGGTTGGCAAACACCTCTATGGCGAAGTGCCCCGTCTCGACGAGAACGGTGAACCCATCAGTGATGACACCAGTGGGGGCATCTCGTCAGACAGCACGGTGACCCTGGCATTGCCGGCCAGCAAGATTGGCCTGATTTCACTGCTGGAAGACCTTGGCAATCTCAAAATCGTTTTGCGTGGCGATGGGGAGACTGTTGTCAGTACCACACCATTTTCGGATGATGTCATCATGTCACTGGTCAGCGGTCAGATCCCCACGCGAGTGACCAAGGTAAGAGCCCCGGAAAAACCCGTTAACATCCGGCAAGCCCCCGTGCGCCAGACAGTTACCGCTCGGCCCAGTCGACGCACCGTGGCCGCACCGGCCAGACAGGCACCGGTTGTTGTGAAACAGGCACCCAAACGACCGGTCAGTCAGCCGGAAGTGATTCGTTTTGGCGGTGCAACGGATCAGTAACATCAGGCATTCACGGGCTGTCATTCAAAAACAGCCCAAACCTGATCACCAGTCACCAGGCATTCGACAGTTTGCGGCGAGAAATCCTGGAAACCAAGTCATCGTCTTACCCGTTAGACATATGCGATCGATCAAACGATCTGGTTCAGCTTGCAGGCGAGGCGTCCTGAATCAGGTATCCGAAGGGTGTTTCAAGCACTTTGTGCTTTTATGGGATGGCGAATGCGCGATTCCTCTTTTCTGGGTGATGCGTGTGAGTTTTTGGGATGTCGCCCGCCTGGCAGCGTTGGTGCTGCCATGATTGGATACTGCCCGTAACAAGGGCCTCGTTTCGGGTATAAGCCAATCACGTTATGCATGAATTGAAACGAGGCGCATCGTGTTGACCCGGTCTGGAATGCTTCACCTGCTGGTTGCCGCCAGTGCGTGTCAGCTGTTTATCAGTGAGCCGGCTGCGGCCCAAAGTCCTGATATCGTGGTTCCTTTGGGCACGACGTTGTTGCTGACCATCCCGGATGGTGTTGAGCGGATTGTTGTCGGAGATTCCAGTATCGCAGACGTCGTGGTGGTCAGTGGTTCCGGTAACCGCGAAATTCTGGTTAACGGCAAAAAAAATGGCTTCACCAATTTCTATGTTTGGCCCAATCGGGGGCCTGCCAGGCCTTATCGGCTGGAGGTGGCATCGAACCCACGCAACGAGTCGGTTGCCGTGCGGGTACAGGTGATAGAAGCGACTGAGCGTCGGAATGGTGCTGCCGGCATTCGTTGGAATGATGTGGTGGGTTTTAGTGAAGCATCGCCCAATGCGCCGTTTCGCTTTGGTTTGCCGATTCGCAACGATGTGTTGAAGGCGACTTTGCAGACTTTGGCGGTGGATCGCGACATCAATGTGCTGGCGGCGCCCACTTTGGTAATCCAAAACGGCAAAAAAGGGTCGTTTTTGGCAGGGGGCGAGGTGCCAGTGCCCTTGATGCAAACCACAGGTGGGGGTGTTGCTTATACGGTTGAGTGGAAACAGTTTGGCGTGAAACTGGATGTGGAACCGCGGTTGGAGGGCGCAAACGATATCGTGCTGCGGCTGAAGCCGGAGGTATCCAGTGTGGATGCGGAAAATGCGATACAGTTGCGTGATTTGTCCGTGCCCGGTTTTTCGACGCGTTCAGCCGAAACGACAGTAACCTTGCGTGAGGGGGAGTCTTTGGTTTTGGCGGGTTTGTTGCGCAAGGATCGCATCAAGACGATTAGCAAGTTGCCTGTATTGGGTGACATTCCATTGTTGGGCAATCTGTTTGGTAGCACCCAGTATGACGAACGCGCCAGTGAACTGGTTTTTATCGTTACCCCGTCGGTGGTGACGCGAAACCCGGTGTTGCCTGAATCCGAGTATGGCAAGGGTCGCCCGGGGCAGCGCAGCAAATGACACGGATTCTCACCCGGTTGGTGACGATTTTTGGTGCCAAAGGGGGCTTGGGGCGGTCAACCTTGGCTGCCAATCTGGGCTTGGCGCTTGCCAATCAAGGGGCGCAGCGGGTCGCGTTGGTGGATCTGGATTGGCTGGCCGGTGGCACATTGGCGTCACAATTGGACCTCGAACCGTGTCCGCATCACTGGGGGGACTGGGTCAACGATCACGCGACGCTTGAGCAGGTTTTGATCAAGCATGGGAGTGGGGTGCGGCTGTTGCCGGCGCCGCCCGCTGGCGAAGCGGTCATTCCTGCCGCTTACATCGTGGCCTTGTTGAATCAACTCGCTGCGGAACATTCAACCATCGTGGTGGACACATGTTGGCCGCATATCAGCCCGTTAATGTTGCCTTTGTTTGATCTCGCCAGTGTGATTCTGGTTGTGACCACACCCGAGATTCACAGCTTGCAGGCCACGAAGGATTTGCTCGATCGTGCGCGGGATTTGCATTTTCCGACCGATCGGCTGCAAATCATCTTGAATCGTGACGGCGTCACAGCCGATATCGGTGCCAAAGATGTCGAAAATACGCTCAAACGCGCGCTTTGGGCGCGCATTCCCTATGACAAGGCCGTCGTGACGGCTTTAAACCGGGGGATCCCGCTTTATCAAGGCGTGCCCCAGCATGTCGTTTCGAAGGCGGTCAAGGCGGTTGCTGAACGGGTGATGGGCTTGGCACCAATCGACCTGTCAAGCCGTGGCCAGACGTATCTGACGCAAGCCGCGCAAGAAGCGGCCCGTCCCTTTCCGACCGCCTTGCGTGAGACTGATTTGCCTGAGGTGCCGCTCGATACGTCGCCAAGCCCGTTCACGGAGCCGCAGGCGTTGCAGGTTGTTGCAACCGATACGGAGCAATTGCGATTGTACAGGTTGCAGATTCTCGACAAACTCGTTGAACAGATGAAGCTGGAAGATATCCCGTTCGAGCGTTTGGCGGATGATCCAAATTTCAAGGATTTGTTGCGTGAGCAGGTTGCAGAGCGTGCCAACCGCTTGTTAGACGAGCTGAATTTGAATTTGGCGACACGGGCGGAGCGTTTGCGTCTGGTGCTGGATGTGGCCAATGAGGCGATTGGCTATGGCCCACTGGAAGGTTTTTTGGCAGATGACAGTGTCAGTGAAATTATGGTCAATGGTCCCAATCAGATTTTTGTTGAGCAAAAGGGTCGCTTGACATTGACGGATCGCAGCTTCACGGACGAGAAGCAGTTGCGGGTGGTGATTGATCGTATCGTCGCTCCCATCGGCCGACGGGTGGATGAATCATCGCCCATGTGTGATGCACGCTTGCCGGATGGTTCCCGCGTCAACGTCGTCATTGCGCCGTTGGCCCTTAACGGTTCGACCCTCACCATCCGCAAATTCTCCCGCAAGCGCTTGGCCATCGCGGATTTGGTCGGTTTTCAGTCCATGACTGCCGAAATGGCCGAGTTTTTGGAAGCCTGCGTGTTGGCCAAGTTAAACATTTTTATCTCCGGTGGCACGGGTTCAGGTAAAACGACGCTGCTTAATGTCTTGAGTGGGTTCATTCCCAGTGACGAGCGCATTGTTACGATTGAAGATGCGGCGGAACTGCGTTTGCATCAAAATCATGTCATCAGCCTTGAAGCGCGCCCACCCAACATCGAAGGAACTGGGGCCGTATCGATCCGTGAATTGGTCCGCAACAGTTTGCGCATGCGGCCGGATCGCATCATCGTGGGCGAAGTGCGGGGTGGGGAGGCCCTGGATATGCTCCAAGCGATGAACACGGGGCACGATGGCTCGTTGGCCACAGGACACGCCAATACGCCGCGTGATGCCTTGGCGAGACTTGAAACCATGGTGCTGATGGCAGGCATGGATTTGCCTGTGCGGGCCATCCGAGAGCAGATTGCCTCCGCAATTCACGTGATTGTGCAACAGTCCCGCTTGTCGGATGGCAGTCGCAAGGTGGTTGGCATCACGGAGGTAACAGGCATGGAGGGTGACATTATCACCTTGCAGGACCTGTTTGAGTATAAGCAGACGGGTCGTAATCTGGCGCGGGTTGAGGGCAAATTCCACTCGCTTGGCATGCGGCCGCATTACCTGGACCAAATGATGAGCATGGGGCTTTCATTGCCGCCGACCTTGTTTGTCCGTGGGGACCTCACGTGAATTTTTTGGCCTATTTCGTGATGCTCTTTGTCGGCATCCTCGCATTGATGTATGCCGGTTTTTGGTTGGTCACGCGACGGCCGGTTGACTTGGATACCGACATCGTGGAACCGCAAATCGATGCTGCACAGGTGGAACTGGAAAAACGCCTTCGCCAGGCAGGGCTTGCATTCACGCCGTCTGAATTTGATAAACGGGCTCGGCTGGTGGCTTTGGGTGTGGGTTGTCTTGGTTTTGCGATGGGTGGTTTTGGTTTTGGGGGTATTGTTTTTGGCTGTGCTTTGGCGGTGACGCTGTGGTACTTGCGGGGACGCTACCTCGATTTGAGCATCAAGCGCCGCGCCGCGCTCTTTGATGATCAATTGTGTGATGCCCTTGGAATGATGGCCAATGGTGTTAAAAGTGGTCAAAGTTTGCTTCAGACGTTTGAGCTGATTGCAACGGATTTCCAGCATCCGTTGCGGGGTGAAATGAATGAGGTGTTGCAGGAAGTTCGGATGGGCGTTCCGCTTGATACTGCCCTCGGTAACTGGGTTCGACGTATCCCGAGTGAGGATCTTGAGATTGCCACGACGGCGATGATCATTCAGCGCCAGACGGGTGGTAACATTGCCGAGGTCCTTGATACCGTGGCTACCACCATTCGGGCGCGCAACAAGCTTTTTAAGCAGATCCGCGCATTGACCGCCCAAGGTCGCGCCAGCGGTTGGGTGATGGCTTTTTTACCGGTCGGGTTGTTTTTGGTCCTCTATGTCATCGCACCGGCACGCACGGGTTTGTTGATTTCACACCCGCTGGGCCTGCTTGGCAGCACCTTGGGTGCCCTGAGCATCGGTTTTGGCGCTTACACCATTTCACGAATCGTCACGATTGATGTGTGAGGCCTTGTTATGGTGTATCTGATCGCGATTTTGTGTTTCGTTAGCGTGGCTTTGTTGCTTTTGGCGATCGCCAAGCCGCAACAGGTCGAAGATGTGCAGGATCGCCTGAAACGCCTGAATCAAAGCCCAAGTGAAACAGCAACCCTCAACCCAACCCTTTCCAGGTCCGAAAACCAGGAACCAGCCGATGCCGGCTTGCAGCGCCTGAAACAACAGGTGGGCGACGCATTGGAACCCTTTGCCCGGCGCTCGTTAACGCCTGAGCAAGTCGATGCCTATCAGGAACGACTTGCCAAAGCGGGTTTATACGGGGAAGTGCCGATTGCCTGGCGTGTCAAGCAATTTCTTGGTGCCTGTCTCGGAGCGACCATCGCGACGATTCTGAGTATCGGACTGGCGGATGCACGCTTTGGGATTTGGCTGCCGGCGGTTGTCATCGCAGGCGGCATCGGGTATCTGTATCCCGTTTGGCAGTTACGTACCTTGGCCGCCAGTCGCCAAAAAGCGATTTTGCGACAGTTGCCATCCACGCTGGATTTGCTCACCATCAGCGTCGAAGCCGGGCTGTCACTACAGGCCGCCATGGTCAAGGTCGTCGACAAAGGCCGACCATCACCACTCAAAGATGAGTTCGAACAGGCCTTGCGCGAGATTCAGTTGGGACGGCCGCGCGCGGAGGCCTTGCGTACGCTTGGTCGTCGCATCGACATCAAGGAGGTCCATTCCGTCGTCCTGGCCATGATTCAGGCTGAATCGATGGGCACGTCGATCGGCAAGGCCTTGCGCACTCAGGCAGAGATTGCACGCGAAAATCGGTGGTCCAGGGCGCAGGAATTGGCCTTTCAGGCACCGGTCAAGCTAACCTTTCCATTGGTTTTATTCATCTTTCCACCGGTCTTTTGGGTTATCTTGGGACCTGTTATCCTTGAACTGCTCAGCAACATGAAATAGTCGCCCAGGCTATCATCAGGAGAATGCCGATGCCTTTGCAAGCACCCCCCGCGATCGTGCAAACCCAGCCACAGCGTCCACCGTTTCGTCTGGAACTGCCACCGACACGCGCGCAGCGGGCGATCGCACGCGTGCGGGAATCCATCGCAACCGAAACGCACAACGGCATCCAAAGAGGCGCGCAAACCCGCATTCACGTTCATCCAGAGGGCACCGCCAAAGGTACTGTCGTGATGTACCACGGCTTTACGGCCGGTACCTGGCAATTCGACCTGCTCGCACCGCTGGTGCATCAAGCCGGTTACCATGTGTATGTACCGCGCCTCCCGGGACATGGACAAACCGATACCCACGGCATCGAAAGTCCCCAAGGCCTGCCAGATGGCACCAATTGGGAACGCTACACCCAGTTTGCGGATCAAAGCTTCCAAGACGCCGCAGACCTCGGCGGGCCGGTCTCCGTTCTCGGTCTTTCCGTGGGCGGAAACGTTGCAGCTTGGGTCGCCGAACGACACCCCACCGTGCAAAAAACCATTATCTACGCCCCCTTTCTCCAACACGAACATACGACGGCCCAAGGCATTTTCAATGTCGTCCACCAGATGGACACGCTCACCAATCGCCATTTCGGAATGCTGTTAGGTAACCTGACACACAGCTGGGGCGAAGAATGCCGCCAAATGGCCGCAAATGGCACCCGACCGGGTCACTCCTGGTTCTATCTGGTCCAAGCCTATGGCGCCACCGAGTTGGGGCGTCGCGTCATCGCCAATGGCACACGTGCCCAAGCCGCCTTACAGGTTTTTACGACCGATATCGATGACACTGCGGGCTTTGCAGCCATCCGCGACCTGTACAACGCCTGGGGCAGCCCGCGAAAGTCCTGGTACCGCTACCCCGCCGCTGAAGGCATTCCACATCCGATGATTCACCCCCTGGAGGATCGCGGTCGCAACCACACCCCGTTGTTATACGCAATGACCCTCGATGCACTCCGAGGGACGCCCATCGAACGCGTAAACACAACATTGGTGCGTCCTTGACGGGCTTGCACCACCATCCACAAATCAACAAAACTTATGCATCGTCGCTGACAGTTTGTGACGCACGGTAGACGACACGTCAACCCATCACGATTTCGCCATTTAGCTCTGACAAACGCTGAATCGGGTTGAAGACGTCAATGTGTTGGAACGCGTGCTCAAAATAGACGTGCAAACCCGGAAACAGCCCATCTCGTGAGTACACAAATGGCGATCGCCCAATATGGGTGGGGTTTTCCAGACGTTCGGTCAGTTCGTTTTTTAAGTCGGTCAGACGCAGTTCGAGGAAATCCAACAATTCACGCGTTTTTTCCACCCGCTCTTTGGGCGCGTTCGGATCACGCTGCAACGCTTGGTAATTTTCTGACACACTGTTGCGCTGCTTGGTATGATTGTCAATCGCACGCTCAAGCTGCTGTATGACCTTGCTCTGCGACTGATGTCGCAAGTCGACATGGGTCATCGTGCCTGAAGGCGTTCCGATTTGCTCGGCGGTGACGCTTTCGCCGGCTTGGGCATAGCCGCCGATCAGCTTTTTACCAACCTTGATCGCCAAACCCGCCGTCAGATTGGCATGCATGGCCGACTCCGCCACAATCAAATTCGACCATGTCGTGATCGTTGATGAAGAATCGACGAATCGTACGGTGATCTCGCCACGCGCACTCAACGATGCATTGCGCCTGACCCC
>Ga0079301_1000890_pt1 | contig 14391 bp, 13 predicted proteins | sample Wag4_2014_7_11_3_FD_74797 | JGI IMG/M metagenome (GOLD analysis project Ga0079301, IMG submission 74797) | Fresh water mixed with fracking chemicals microbial communities from Ohio, USA - Utica-2 Time Series FC 2014_7_11 | ecosystem: Engineered > Industrial production > Chemical products > Input...
AGGCGGAGGCGTGGCTGAAGGAGCGATCGCTCGTGCATGTGGCGGCGACGCGGGCGCGGCGCGAGTTGGTGGTGTCGTGCCACGGTCGGCCGAGTGTGTTGTTGGGGGAGTGAGGGGGCGCGGGTTTGCCACGGTCGGATGGGTTGAACGGCCGATGAGCATCCTGGATATTCGTGGCCACCCTCCGGGACACCGAACTCCGCTTCCAGTTCTTCAATCGATGGCAGGCTCGGTTTGAGATAATCGGGCAAGGCGCGGGTGAGCTGATATTCCGAAACGCCCATGGGTTTGTGAATATCGCTCAGGGCATACTCCACCACCACGCGATCCCGTGTCTTGCATAGCAGAATCCCGATCGTTCGCTTGCGCCGTGGTCTGATTCACATAGTAGAGCGCTTCATTGACATCATGGCATCTGGAGATGATGACCAGATTGTGGCTCCAGGGAATCTGAACCAACCGGGCAATGATCCATTGCTCGTTTTGGGTATCATCCATTGATACCATTGCCTGTGCGTGATTCTGCACTGAAACGGATTGCGGCGCTTGCGCCGTCGCTGGCTCCGAAAATGTGGAACAGCCTGTTCCATATTTGTCGATCCCCTCCACATAAAAGAGATACCATCGCTTGATGTACTGAAGGTTATTGTGTGAAAACCCCTGCATGTCCGGAAATTCCGCCATCAGGTCAGCGCTCAACTGCTTCAGGAACCCGCTGCCCCACTCGGCTGTTTTCTGGCGTTCCACGATGTCCGCGCCCAGTCCCCAATAGAAGGTCAGCAAGGCGGTATTCACCTGCAACGCCGCCTGCGCCTGCCGTAACCTTGGGTCACTCGTCTTGTTGTGCGGTTGCCCGTTGTTTTCCGGATGTGGCCGATCTCGACGCACGATGCGCCCTTGCAGCTTCGCATCCTGCGGGAGCCCTGCGAGACGGGTTGTACCTGGTGAGTCGCGTGTTATGATGCCCGCAAGGAGGCGGCATGCAGCGCAAGAAGCTCCCCATCGGGATCCAGACTTTTCGTGAGATTCGCGAGAATGGTCATTACTACGTTGACAAGACGCCTTTGATCCTGCGCCTCATCGACCGGGGTAAACCCTACTTCCTCTCACGCCCCAGACGTTTCGGCAAGAGCCTGTTGCTCGACACCATCAAGGAGCTGTTTGAGGGCCGACGGGAGCTGTTCACGGGGCTGCACGCAGACACGCACTGGGATTGGTCCGTCACGCATCCGGTGGTGCGGCTGAGCTTTGGGGCGGGGGTGCTCAAGACCTCCGAGAACCTGGCAGCCAGTATGCACAGGCAACTGTCACGCTTGGAACGCGAGCATCAGGTGACGCGGAGCTTCGAGGCCGCAGGGAGTCGCTTGGCAGACCTCATCGAGACCTTGCATGAGCGTACAGGCCAGCGCGTGGTGGTGCTGGTCGACGAATATGACAAGCCCATTTTGGACAATCTCACAGAACCAGAGATTGCCCGCACCATGCGCGAGGGTTTGCGTGACATCTACAGCGTACTGAAAGACGCGGATGCGCATCTACGCTTCATATTCATCGCAGGGGTGAGCAAATTTTCCAAAGTGAGCCTGTTTTCGGGCCTGAACAATCTCAACGACATCACCGTGTCGCCGGAGTATTCGGCTTTGTGTGGTTACACAGACCGTGATGTCGATACCGTTTTTGCACCGGAACTGGCGGGATTTGACCGGGATGACATCCGACGCTGGTACAACGGCTACAGCTGGCGAGGAGAGTCGGTTTACAACCCCTTTGACCTGTTGTTGCTATTCGAGAAGCGCGAATTCAGGTCGTACTGGTTTGAAACGGGCACACCGACGTTTCTGGTAGACCTGCTGGCTGAAAAGCGTTTTTTCACGCCAGATTTCGCCAGTTTAAAAACCACCGAGGCCTTGCTGTCCAGTTTTGATGTCGACCACATCGAACCGGAGGCGCTGTTGTGGCAAGCGGGGTATCTGACGATCCACAAGGTCACCGAGCGTCGCTTGGGACAGTTTACCTACACCTTGGGCTACCCCAACACGGAAGTTGAAATCGCGCTGAACGAAGCTTTTTTGCCACAACTGGGCCCGGTGGCGCAGGTGGTGGTGCAAACGCGTGACCCCATTCAGGACGCTTTGGAAGCGGGGGATATGCCGGGCGTGCAGGCCGCCTTGCACACCCTGTATGCCAGCATTCCGAATGACTGGTATCGCAAGAGCCCGCTGGCGGGTTACGAGGGTCACTATGTCAGTATCTTTTACAGCTATCTGACGGCGCTGGGCTTGGCCCCGCGTGTGGAAGACGCCACGAACAAGGGTCGGATTGATTTGGCTGTGCGTGTGGATAATCGCTCAGCGCCATCCTTGCAAGCCGAGGAATCAGCCCCTCCCTGTACCAGCCGCCTCTACCTCTTCGAGTTCAAGGTGGTGGAACAGGTGCCGGACGGCCGGGCAATTGAACAGTTAAATGAACGCGGCTATGCCGAGAAATACCGCGCACCGGGGGTTGGCATCACCTTGGTGGGGATTGAGTTTAGCAGTGAGAAACGCAATCTGGTGCGCTTCGAGGTTGCAGCGGGTTGATTGGCGAAATTTAGCACGTTGTATCCTGTACGGCAGACATTTTTTTGAACCTGACCGGCGCTTGTTCAGGTAGCTACCCAAGCGGATTAATTTCGTGCAAACTGATTTTGATCGGCCCAAGACAAACTCGCTAATTGAGTTTGGTTCGAGACTTACCTTTGCCTTTAGCGTTCGTGGGCAGATCAAGTGTGTCACTGCCAAATATAGCTTTAATGGCGCGAGACAAGAGTGATTGACTCGGAGCGTCGGGCTGTATCGAGTTTGCTATACACTTTCTCGCTTCGCCCGTTGGAAGCGTCAGTCTCTTAACAGGCTGCTGAAAAACGCGAATGAGGCTCCTGTTCGAGACTGTAAACCCGTATTCCGCCGTGAGAAATCATGACGAAAAAGTGCCTGAAAGGCACTTTTTCAGCAACCTGTTAATACCAGGCATTGGAAATCCTGGATTTGCCATTTTAATCTCCCTTCTTGTGTGAATGTTGCAGCACCTCTATCTCAGCAAGGAAATCTGCACACCCAATTTGCTACCACCAAAAAATCGCGGATTGACACCACCGCTAACAGTGAGTGAATTTTGTTTAAGTGAACTTGCTGGGCTATGATTCACCACGAGGACAAACCAGCTTGGATTACTCGTCTCTATCCCGACACAATCTAGCTTTGCTTTACCCGGGTCTTTTTTGTTTTAAACAGGGAAAACATGGAATCATCAATTTCAACGATCGGGCCAGCCTGCTGCGACAGTACCGAGATAAAAAGAAAACCAAACCACGCTGATATCGGCCGCGTCATGTTACTGACAATTAACAAACAATCAGCGAAATTGATGGAAGGAGCAGGCATCCATCAGTTTCACCGATCGGACGCTAGCCACCGGAACAAGACGCAAGGGTAAATAGGTCGATATCGGATGTTACTGGTGGCGTGGTCACAACGAACAGTTAACGCACAATCAGTCAATTTGATGGCTGGTTTTCGCTGTTCACCTCGCAGACACCAGGTCCATGCTGCAACGCGACCGATTTCTGAGCCTATAACCGGCATCGTCACAAAGACCGTTGTACGCGTTCACGGGGTGACAGGAATACGAACGTGACCTACTGTCTGGCTTAAGGTGAATACCTGACCCGCCGAGAAAACATTGTGCTGGTCGGAACCCAGGGAACGGGGAAAACACACCTTGCAATCGCGCTCGGCCGTGCGGCCTGCCGACAAGGCAAGAAGGTGCTGTTTGTGACAGCTGCAGGGCTTGCCACACAGTTGGCCGAGGCACAAGCCGCCTATCGCCTGAGTCGTGTTGAAAATGCGCTTGCCAAGGCTGACTTGCTCATCGTGGATGAACTGGGTTATCTGCCATTCAGCACCACCCACGCCCAGTTACTGTTTGGCATGTTTTTCAGCAGGTATGAGCGTGGGAGCGTAAGTGTCACCAGCAACAAGGACTTTGGCAAGTGGACCGAGGTCTTTGGTGACGACGCCATGACCGGCGCTTTGCTGGACCGTTTGACCCATCACGCGCACATCTTCGCGGTCAATGGTGAGACATACCGGTTCAAGCAGAGCCTTGCGCGCCAGGAGAAGCGGCGGCCCGATTAAACAAACTTGTGATTGCTCTGTCACAAGTCACCCGACCGGAGGTCGAAAGATGACATGGCCGAAACCAGAAACATCTATAGGGTGGGCCTCGATTGCTCGATCAAAGTGGGTCCCTTTTCCATTGTCAAACACACTAATGGCTCAGACACGAAATTTGAGAGTTTTAGTGTTGTACCTTTCTGATAGACGAGTGCTGTGGGCCTCGACAATCAGTGCGTGTGCGAGACCGATCACCGTAGGGATTATTCACGACGACAACGTTTAAACCAGCCGGGAACGTCAGACTAATCTCAGGCCATCTTGTCCCGATAACCGCAACTGCCGCTTGCAACACGACCCAATCGCAGGTCTAAGTTTTCACAGGCAGTGCAATCTTACGAATGCAGTGTCGGATGTTGTCGGTGACATAGATATGCCCGTCTTGGCTGACTACCACGTCGGTCGGCCAATCTAACCGTGCGCTGGCATCGTTTGGTGTGGACATAGCCAGTGTCTGCACGCTGCCTGCCGGGGTGATCATCCGAAGGCAACGGTTGCCGCGGTCGGCGACATACACATGGCCGGACTTATCCACGGCAAGACCTTCAGGCAAACTGAAGCGGGCAGCAACGGCCGTTCCATCTTTCAAGCCTTGTGTGCCGCCTGCCAGTGTCGAGACACGGCCATCAGGGGTTACCTTGCGAATGCGATGATTCCAGAAATCAGTGACGTAGAGATTGCCGCGGCCATCAAAAGCAACATCGGTCGGACTGCTGAAGCGGGCAACACTGCCAACACCGTCATTAAACCCCTTCTGACCACCCGCAACAACTGAGAGCAAGCCTGATGACGAGACCTTACAAATCCGGTTGTGGCCCGTGTCGGCCACATAAAGGTTTCCTGCAGCATCAAATGCTAAACCACGGGGAGACTTGAGACCATCACGACCACTGGCACGCTCTGATGCTGGCCCCTGGAGAACCAGGGTGCTGACGCGGCCTTGCGGATTGATTACCCGGATTCGCCCTACTTCCTCTGAGACAAAGACCGTTCCTTCATCATTCACTGCAACTGAATTGGGTGCAGTAAACCTGGCAGCGGCCGCAACGCCATCTACGTAACCCATCTCTGACCCCGCCAAGGTACGCACATCACCGTTTGATGCGACGGACCGGATACGATCATTGTGGTAATCAGCAACGTAGAGTGTGCCGTTGTGGTCAACAGCCAATCCCTTGGGAAAGGAAAACTCAGCCTGGTGCCCCTTGCCATCTGAACTACCCTTGCGCCCCCCCACAAATGTACTCGTCCGGAGCCAAACTTTTACGACGGCATCCTCGCGTGTCGCCCGTTCAACACGCGCTTGGGTAGCTTCGCCGCCAATTCGTGAGCGAGGTTCCACCTCGTTTGCGTCGGCGCTCACCGTCACAAACCCGATACCCATCACCCCGCAGGTGAGTGCCAACTGACGCCACCTACCCGTTGAGAAGATCGGCATCTCCCGCACCATTGGGTTACCTCCTTAGGTGATGCTGTCAGCATCCTCATACCCTGAACTTAAGACACTTAACGACGGTCCAGGAATGCCCAGGATCTATCAGATGCGCTAATCGGACAAGCGCCGATGGAACACCAGCCACGACCTGTCGCAGGCTGCCTCCAGCCGCACGGTCGGGAATCCAACGTTTGCGGAGTCTGAGGAATGGCTGTAACAGGGATTTAAACCAGGGAGTTAACGGTTCTAATGACTTCATTGAAGTACTAACACGGGTAGAATGAGGTGTTTGCTGACGCCAAGAACGCGTTATCTGGCGTGCGTCAAGAAACTTTCGTTGGAGCGGATGACACAGACTGATAAACTGTCTCGTTTGATTGATGGTTTCGCATGACGTACATCCACGTGGTGACCGTTTGATGACCAGTCCCCTCATGCTATGATGCCCGCAAGGAGGCGGCATGCAGCGCAGGAAACTCCCCATCGGGATCCAGACTTTCGCCATCATGCGCGAAGACGCGTATTACTACGTCGACAAGACGCCTTTGATTATGCGCCTCATTGACCAGGGCACGCATTACTTCCTGTCGCGCCCCAGACGCTTCGGCAAGAGCCTGTTGCTCGATACCATCAAGGAACTGTTTGAGGGCCGGCGTGAGCTGTTCACTGGACTTGATGCTGAGCACCAGTGGGATTGGTCCAGGACCCATCCGGTGTTGCTGCTCACTTTTGCGAATCGCGTGGTTCAGTCCCGCGAAGACCTGGCTGCATGCTTGCATGTGCAACTGACGCTTCTGGAAGACGCTTATGCTTTCACGCCGCGCTTTCCAGACATTCCTGGTCGTCTGCGCGACCTCATTCAAACGCTGCATGACCGCACCGGTCAGCGCGTGGTGGTGCTGGTGGATGAGTACGACAAACCCATTTTAGACAATTTGACCAAGCCAGATATTGCGCGTCTGATGCGAGACACCCTGCGCGATCTTTATAGCGCACTAAAAGGCGCGGATGCGCATTTGCGCTTCGTGTTCATCGCAGGGGTGAGCAAATTTTCCAAGGTGAGCCTGTTTTCGGGTCTGAACAATCTCAACGACATCACAGTATCGCCGGAGTATTCGGCTTTGTGTGGTTACACAGACCGTGATGTCGATACCGTTTTTGCGCCGGAACTGGCGGGGCTTGATCGCGAACGCATTAGGCGTTGGTACAACGGATACAGCTGGACGGGCGAGGCGGTGTATAACCCCTTTGACCTGCTTTTGCTTTTTGATAAGCGGCAATTCAGGCCCTACTGGTTTGAGACGGGCACGCCGACTTTTTTGGTGGAGCATCTGGCGAAGCATCGATTCTTCACGCCGGATTTGGCTGGGATGCAGACGAGCGAGGCCTTGCTTTCCGCGTTTGATGTGGATCGCATCGAGCCCGAAGCCTTGCTCTGGCAAGCGGGCTACCTGACCATCCGTGGGGTGACCACCGCCCGTTCCGGACAGATGCTCTACACCCTCGGTTACCCCAACGCCGAAGTGGAAGCGGCCTTGAATGACGCATTGCTCCCGGCATTCGGCCCTGCGCCCCGTGTTGCTGTGCAGGTGCGGCACCGGCTGGAGAATGCCCTGTTCGATGGCGATTTGTCCACGGTGGAGACGAGCATTCATGCGTTGTTTGCAAGTATTCCGCATGACTGGTATCGCAACAACCCGATTGCGCAGTATGAGGGCTTTTACGCCAGTGTGTTTTACAGCCATCTGGCAGCGATGGGCCTGGATGCGCGGGTGGAGGATGCGACGAACAAGGGGCGCATCGACCTCGCCTTGCGGACAGGCGATCGCCTGTACCTGTTCGAGTTCAAGGTAGTCGAACAGGTTCCCGATGGACGCGCGCTAGTACAGTTACAGGCGAAGCGTTACGCCGAGAAGTACCGCGCGCAGGGAGGTAGCATCACCTTGGTTGGCATCGAGTTCAGTTGCGCGGAGCGCAATGTGGTGCGCTTCGAGGTGGCCGAGGGTTGAGGGCCGTGCTTTTGCGTGCGACCGACACCCCGTTGTGTTGTGCATTCTGGGTAGTTTTCAGGCGCAACAGCGGTATTCAAAGCGACTTGATTGGAAGCGACAGACTGGCAAACCAGCGGAACGCCAAGGACACTGAGAGCTAAGCCGTGCTTTCACGAATCGGGATACGACTGATCGCTGTTTACGTGGTGGTAAGGCTCGCCCGTCACCTTCCCGGCATCTGGACAATCTGGACAATGTTCGTTGGCTGGGTTGGTACGGAAATCCTGCATTTACCGGGAGCGAGTCAATGGGCGATGGTTGGTTCTTCAAGCTCTGACTCAATCTTCGAATACGTATCCTTGGGGCTGGCAGCCCTGAGTGCGGCACGGATGGTTTTTCGGGCAACGTGCCGCTCTTTTGCAATCTGTCGAATGCTTTTACGGAGGATGAAATGATCCCGTCTGATATGCTATTTCATGCCCACTCCTGTCATGTGTTTCCTCCGTTTACCGTGTGGCTTTAGACACCAACACTGTACCCGGAGACGTGGCAGTGGTGGGCCCCATTTGCTCAATCAATTAACCGCTCAAGTGGGCCTCTCTTAGTCTGTCACAAACATTAAGTGCAAGCTCTCGCTCGAACTTGCCGCCCTCTGTTGGACTGGCGGCAAGCTTGCTGTGGAACAGAAACCCGTCGCCATTGGAGCTGAATACAAAAGGCACTTGCAACATATCGGCGTAACCCAAGGCCTGTTGCATGCCGTCTCCCGACGTATGGTTATTGTACTTGGCCTCGATAATGGCAATGGGGATGTTCGGCTTGTAAAAAAGGACATAATCGGCGCGCTCGTGCTTGGCACGGGTATGCAACTTGCCACGCACGATGATGCGGCCCTTGGTAAAAGGAAACGCGTCACGAACTTGGGTCGTGACATCACAGCCTGCCTTCGCCATGGCAGGGGTGATGTATTCTGTGCAGATATCTCGCTCGGAAAGCGTTTTTTATTAATCGTGCTGACACCCCCCTGCGACTTTCTACCCACAAATCCCCTCATATTGCAAAAGGGACGTGGGGCACGCGTTGTCGGGTATCGTTGCGCCCTTTCAGATTGCATCGTGGTGGCGCCCCGCGAGACCGCTTATGCGTCGTGAGCGCCGTGTTATGATGCACGCAAGGAGGCGGCATGCAGCGCAAGAAGCTCCCCATCGGGATCCAGACTTTCGCCATCGTGCGCGAAGACGCGTATTACTACGTCGATAAGACGCCTTTGATTATGCGCCTCATCGATCAGGGCACGCATTACTTCCTCTCACGCCCCAGACGTTTCGGCAAGAGCCTGTTGCTCGACACCATCAAGGAGCTGTTTGAGGGTCGGCGTGAGCTGTTCACGGGGTTGCATGCAGATGACCAATGGGACTGGTCCAAGGCCCATCCGGTGCTGCTGCTCACTTTTGCGAATCGCGTGGTTCAGTCCCGCGAAGACCTGGCTGCATGCTTGCACGTGCAACTGACGCTTCTGGAAGATGCCTGTGGTATCACGCCGCGCTTTCCAGACATTCCTGGTCGTCTGAGCGACCTCATTCAAACGCTGCATGAACGTACCGGCCAGCGCGTGGTGGTGCTGGTGGATGAGTACGACAAACCCATTTTAGACAATTTGACCAAGCCAGATATTGCGCGTCTGATGCAAGACATCCTGCGCGATCTGTACAGCGTACTCAAAGGCGCGGATGCGCATTTGCGCTTTGTGTTCATCGCAGGGGTGAGCAAATTTTCCAAGGTGAGCCTGTTTTCGGGCCTGAACAACTTGCGGGATATCACGGTGTCACCGGAGTATTCTGCCTTGTGTGGTTACACAGACAACGATGTGGACACCATTTTTGCGCCGGAACTGGAAGGCCTTAATCGTGAAGCGATCAGACGTTGGTACAACGGCTACAACTGGACAGGCGAGTCGGTGTATAACCCCTTTGACTTGCTGCTGTTGTTTCAGGAGCGCAAGTTCAGGTCGTACTGGTTTGAAACGGGCACACCGACGTTTCTGGTGAACCTGCTGGCTGAAAAGCGTTTTTTCACGCCAAATTTCGCCAGTTTAAAAACCAGCGAGGCCTTGCTCTCCAGTTTTGATGTCGACCACATCGAGCCGGAGGCGCTGTTGTGGCAAGCGGGGTATCTGACGATCCACAAGGTCACCGAGCGCCGCTTGGGACAGTTTACCTACACATTGGGGTACCCCAACACGGAAGTTGAAATCGCGCTAAACGAGGCTTTTTTGCCGCAACTGGGCCCGGTGGCGCAGGTGATGGTGCAAACGCGAGACCCCATTCAGGACGCTTTGGAAGCGGGGGATATGCCGGGCGTGCAGGCCGCTTTGCACACCCTGTACGCCAGCATTCCGAACGACTGGTACCGGAAGAGCCCGTTGGCGGGTTACGAGGGACATTATGTCAGTATCTTTTACAGCTATCTGACGGCGCTGGGCCTGGCCCCGCGGGTGGAAGACGCCACGAACAAGGGCCGCATCGACTTGGCTGTGCGTGTGGATGATCGCGCGTCGCCATCTTCGGCATCGGCAGAATCAGCCCCTCCGATTGCCAGCCGTGTGTATCTCTTCGAGTTCAAGGTGGTGGAGCAGGTGCCGGACGGTCGGGCCCTGGCCCAGTTGAAGGAACGCGGCTATGCCGAGAAATACCGCGCACCGGGGGTTGGCATCACCTTGGTTGGCATCGAATTCAGCCGAGAGGCGCGCAACCTGGTGGGCTTTGAGGTGGCTGAGGGCTAACGATAACGCTGTCGCTTGTTACGATCGTATGTGGTTTGCATGATTGTCAGGCGCACCGGTCATGTTCAGTGTTGCTTCATTGGAAGCCTGCACGCTGACTGGCGAAACCGCCTATCCCGAGGGAGACTCAGCGCTTAGCCATGCTTGCACGAATCGGGATACGATTGGTTGCTGTTTACGTGGTGGTAAAACTCGCCCCTGCCCTCCTTGGCTTCGGGACAATCTGGGCAATGCTCGTTGGCTGGGTCGGCGCAGAAATCCTGCAGTTACCAGCAGCGAGTGAGTGGGTGAGGGCAGGTGGTTCCGGCTCTGACTCAACTTTCGAGTACGTAACGCTGGGCTGCGCGCTGGCTCTCACATCAAAAGCCGAATCACGTATCGAGGTACTCAACCGGCCAGTCATTTTGATTCCGGCGATGGCTGCATGTTTGTGACAGGCCAAAAGATGCCCACTTGAGCGGTTAATTGATTGAGCAAATGGGGCCCACCCCTGCCACGTCTCCCGGGTACAGTGTTGGTGTGCTAAGCCACATGGTAAATGGGGAAAACTCATGACAGGAGTGGACCTGTGGGTTTGTGAATATCGCTGAGGGCATACTCCACCACCATGCGATCCCGTGTTTTGCAGAGCAAAATACCGATGGTTCGCTCGTCCCGATCTCCGCGCAACTGCTCGTCCACCGCCTTCAGGTGGATTGATACAGAAAAGCATCGATTGGTGATTGGATTTTTGGTTGATGTTGAACACCAGTGGCTAGTTTCTTGTTGTTCCTGCATGAGCCATAAAGGGGTTGGACAGCGTCCGTTCGTTTCGGTTTAGCGCTTCAAGACGCCTTTGTGCCTTAACGTCCAGTTATCTCGCCCGATTGACAGCCATAACGGCGAGTCAGCATCGCAAGGCCTTCAGTCATGCCGAAGCGTTCGTAATACGGTTTTAAACCAGCATCACACGTCAAATCAACCATATAAAGATGCCGCAGTTGATCAAGCATCATTTGAACCAGCGTTTGCCCAATTCCAGACCCTTGATAAGCAGGCAAAACCTCCAACAAGGGAATATAGGCGCTAAGGATGCCGTCACTGACGGCTGTGATGAATCCAACGACCTGTCCTGTTGTTTCATCAAACGCCAATACGGCGCGATAACTTCCAAGCAACAGCCTGAGGTGGGTGGCAGGTGATGGTGGGTCTGGCCAACCCACAAAAAAACCCCTCAGTTGGTCAGGATTCACCCCGCGTACGTCATTATAATAGCGGATCGTCATCGAGGGGCCTATGCTGATTAAGCAATTGCGTCAAAACCACTTTCTAGCGGACCGCCACCAAGCCGTCCGCCGACGTCACGACTGATACCCGAGGGCCTGCAACAATTTTAGGTCCAGCGACAGGCTTGAGCACCCATTGGGTTACTGTCCCTCACGACACCGAAGCGGCCCAGTATCACTCGCGGCCCGTTTTCTCGCCATCTCTGGGATGCCCGTCATGCCAAGCGCCTCTGCATACTTGGCGATATCAAGAAGTTCCTTATAATCGCCCCCCCCATTTTGTTTCCAGACTCTGGTGCTCCTGAAAGGCCACGACAACGGATCGCTCTCTCCAACGGCTCGAAAACAAAAGGCATCAAATCTTTTGGCAGGTGGCCGCTGCGGGATCCGCTCAATACCAACGACTCCCACTTCCTGATCGCATTATGCTCAGCCTTTTCTCCAAATTCCAATGAGAGTCGAGGCAGGTATTTTTTTAGCGCCTCAACAGCCTCGGCTGGTTTCCTATCCTCAGAACGAAGTCCTTTAAATCCAAATTTTAACTCCTTAGAGGCTTAAGCCGATAAGGACAGCGCATCGGGTTTCATTCGCGGAAGGACTCCAGCCTGCCCCTGCCGATAATCGTGTGCAGCCTGGGTTACCTTGTTCCAAGTCTTAGTTACATTGCCTAATAACGCATTCAAAGTTTGGCGAACATCCATTGATTGCCCCTCCGCACCAAATCCTGATTTTCTTTGCCTTTCTGCTGCATACCCAATTCGGCCTGTTTTCAAAATCAAGACGGAACAATCAATTTTGCTGATTCAGACCAGCGTACCGCGACAACACCGGAGGGAAAAATGAACCAACGATGCCGCTAACGGCCGCAGAATGTTACTGAAAGTTAACAAACAATCAGGAAAATTGATGGATGGAACCAAGACGGAACCGGAACCATCTGATTAACCGATCGGTCGCGCTGTTTTGAGCAAACGCTCGGAGGTGATTTAACAGCGTTGGCCGTGACGGACCACTCTGCTAATTCAAGCATTTAACGAACAAGCAGTGAGTCTGATGGGTGGAACAAAGACCCGAACAAGGACCATCCGTTTCACTGATCAGGCTGCATCGCTACAATGGCCTCGTGGCGCCATAGGAGCCAAGCGATGGTGCTATATGCTGACGTACCGAATGACCGTTTAGCGCACACAATCAGTGAATTTGATGAATGGCTTCAGAGGGCGCCAGGATTTTCACCGATGGAATGGACCAGACGGCCGATGAACATCCTGGCATCGCGGATGGAAGTCAGTCACTGGCTCATTCGCCTTATTACGCGGTTTACGGTTGTCCGCCCGATGAACGCGCGAGGCACGATGCGCCCTTGCAGCTTCGCATCGTGCGGGAGCCCCACGAGACTGTTTGTCCGGTGTGAGTGGCGTGCATTTGATCGCCGCAAGGAGGCGGCATGCAGCGCAAGAAACCCCCAACCGGGATCCAGACCTTTCGTGAGATTCGCAAAATTAGGCGTTACTACGTCGACAAGACGCCAAGGTACCTCATCGCTGAGGCACCCCATTCGCCGCCAGGCGATCGCCTTCTGTTTCAGCGCTCGGTGCGGGGACGAGAAACGATTAGAGGGGCGTCGGGATCACGAGGGGCCTCACATCCTGACAATCTGCCCTAAACTCCTCAAGCGACAAGAAACCATCTTTATCCACATCCAGGCGGGCGTACGACTCTGCCTTCTCAAAGGTCAACCCGGCAGCACCCTCCGGGATCCCCAGCCACTCCGTCAGACTCAACAAACCATCACCATCACGATCACGCGCCTTGAAGTCCATGGAACAATCCTGAATCAAAGGCACATTCGTCGGTTGCGGCTGAACCTCCACAACTTGGCCTGTAAACTCCTCCAAAGTCAAGAACCCATCAAAATTGCGATCCAGCCGTTCAAACGTCTGCCGCGCGCCTCCCACCGCAGGCAAACATCTCTCGTCACTAATCGCTCGCGCACCAAGAACCCCCCGCTGCGGACCACCCGTCTCATCTTGAACAGGTCGGACAGGCAAACGACACAACGGCCGCGGCGCAGAGGCGCTCATCCCATCAAACGGGAAGTGACGCTCAAACTCGGCATAACCAAGATACTTATCATCATTGTCATCCGCAACGCGAAATCCCTCGTCGTTCCAGGGCAATGCCTTATGCGGCGACGCTTGCTCATCCTCCTCAAACGTGATCGTCGCCGAAACACCACCCGTGTTACCCGCCATTTTCACCGCGACCGGCACCATCACCACCTCGTTGGCAATCACATCAGTCTTCTGTGAACCTTTACCTATTATCCGCTCAGCGACATCCAGCGCCTGCACATCCAGTACCGCCACGCCCACCGGCACCGCCTCAAAATTCACCGTCGCCTCCGGCTGCGACAACGCCTTGCGGGACAAACTCCGCTCGTAGACCTTATCACCCGCGCTCAACGTGATGTTCAGGCGCTCGATGGCATCCGTAGCCGCCAACACCTGGTACGCCCGCTTTACCAACCCACTCACCCGTAAAGTCACTGACCCCTTCAACCCACTCACCGGCGACACCATAACAGGCTTCAGCCCCACAGGCGCCATCCCAGGCAAACTACACCCCACCAGCGAACCCACCAACATTGACAGTACCGCCCAGTTAGTCACCCTCACCATCGCTTTTTCCTCCATCATTACGC
>Ga0079301_1000892_pt1 | contig 14384 bp, 15 predicted proteins | sample Wag4_2014_7_11_3_FD_74797 | JGI IMG/M metagenome (GOLD analysis project Ga0079301, IMG submission 74797) | Fresh water mixed with fracking chemicals microbial communities from Ohio, USA - Utica-2 Time Series FC 2014_7_11 | ecosystem: Engineered > Industrial production > Chemical products > Input...
GCTGGCCGTCGAGGGGCTGGGCCCGCACGGGTCGCGGCAGGAAGCGCTCGGCACTCGGCATCTCATAAACTACCTGGCCGCCCTCGGGATTGCGCACCACGGCCTCGGCTGGAAGCACGATGCCGGCGGCGCGGCGCGGGGTCTCCACCAGCACGGTCACCGGCTGCCCCACGGCGAGGCCGGGCGCGGCACCCGCAATACGGAAATGCAGGGGCAGGCCCTGCTGGCGAAGCGTCATGCCGCGGCCCACGAAGCCGAGCCGCAGCGCCTGGCCACGCGCCGTCACTGCCGAAGCGCCCGAAACCTCGGCCACTGCAGCGGGGTCAAAGGCGATGGCCTCCACCCAGAGCCGCGCCGGATCGACGATGTCGAACAGCGGCTCCTGCGCCTGGATCACTTGGCCGGCGGAGACGCGCACCACGCTGATCAGGCCAGCGGAGGGGGCCACGATCGGCTCCCGCCCTGTCACTGCCGGCAGGTTTGCTGCCCGGCGCTGACGCAGGCCTTCAAGGTCGGCGCGTGCATCGCTTATCTCACGTGCCGCGACGGTGCCGGTCAGGGCGGTCAGCCGGCGAACCCGCGCCTCGCCAATCACGATGAGAGCGTCGAGCTCCGCGATACTGGCGCGCACGCCGACGCGATCCTGCGCCGCCATGATGGGCACGACAAAGCCGAGCACCTCGCCGCGCGCTACGCGTTGGCCAAGCACCGGGAAGCCACCTTCCGGGGGCTCTACACGGCCGGTTTCGGAGGCTTGAACGAGGCCGGAGGCATTGGGGTCTGCAACGACTTGGCCGGTCAGCTGGATGGCAACGGAGGCTTCGCCAAGCTCAGCCATGCCGGTGCGCAGGCCCAGCAGACGTTGCGATGGCTTTGGCACAAAGATGCTGCCGTCGGGTTGCCGTCGGGGCGCGTCCATCGGTTGGGCCCAGGCGATCATCGGCACGAGAAGTATTGCCAACAGGGCCACCACGGCTGGACCAGCGGCCACACGCTCGGGCATCGGCGCGCCGGACGGTAAGGCTTGGGGGCGCGTGGCGTTTGCCGGCGGTTCGACGACAACAAGCGGCGGGAGGGGCCGAGGCGCTGCTGCCCGCCCGATGGCGACGCCGAGCAGCAACAAGAGCAGCCCCGCCGCCCAGAGGTAGGGCTCGCGTAACGCCATCGAAAGCAACTCCGACGATTCTGGTGCTGCAATCAGAGTCTCGGGCGCCGCGGGGATCTCAAGCGTCGCAGGCAGCAGGTCCATGTCCTCGCCGGCGGTGATGGTGAAGACCAAGTTCTTTTGACCCGGTCGTTTCAGGGCGGAATTGGCGAGGACGTAGATCGCCTCGCCGGCGCGTGTCGCCGTTCCAAGATCCTCGCCGTCGAGGGTGACCTGTACCGTGGCGCCGTGGATGGGCTCCGATGTAGCGTGCCGGTCGAGGTAGAGCCAAAGTCGGCGGTCCGGACCCAAGACCGCCACGATCTCGAAGAGCTCGGAATGCGCCTCAGCGCGCGGTGCGGCGGCCGCCGGCGGCGCGGGTTCGTCCCCATGGGAATGCCCTTCGTGGCTGAAGGCAGGGCGATAGCTGGGTGCTGCCAGCAGCGCGACAAGCAGCAAAATTCGAATCAGCACGCACGCGCTCCCTAGATCCCGACTACAATCGCGTAATTGTGGCGGCAGAGGACGTCGCGGGCGTTTCCCGATCATGACAAAACATTGCAACAAAGGCGCCTAGCCCTGGGCGGGCGGTGACTCAGTTGGCGAGACGCGTCTTACGGGAAGCAGAGAAGGTTGCCTTCGCGGTTCCCTTTCCTACGCCACCTCCCCTTACGCAAACATGCTCTCAGCCCTGGGTGGGCTTGGATATTCCCGAGTATTTGCGGGCTTTTCGCCAGAAACCTTGATGGTGCGGGGGCGGAATGATGGGGCTTTTTCTCTCCGAATCGGGGGATTCTCTCCAAAGCTTGAGCGTTGGCCGATTTTTCCAACAAGGTTTAACGCGTTGATTTGAGATGGTTTTGTTGTGCTGCGGCGCAGCATGGGTTGGCGAAATAGATGCCTCAGGGAATGGAACTGGGGCAGAGAAATGAGGCCGAACCCCAAGGTTTCAAATCCCAACCGCTCCGAAGTGATCGGGCCTTCATCACCGCGGCCGCGCCCGCCTCGCCATTTCGCCGGGTGCATTATGGCGGCTGGGCACCTGGCCCGCAGACTACGCCGCCCCCGCGTCATTTCCCGACAGCCTAAGCTGTTTCGTCGCATCACCGCGGTGCCATGCCGGATAGGGGACTATATCCCCGCGGCCCAGACAGGGTCCATGGAGATGCTCATGCTGCGAAGCCGTTTCCGTCCGCTCCTTCCTGCCCTCGCCCTCGGCGTCGCGCTGGTGCGCGGCTTCGCCTCCGCCGTTGCCGTCGCGCAGACCATCGGCTGCTCTGCGGTGATGCGACCAAGCTTAGCGGTGTCCAGCATGCCCTTGGCGCGGGGCACCTCGCGGACATGGCCTTCCTAGATCCGCCCTACAATGTTGCTTACGAAGGCGGCACGGCGATCAAGATGACCATCGCGAATGACGCGCTCGGCAAAGGCTTTCGGGATTTCCTGCGTCCGGCGCTGACGAACCTTCTCTCGGTCACCAAGGGCGCCAGCTATGTTTGCATGCCTGATTATTCCGAAGACTGCATCCAGGATGGGATATCGCGCTGGCCATGCAACACGCGCCACACCTCAAGCGCATGGGGCTGCTCGATATAGAAAATCAGATATGGAAAGCGCCGTAGCGGCCACGCCCGCAACCCTTCAAGGCCAAGCTCATAGGCATAGCGGGGGGAACCCATCGCGGGATTGCGGCCAATGCGCCGAAACGCCCGCTCAGCCTCCTCGATGAAATCCTGGGCCAGCGCTTCGCCAACTTCCGTGAGGTAATGAAGGCTTGCCTGCTCAATATCCTGCTCAGCCAGAACGCGAAGGATGACCGGCCTGATCGTCACGCTTTTTTGCGCTGCTTCAGTTTGCGGCGGAGCCTGTCAAAGTAGGTGGCGTCTGCCACGGCGCCTTGCTTTGATTTGGCCCCTTGCAGCAATAGCCCTTTGAGTTGCTGGCGGTCCTGATCCCGGCGGATCAATTCGCGGACATACTCGCTGCTCGTGCTGTAGCCGCCCTCAGTGACCTGATCGTCAACGAAGGCCTTGAGCGTTTCGGGAAGGGAGATGTTCATGGTGCTCATGGACGCATGATGATCCTTATGGCAAATTTTGGCAAGACTTAAATGGGGGCCAGCTTTGGCCGATGAATCATGATTGAAACTACCCAATCATAGCAACGAAATAACGCTCAATCTCGCTTGGCTCGTCCCCCGCTACAGCGCGAATGGTCGCCGCCTCAAGGAGCGATAGTCCAAGGACTTGTGTGACGTCCCAGTGCCCGAATCGGCCGTTCGACATGTTGTGGCATTTGGTGGTGATGGTCGGCGACGGGCGGTCCGGATGCATGCGGGTGTAAACGTCGGAGAAGCGGCGGGTATTGAACTTCCTGTTCACGCGCTGGTGGCAGCCGAGGGACAGGTCCCCGTGTTTTGTCTCGGCCATCTAGGCGTTGGAACCGCCGGGTTTGGCCGCGCTTGCCTAACGCCAACGCGAAGCCGCCATCTTGCAATACATCAACGGATTTCTTAACCCGCGTCTCCGACTTTCAGTACCGGGCCGCAACCGCCCCCTGGCCTTCGAACGCCAAGCGGCCCGAACGAGACACTGAAGCCACTTGAATACGCGACAAGTCCAGCGATCGCAGCACGCAAGTGTCGTCAGAGCGGCAATATCAGACGTCACGTGTGGCGACACCCGGCCCTTTTCCATCGCCGCCATCAGCCGCCCCTAACCCTGATCCACTAAGGTCAGGATCACCCTGTAGTGAAGCCGCCTGATGCATCACCAAAGTACAACATAATAATATTCGTCATTGATCCAATTATACTGTTACCGCGTGCGTCTTTTGACTATAAACCATTTATTGACGGACAGGAGAATTGGCGTGGACCCCATTTCGATCGTATCGGCCATCGCCATGATTTTTGGTTTGTTGACCGCTGATGCGGTGGTCAACGCGGATACCGTGGCCGTTCAGATTGACGTGCCTGCCTCTGTGGCGCGGACCGGCTATACCGAGGATGTGGCCGAGCGGATCTTTACCCACGAATTTGAGACGATGAACCAGACACCCTCCTTGCTGCAGCCGCCGTTGATGCGCTCAGCTAGGCAGCCCACGATCATTGGCGTCATCGCCAGTTCGCTGCGTTTGGATAATTTCACTGCGGCGCTGCAGGATCTCCTTGGGCTGGAGCGAACGCGCATCACCGGCGCCATCGTCACAAGCGCGCCTGGCGAGCGGGAGCGCCTTCTCATCAACTCATCCTCCGCCTCTTCCGGCGCCTTCTCGCTCGACCTTAGCGAGGCGGGCGACATGGATCGGCTTCTGCGCCGCGCTGCGCTCGATACCATGGAGAGGGTGCAGCCCTATCGCGCTGCATTGTTTCAATTCAATCAAATTAGCGCCAGCGGCGGCCAGGACTACAGCGCCGTCGTGCAATTAGCTGAACGCGAATTGAGCCGCCCTCTGAGGGCCGAGGCGCTTGAGGAACGCTCCTTCCTGCAGAACCTGCTTGGCATCGTGGCGCTGCTGAACAATGATCTTGATGAAGCGGAACGACGGTTCCGCCTATCCTTTTATTGGAATCCCGGCTTCACCGTAGGACGCATCAACCTTGCGTTCATCCACGTGGAACGCGATAGGTATCAGGACGCTATCGAGCTTTTGACGCCGCTCGTCGCTGGTGGGCTGAGGCAGCGTCTGTCCAACCATAGCAGGCGCTTCGGCTTCCAACAGGAAGCGATGCTGAACACCTTGGGCACTGCGCTCTGGGCGCTGGGAGACCTGGATGGGGCTGAGGCGGCGTATAAGCGGGCGACGCGCGAACACCCTACTTCTGCCGGCGCCTATGCATACTGGGCGCGGCTACTGCGAGAGCGTGGCGATGAGCAGGCCGCGGCTGAGAAGGAAAAGATCGCCCACGTCAACGCCTTGACCTTTGAGAACTACCCAGAGATCGCCAACCTGTATTTCTGGATGAGCCCGCGGGATAATCAGCCACTGGTACGTCGGGTTGATGTTCCGGCCCTCACCAGATAGACCATCGCGACCGCCTTGGACTGTCTCACCAGAGCCATGGAATGCTGGTGAACATTCATTGTCTTGCGCTCAGTACTTCTGCATTGGGGAGAACGCCTGCAAAGAAGCATTCATGAGCCTCGACTCCCCCATCTTCAGGTGGAGTTCTTTCATATCATCCGGTAGTGGCGCTTCCGGCTTTCCTTCGCCGAAGATCCCAGAAGCCCTTCAAGGAAATGATCCAGCCAAGTCTTAGTGGCATGCGCACGGACATAGAATTGCGCGGCCGGTGTTTTCCCCCCTTCGCAGCAGCAACCGCCACCTTCGCCTTGAAGCCTGGGCTTTGGTTTCGGCGTGGTCGTCTCCGTATCGTGTTTCCTGCTCACGGCATCAGGCCGCATTCAGGCGGAAGTTCCACCTACCAAAGCTGTAAAGATTGTCTGCGCCAGTGCTGCGCGCGTTACTTAGTGGAAAATATCCAGAAAGTGACGTTGCCTAAGATCTTCCTTGATCATCATGGCCCGCACCACCTGTTCGGCCTCAGCCCTGCTTAGCCGATGCGCGGCACGGCGCTGGATGAAGGCGATAGCAAGTTCGACATCTGCCTTGCGAAGCCGGCCACGTGCATCTGCCCGGACCCGGAGTAAAGTGAGCAATGCTTCATCCACGTCACTCTGACGGAAGCGCATATTGGCGTCGGCCTGCGCAAAATAGATTTCGCGTGCCTGATCGGCCGTCAGCCCATATTCTGTGACACCGACTACTAGCGCTTGCGTTTCATCTTCGGCTGAAAATCTATGCTTGCGGGTTGCGGTCTTCACGAATTCCGCGAAGCCTTCCTGGGCTTGCAGGGCTACATCGGGTAACGCATGCCGCGCGACTTTTGGCGTACCAGCATTCGCAAGGCTTGTAGCTTGGCAGTCACAGCGGGCAACATCGCCCGACAATGAGATGATGCGGCATTCAATAGCAAGCCTTGGGAAGCGGCGCATCGCTTCAGTGCTGGCGGCGGCAAAAACCGCCTGATGCCATTCATGTTCTGTCAAGCCACGCAAGTGCGGTTGGGTTTCCGCCCATTGCTTAATGGCGACACAATCCTGATGTCCAAGCAGCACAAGGCGATTGACACCGTGGATTCTCATGGAAAGAGCCAGGTTCTCCCAAAGCGTTGCCGCCCAGGACGGATTCTGCGGCAAGATTGCCGCAAGCGCACCCCCCGCAATACTGAAATCGCTATACTTGCCCTCTCTCCCATGAGAGAGCATGTGGCGCGTATGCAAAGCCGTGAAGCGGGGATCTATGCAGCTAACCAGAAAATCGAAAAATTCATTCTCCGTAGGGCTGGGGGATTGATCAAATTTCATCATGTTCATGGAACGACCTCAGTGTGGCCGATGCCCGCCAACCGATAGTGAATGGGTGAGAAATTGATGCCGATGCCAAAAAGTGTCGCGATGGATGACAGCAAAATCAATCCTAACTCCGGCCGGGGATGATCTAGCATCGCCAGGAACTCGATGAAGGTGATCCAGATTGACGCAATGATAATGGTAGTGAACAAAATGCCCTTGAGTTTGAGGGTGCCGTAAGTGCTCCAAGCCATGATGAAAAAGGCTGCAAGAAGGCCAAGGCCTGCCGTTATCCTCATCCAAAAAGCCAAGTTGCTTTCTGTTGGCCAATGCCAAAGCGAAAAGCCGGTGGTGTTGTAGAACGCGAATACGCAAACATGAGCAAAGATCATGCGCAGCAAGAAGGCATAGAAAAATCTCCGCCATTTCATGGGCAGGAACCTGGCGATGGTGAAATCAGTGCAAGGCGCCCGAGCAAGAGTTGCCTGAAGGTGGCGCCGGCATTCGCAGAAAGCTTTGCCTGAGCCTGATCAAGGATACCCAGGACATTCTTTTCGAAATCAACCTGATTGAAAAAAGCGTCAGTGCGGTTGAATAACCAATCAACGAACCAGTAGATGGCAACGCCCAAAAGGGCGCCTGCAACAAAGCCGAATATGCCCCCAAGGGCCAATCCAACGAAAGCGATGGTAAAGATCAGGCCACCAAACTCAGAAATACGCAGCAGAATGGTTCCCACGCGTGGGATGATTGGTCTCATCGCCTGGAAAACGACGGTTGTATCGGCCTGGATGGCACTTACCATTTCCCCGGTTGTTTTTGGTGCCGCCGCAGAAAGTCCATCAACAAAGCCGGATGTGGGCACGATAAGCGATATGCGATACGCAGCCGGTCCGGGGGCGGAGGGGCTCTGCAAAAGCTGCTGCCGAAAATCCGCGATCATCCTATGCCAGTCATCATCGAGAGCCCTTGCGACCAGATCCAGATCGCGCAGATGAAGTTCCGGGCTGAGGCCTGCGCGTTGCAAATTTTCTTGGAAGGCCTCTCGCACGGGTGCGGCCAGATCATCGCGCAGACGGTCAACAAAGTCTGGGGGCCAGCCCTCTGAAAAGCCACGGTCCAACCCGATGTATAACTGCATCAAAAGGCGGAAGGAAAGAACGTAGCTTTCAAACCATCCATAGGTCCAATTACCAAAGCCTGGTACGCGTTCCCGGGCAGCAGCAAAGCGGGTCTCGGCCATGCGATCAAACGAAGTCTGGGCTTTCTCCAGCAGGTCGTCGCTAAGATGGACGATGCGCGCTTGAAGTTCTTCGCTGCGTTCTTTTGGCAGGGCAAGTACACGACAGGTGCCGTCCATGTCCTGAACCGCGAGCTGCACGGCAGATTGCGCATCGACCCTGCAAGGCAGCAGCAGTATCGAAATCGCAAGCAATGCGATGAGACAACAATAGGCAGCGCCAGGTGGCTTTGGCTTCTGGCTGACGCGCGGGCGTTGTGCTGGAAGGGTGCTCACATGCCTCATCTTACTTCCATGAGGATCAGGAAGGGGCGTGTGGATAGAAGCGGATATTCACCACTGAAAGGAAAGGCGAGCTTCACACAGGTCAACAGGACGCCACCAATGATGACGGATATGAAAACACCCATGGCATAATGGATACTGAGTCTTGAGCCACCAAAGAACCACTGGAATGCCAGGACGGCCACTGATGTCGCGAGCAGAAGCGTCCACACGATGCTTGAAATTGTCCGGGACATGATGGAAAGGCGTGCCAGCCGTGTTTCGGCGACGTTGCTGATCCATTGTGGAATGTTCTGGGCAAGGGCCTGCTGGGCATTGGTGATGGGTTCGGCGCCCATGAAAGTATTTGCCATGAGTTGGAAAGCGGTTTCGGAATTTTCCGAACGTCCGCGACCCTGCATGACAGCCCATTCCTCGCCGACCACTTCTGAGGCGTAGTTCCTGATTGAGAACCGCATGGCAGCGCGTAATTCCGCCTGATCCGGGCCGGTGTAGGCTTCTGTGGCAAGCGCCAGCATGTAAAGCGCGTTTGTTTCCCTTTGGATGATATCACGTGAATTCTGGTAAATATCCCAGGCACCAACAAGGGTAAGGGCGGCAATGACCGCGTACACTTCTGTAAGAAAGCCGAATTTAGCATAGCCAACTGCGGCATTGGCCGCCAGTTCCTGTGGCGTGAACACGGAATGAATGATCACGCCAAGCCCAATTGCCAGGATGATGGGCAACATGATGGTTATCATTGCCGCCACTGGCAGGCTGAGGCTTGCGATGCCCTGTGCTACGAAGACATCCATGAGTGGTCATCGCTCCATGCTTGGCGGCGAGGCTTGCGCAACAGGTGTTCAACTTGTACCTGAATGCGTTGTCATTCCTCGATTTGACGATACCATCTCCGGGTCTTGATGATCGGCCCGCTACGCCGAGGCTCAAGGCCATGTTCTTCCATGACCCGCTTCACGCGCTTCCTGGCTTCAGCGGGGGTAATGGTCGTGCCGGTTCGGCTGCGGTAGAAATCCGCGGCCTTGTCGAAATCTTCCCGGCTGATGCGGTTTCTTTTGTCGGCCATGGCCTTCAGCAACTGCACCGTCGAATTGAACAGCTCGGCCTCTGTCACAATTTCGGCATCATCGGCTGCAGCACGAAGTGCACCATTCGCCTCATCGGCCGTCAGGTTGTACCTGAGAACCGCTTCCTCCAGCAGCCGCGCCTCCTTTTCCTGGGTGAGGAAGCGCTGGCGGCGCAGTTGCAACTTAAGGAATTCCTTGAAGCGCAATGGGGATGAATTGTGTTCTTCGCGATTCATTTCAAAACCTGACATTACTGGAAGACCGGGCTTCTTCGATCACAGGCGCCGTGCATCGGGAACTGAAATCGGAACGAATGCATCCTCAGGGATCCAGAGCGGCAATTGAGTGCCACGCTGGCGTGGCATCAGCGTATTGATGCTGCTGTTAAGCCGTTCGATTGCACGCAAAACCCGTGATGCTTCCAGGCTCAGCGGCGCATCCACGGGTGCCATCAAAATCTTGACCTTTGGTAGCGGCAAGAGATCGATTTCAACCTTCTCAATGCCGTATTTGCCCATATCAGATGCCTCAAGAACACCATAGACAATGCTGCGCTGAATCGCACCGATCGGGCCAGGATTAAGGCGCGAATGGCGGTCAAGCTCACGTTCGACAAAATCGCGGTCAGCTTCGGTTAATTCGCGCGCAACCGCAAAATTCAATCCAAGTCCGGGAATGAGGCCTACCGTGCTTTCAATTTCCTTCAACTTGTAGCCGGCAATATTCATGAGCCAGCGGAAATCATTGTCTTCCTGGCGACCACCGCGCATCTGCGATGTCGCGTTGATGGTGGATGTTACTGAAAACAACCCTTTGACACCCTCCCAAACGCGGTCAAGGCGCTCGAGCAGGCTGTCATCGCTTTGGAGGTCCTGAAGTGGAATTCCAGGCACTGTTCGCGGCTGGGGCGGCGTGTTGTTGGGTTGGGCCGCGACGGTAAGCGGGCCCATCAGGATGGATGCAGCAAGGATCAGAATGAAACGCATGGCCAATTCCTTCTCGTGGTCAGCGTGACATGATCGATTGATTGGCAACGGTACGGCGCTGCCTCACGCGTTCATCGGGGGATAGCGCAACGAGACCAGCATTGGTCGAAAGCCTGCCATCCGGCCCGGAGACTTGCTCGCTCGCCGCAAAGGTAGAAAATTCGCGGATACCCCTCACAACGCCGACACCATTGGACGCACGAGAGTGCTGACGCTTTGCGTAGAGAATCACATTGAAGGTAGGCAGGTAATCCAGCGATACGATAGTCGCGTTCGAAGGAACGACATCATCCAATTTGAGCGCAGCCAACGTGCCGCCGCTCGCGCGGACCTGGGCGAGTGTTACGGTTCCGATCGTGCCGGGCGGGGCGCGCAGAATTTCGCCGGGAATATCATGCATGCGTCGTTCAATGATGCGGCCATCCGGGCGCATGGTGACACATTTTGAGCGCCGGTAACCCGCTTCAAAGATCAACATGATTGCTGGATTGTGACGGCAGCCTGCTTGAAGCACCAGATCCTCGAAATAGGATCGCGAAGATCCACCGGCTACATCAGTTACAAGTCGGATTTCTGAATCAGGCAGGCCGGGCGAAACCTCTCGCCACGTGCGTGCACGATTGAGGACGAATTCCTCACCACGGACTACTTCAGCGCCGATCGCACGCCAGACGTCTTCCGACGATAACGCATTCAATGGATCGCCGTTCTTCGTTGCCAAAACAAGGGACCCAATACCGATCCGCACTTCGACAATTTCAGTGACGCCCTGACTGCGGCAGTAATCCCGGGTCGCCGGCGTGACGCGGCGTGAGGTGATCAAAATGTCTGGTGTTGCGCCGCCTATGCCGGAACAGAAGGCTTCAAAGGCTTGCGGTGTGAGCAGAATATCAAGGCGCGGTCTGGCGGGAACCTGATGGGTGGCGCTGAAGCCTTCGATCAATTCGCGCGCGGCATGTGCGGTTGATCCAGATGCCAAGATCCAAAGGGCATCGCGTTCAGTGCGTGGGGCTGTGGCGGCCGGCTGGGCTGCGCAAACCAGCATGGCAAAGGCGGAGCAGAGCGCAAGGAAGACGCGCCCGCGCGAGAGGGATTCTGTTGACATTGGGCGGCCCCGTTTAGTGGTGGACTTCATTTCTTTCCTTCAACCGCAACCGCAACAAGTTCAGCCACAGCTTCTTCCACCGCGACGCGTGCTTGCAGGTCAGATAGCCAGGCGGTCAGGTACGGGCGGATGGCGGGGTCCAGATTTTCTGCATCGCTCAACGCTGCGCGCAGATTACCGCGCCGGATTTGGCTTTCAATCGTGGTGATGGAGATGGTTCCACGACTTTCGGCACCACCTTCGGTCAGCCCGATACTGGCGCCGAATGATTGTGCGTGCTGAACAAGGCGATCAAGGGAAGAATTGTTTCCAAGCAAGCGCCTTGGCAGTTGCGGCGCCAATTCAAGGAAGCGTTCCCGCAACTCGGCTTCGCTTGGTACGCCCTGAATGGCGTGAACGCTGAGAAGGGCTGCGATGGGCTGGGGTATCGCATCCGGGGGCGCCATTGCGACCAGCGCGTCATATTCACGCCGCCAGGGACGGGACGACCCAATGGCCATTTGCAACCGCAATGCGGCAACGGCAAAGCTTGTTTGCTCGGCACGCCCGAAGGAGGCCGGAACCGCCCCCGATGAGGATTGCGCAGCAACTGGAATGCTGGGCCGCGGCCAACCAGGGAATGTCAAGCCAACAAGAACGCCTGTCGTCACGAGGCCAAGGGCATAGCCCGCTGCCAGCGTGGGAAAGCGCGAACGCCAGCTTGGGGAGGGCGCGCGCAACGCTTCAGGCGCCGCCGGCGCGGCTTGGCTGCTCTCTGGCTGAGTGGTCGCGGCGACGCCATCATTGCCCACAGATTTTTCGGTCACAGTAAACCCTCACCTTGCGCAAAAAAAATTTGAATAATGACGCGCTCAGTAGACTAGGTGGGCAGTAACGTAAACTAGAATTTGATAAAAACTTGCCATGCCAGAATAGTGTATTATTTAATATTGTAGAAGTACCGCCTATCATTCTGATAATGCGTATAAATTATAAAAGCAGGGATGGGCTGTGTCCCGTCAGCATCTCTGAAACCAAACTGGCGATTTGAGCAACGGAGGATTTCTGTCTCATCTTCACCGCAAGGAGAGGGGGGGGATGACCCGAAAATTCCTGCCCTAGACACGCGCGTGCCAGCCGAAAAGCTGGGCCGCGATATTTGGTGCGCCCCACGCAAGCACCATTCCCCCAAAGGGCAAGGCCCCGATGGACCTAGACGGTTTTCATGAGGCGGTGAGCAGTTCCCAAAAGCCAAAGAATCTTGCCTTTTCAGCGGCTACTGCACCGCCAACCCCTCCGCCATTCCATTGAAATAAGGATAAATTTCCATTTGCACGGTGCTTTATCCCACAAACCACACCACGCTTGGCAGGCGGCAGGGGGGGGTCTGCAGGCTACACGATGCCTGCAAGAACGGCGGATGGCGGGGCGCGTCCCTGCGCACCCATCGCCTCCCCAAGGGCTCACCATCTTAGTTCCGGCGTAGAACCGCCTGAGGCGTCACCCCATGAAGCGGCTTTTCTTGGGCGCGAACATTTTCTTTCATCGAAAACGCTTGAAACCTCTGTTCGGTTGCATTCTCCAAGCCATCATGGCGTTCCATTTGACCTGAAGATGCCCTGAATCAGTCCTCTTTCGCTTCACCAATCGGCGCCGCATCGCGTGTCATGCCGGCCAGCACTTCCGCCACATGGCGCACTTTCATTGAAGACCCTTCGCGCTTCAGCCGCCCGGCCATGTTCAACAGGCAGCCCATATCGCCCGCAAGCAAGGTGCCTGCGCCGGTCGCCTGAATATCACGACACTTGTCGGTCACCATCCGCACCGAGATATCCGGATACTTCACGCAGAAAGTGCCGCCAAAGCCACAGCAGATTTCCGGCTCCGCCAATTCGACCAGGCTGAGCCCTTCAACCGTCTTCAGCAATTGGCGGGGCTGCGCCTTTACGCCCATCTCCCTGAGGCCAGAACAGGAATCATGATAGGTCACGCTGCCATCCAGCCGCGCCGCAACCTTTTCGATGCCCATCACATCGGTCAGGAAAGACACCAGTTCATGTGTGCGCGCGGCAAGTGCTTCGGATTTGCCGCGATAATGCGGGTCATCATCAAATAGCGCCGGGTAGTGATGCGCGATCATGCCGGCGCAGGATCCAGACGGGGCCACCACGTAATCATAGCCTTGGAAGGCATCCACAACCGCGCGGGCTATAGCCTTGGCATTGGCACGGTCGCCGGCATTATAGGCCGGCTGGCCGCAGCAGGTCTGGCTTGGCGGCACTTCCACCAGGCAGCCGGCTGCTTCCAGCAGCTTGATGGCGGCAAAGCCGACGCTTGGCCGATAAAGGTCCACCAGACAGGTGACGAAAAGCGCGACGCGCGGGCGTGATTGGGTCATAGGCTTAGTTTAGCCTTGGCGATGCAAGCTGGCGATAAGGGATATGCCCTAATTCAGGCGCTGGCGCAGTTCGCCGGCCAAAGCGCGGACCCTGGCGGCGGCTTCGCCTTCCGGCACCAATTCCAGAAAGCGATCCAGGCAGCCGAGTGCCGCGCCAATCCTTTCCAGCCTTTGGTTCATCAGCCCCGCTTCGCGCCACAGCGCGGCATGGTCGGGTGCCAGGCGCAGCATGTCTTCAGTGGCGGAGAGTGCCGCCTTCACATCACCGCCACGCAGGCGCCGCAGCTTGATGTTGTTTTGCAAGCGCAGCAGCACCTCACGGCGCGTCATGGGGCGCAGCACGCCAGGGCGGAGTTCCGCCTTTTCGCCCTCCACGCGCTTCAGCAACGCGCGCAAATCCTGCGCTTCCAGAACCTTGCCGCCGGCAAAGACATCCAGAATGAGCTTGCCCTTGGGTCCTTCCAGCGCCAGCAGGAAATGGCCGGGGAAATCCACACCAAAAGCGCCCCATCCGGCGGCATCGGCGGCATGCAACCACAAAATGCCAAGCGCCACGGGCAGGCCGCGCCGGCGTTCCACGACATGGATCAGATTGGCATTCGCCATATCCTCATAGGTTTCGGAATCGCCCCGATAGCCGAAATGCCCATGCAGGGTTTCAGAAAGGATCAGCCGCCGCGCTTCCAGATCACCGCCATCCGCCTTACCATCCATGGTGGCCGCATCCACGACCTTGCGGGCGATATCGGAAAAATGCCCGGCCACCTTGCGCCAATCTGCCTCAGGCGTGTCAACCCGGGCCAATTGCAAGGCTACGGTCGCG
>Ga0079301_1000898_pt1 | contig 14303 bp, 9 predicted proteins | sample Wag4_2014_7_11_3_FD_74797 | JGI IMG/M metagenome (GOLD analysis project Ga0079301, IMG submission 74797) | Fresh water mixed with fracking chemicals microbial communities from Ohio, USA - Utica-2 Time Series FC 2014_7_11 | ecosystem: Engineered > Industrial production > Chemical products > Input...
GCCGTGGCGCGTTGAAGCCGCACGTCATCCGTTCCGCAGACTTCGTCTGCGGGCACTCACGCCGTCACTTCGACGCCGGCGTGCGCCACACGAACTCGGCGCGCACGAAGGCGTGATCGCTCGGCCAGCGGCCATCGCGCCGGGCGGCGTCGATCGCCGCGCTCTCGACGTCGAGCGCGCCCGTGAACAGGATGTGGTCGATGCGCTCGCCCGCACAGGCGTCGGCCCAGCCGTTGAAGGTGGGCTGCTCGGGCGCATCGGGATTGGTCGCCCGCCACGCGTCGCGCAGCGCGGCGCGCTCGCCGCCGACGAGCGCCTGCAGCGGCGCGCTCCGCGGCCCGCAGTTGAAGTCGCCGAGCAGCACCACCGGATCGGCGGCGTGCTTCCGGGCCGCGATCCGCGCCGCGATCAGCCGCGCGGCCTCGAGCCGCGCCGTCGCGCCCTGGTGGTCGAGGTGCACGTTGAAGATGTAGAGCGCGCGCCCGCCCGCCTTCGACACGAACCGTCCGTAGGTGCAGATGCGCGGCAGCGACGAGTCCCACGACGCGGAGCCGGCCGACTCGGGCGTCTCCGACAGCCAGAAGATGCCGTGATCGGCCGCGTCGAGCTCCCAGCGGTCGGCGCGGTAGAGGATCGGGCACGCCTCGCCCTGCGTGGCGTCGCGTTCGCGCGAGCGCGCGAGCATCGCGTACTCCGGCAGACCCTCGGCGATCTCGCGCACCTGCGAGGGCAGCGCCTCCTGCAGTCCCCAGAAGTCGCCGTCGCGCAGGATGCCGAGGACCATCGCGCGGCGCTTCGACCATGCGTTCACGCCGTCGGCGGGATTCGCGTAGCGGATGTTGAAGGTCGCGACGCGCACCGAGGCGGGTTCGGCGGGGACCGCGACGGGTGGCGTGGGCGGCTGCGTGGTCGGCTCGGTGCTGGTCGGCCCGTTGCTGGCCGGACCGTTGCCGGTCGGCGTGCTGCCGCTCGGCGGATCCACGCCCACCGGACGCGCGCCTGCCGGCGGATCAGCCGCCGCAACCGCGCTCGGCTCCGGGGCGAGCACGGCGCACAGCGCCGCGAGCATCACGCGCAGGAGCGCGCGGGGGACGGGAGCCACCTCGAGAACCATGTCGGAAACGAAGCCTTCGCAGCGCATGCGGCGATCCTATCGCCGAGTCCGTAGACTGGCATCCATGCTGCGCGTGATCATCGCCCTCCCGGTCGGACTGCTCGTGATGGGACTGCTCGTCTTCCTGCTCGAACTCGTGGGCCACGCGGTCTTTCCCGCAAGCCGCGAGATGCAGGACGCGATCGCGCTGTGGGTCGCGAACCCCGACGACCCCGCCGCGCGACAGGCGATGTCCGACGCACTGCCCACCATGCCGCTCGGCGCGCACCTGGGCGTGCTCGTCGCGTGGTGCGCCGGTGGCGCGGCCGGCGCGTGGGTCGCCGCCCGCGTGGCCGGCCGGATGCAGCTTGCCTTCGGCGTGGCGCTCGGTCTCGTGCTGATGCTCAGCTGCGCGGCGAACCTGGCGATGATCCCGCATCCGATGTGGATGTGGCCGGCCGGGCTGCTGCTGCCGTTCGCCTGCGCGGTGTTCGCGGGGTCCTCGACCGCACGCCGCGCGGCCTGAGGCCGGCCCGAGCGCACGTGGCGACGACGATCAGCCGTGCGCTCAGCTCGGCGCGACGACGTCGAAGCGGATCATCATCGCGTGATCCTCGTGCACGGTGTTGTGGCAGTGCATGACGTACTTGCCGAGGAAGTCGCGGAAGTTCGCGTAGACCTCCATCTCGTCGCCGTCGTACAGCGTGAAGACGTCCTTGCGACCGCCGAGCAGCGTGCCCGCCACCGGATTGCCGTTGTAGGTGAGCGCGCGGCCTTCCTCGAGGTGGAAGTGGATCGGATGCGCCCAGCCGCCGTTGGTGTCGAAGTGCCAGATCTCCGGCTGCCCCTGCACCACGGTCGCCCGCGCCACGGTCGGGTCGAAGAACGCGCTGTTCACCGTCCACATGCCGTTGCGACGGTCGAACTTCCACTCGCGGCGACGCGCGGCCGGCAGGTTGATCGGCGGCAGAGGACGCATCACCGAGGGCACGCGGCTCGCATCGGGCACCGCGCCGGGGCGGATGTTGAGCTTCAGGATGCGGGGCGACTCGCCCAGCGGCAGGAGGTCGCGCTCCGGCCCGCGGCCATCCTCCTGCTCGGCGCGGTTCACCAGGTAGATCGCGGCCGTCGACGTCGGCAGTTCCGCGAAGTCGACCACGATGTCCATGCGCTCGCCGATGCCGAGCTTGACCCGGGTCGCCGTGATCGGCGCGGGCAGCAGGTTGCCATCCGTGCCGACGACCTCGAACTCCATGCCGTTGGAGAAGGCGAGATTCCAGTAGCGCGCAGGTCCCGCCGCCAGCAGGCGGAAGCGGTACTTCCGACGCTCGACGTCGAAGTACGGCTGCACGCGGCCGTTCACCAGGAACTTGTCGCCGATGTAGCCGTCCATGTCCATCGGATCGAAGGTGAGCACACCGTCCTCGTCGAACTGCCGGTCGGCGAGCATGAGCGGGATGTCGTAGCGCCCCCGCACTCGGCCTCCATCGGGCACGCCGCTGGGGAGCCGGAAGGCGTCGGGATTCGGATCGAGCTCATCGCCGGAATCGAGCGCATCGAACAGCAGGTAGAAGCCCGCGAGACCCCGATAGGTGTTCTGCGCGGTGAAGTCCATCGTGTGGTCGTGGTACCAGAGGGTGCCCTTGGCCTCGAGGTAGCTGCCGCCCGCCGGGTGGTTCGGGTAGTGGTGGTCCTTGAAGTAGCCGGGACGGTAGTAGTCGGCGGGGAATCCATCCGACTCGGAGCCATGGTTGCCGTTGTGCAGGTGGGTGATGATCTCGTTCGACCCGAATCCCTGCAGTTGCTCCGGCAGCTCGTTGCGGAACCGCACCAGGTTCGGCATGGTGTAGCGCGCCATGAAGGTCAGTCCCGGCGCGCTGCCACCGTAGGTCGAGAAGCGGCTCAATCCGAGCTGCGGATGCGGGCGCGCCAGCACCTCGCGCACCGCGATCTCGTACTGATTCGCCACCGGGAACTCCGCGGCTCGCTGGAACGACGACATGTCGACGAACGGATCGAGCTGCGCGAAGCTCGGCAGCGGCACCGCGTAGCTCGGAAACGCGAGCGGCTGCACGAACGGCGTGGTCTCGGGGCTCTCGGGTGAGTCGCCTCGGAGCACGCTCAGCGGGAAGCGCGTGTTGATGTAGAACGCACCCGTCGCGAGCGCCGAGCCCTTGAGGAACGAACGTCGCGCCGAACCGGAGTTCGGGAGATCACCGGAATCGATCAGTGCCATCCTTGAGTGCCATCCTTTGGTCGTCGTCGTCGTCGTCGTCGTCTGGTCGCTGTCGTCGATTCTGACCTGACGGCGACGGACGTCGCGCACCAGGCACGGAAAAGCAGTCGTGCCGATTCGCGACGGAAGGTAGCAGGGATTCGCACTTTCACGCGCGCACGCGCACAACACCGCTTATTTGCGGGAAAAATCCCACCAACGAGCCTTCGCGCGCGCGGCGCATTCTTCAGAGACCGCACGATCGCCGACGGCGCGTCGCTGCGCGCCACCGGAACCGATCACGACGCACCGCCATCACGATTGCGGGCGCACGATCTCGAAGTTCACCATCATCGCATGGTCTTCGTGGACGCCGTTGTGGCAGTGCATCACGTAGCGGCCGACCCAGTCGCGGAATCGCACCGCGACATCCATCTCGTCGCCGCCGAACAGCGCGAACACATCCTTGCGCCCGCCCAGGATGCCGCCGTTGATCCGCGCGCCGTTGTAGCGCAGCAGGCGGCCTTCCTCGACGTGGAAGTGGATCGGATGCGCCCATCCGCCCGGCGTCGAGAACTTGAGGATGTACCACTGGTTCTGCACGAAGGTCGTGTCGATGCGGTGCTCGTCGTACAGGTTGTTGTTCACGGCCCACATGCCGTTGTTGCGCGTCCACTTGAAGGTGCGGTTGATCGCACCCGTGAGGTTGACGGGCTCGAGCGGCCGCAGGTTGGCGGGCACGCGGCTCGGATCGGGCACCGCGCCGGGCTCGATCACGAACTTGAGCAGACGCGGGGCCTCGTTCATCGGCAGGCGTCCGCTGTCGGGGCCGCGCCCGTTCGAGTGCGAGAGCCGGTTCACGATGAAGACCTCGGTCGTCGACTCGGGCAGTTGCGAGAAGTCGACCACGATGTCCCAGCGCTCGCCCGCACCGCTCACGAGGTTGGTCGCGGTCACCGGGTGCGGCAGCAGGTTTCCGTCGGCGGCGATCACCTGGAACTCCATGCGGTTGGAGAACCAGAAGTCGTAGTACCGCGCCGGGCCCGAGTCGAGGATGCGGAAGCGGTACTTGCGGCGCTTCACGCTGAAGTACGGCTGGACGCGGCCGTTCACCATCCACTTGTCGCCGATGTAGCCGTCGAAGTCGAACGGATCGAAGGTGAGCACGCCGTTCTGGTCGAAGCGGCGGTCTGCGAACGCGAGCGGGATGTCGTGGCAGTTCTCGGTGTTCGCGCCGTTCGGGATGCCGCTCGGCAGGCGGAGCGCGTCGGGATTCGGATCGTTCTCATCGCCCGAGTCGAGCGCGTCGTACGAGATGTAGAAGCCCGCGAGGCCGCGGTAGGTGTTCTGCGCGGTGAAGTCGAGGGTGTGGTCGTGGTACCACAGCGTGCCCTTGCACTCGTTCGGATTGCCGTTCGACGGGTAGTTCGGGTAGAGGTGGTCCTTGAAGCGGCCGGGACCGTAGCGTTCGCCGGGGAAGCCGTCCGAGTCCGGTCCGTTGTTGCCGTTGTGGAGGTGCGTGATGGTCTCGGGCACGCCGAAGCCCTGCATCTCGTGCGGCAGCTCGTTCTTGAAGCGCACCATGATCGGCTGGTAGCAGCGCGTGATGAAGGTCGGCCCGGGCGCGCTGCCGCCGTACGTCGAGAGGCGGCTCAGCCCGAGCTGCGGGTGCGGACGAGCGAGCACCTCGCGGATCGGCATCTCGTAGTACTTCGTCGGGATGAAGTCGTCCCAGCGCTGGTGCGCGGCCGGGATGGGCAGCGGATCGAGCATCATGCCCGGCGGCAGCGGCTGCGCGTAGGGCGCGAAGGCCAGCGGCTGCGCCCACGGGGTGGTCGGCGGACTCGCCGGCTCATCGGCGAGCAGGAGGTGGTTGAACTTCGTGTTGATGAAGAACGCCCCGCTCGCGAGGCCGCTGGCCTTCACGAACGAACGACGCGACACCGACGGACCACCGCCGCCAACTCCGCTGGAGTTTGCCATCGCACTGCCTCTTTCTGCCCGAAAGGTGGAGCGACTGCCGGAAGCGATGGTTGGTGCGGGACCACGAGGGAGGAACGACCAGCCCGGGCCGCTGTCAACCATCACCTCTGAGACCGGGATGTCCTGCGGGCCGAGTGTGCACCCGATGAGGGCGGGAGGCGAGCTCCATGTCCGCGAAATCGGCAAATCGAGTCGCGAAAGGCAACGCGATCTCGGCAGGCGCCACCGCGCCCTCGACGGTGCTGCGACCGCAGCTCCGCGCGGCTCCAAATCTTCGCGGATCCAGAGACAACGAACTTCCAAATTCGGCCGGCGTCCCTACCTTGCGGTATCTCACCCGCCAGCGGGTGCTCGTCTAGGGGGCCTCTTTCCAATTTCCAGGAGTGATCATGAGCAAAGTGGCACTGGTTCTTTCCACCCTCGCCCTCGGCCTCGGCGCGAACATCGCGTCGGCGCAGGTCTCCCCGTCGAAGCTCGACGGTGCCGACCAGGCGACCCCCGAGCTCTTCATCGAAGTGCCCGGCGTCAAGGAGTTCCGCGGCGTCCTCACGGCGCGTCCGCTCCAGGACTCCGACGCCGACCGCCTCGGCATGACCATGCACCAGATGAACGCCGCGATCGACGGCGCCATCCGCGAACTCACCAACTTCGAGATCCTCCGCTACATCCCGGAGACCGACGAGTACCTGATCACGGTGCCCAAGGGTGAGACTGAGAACACGGTCGCCTCGCGCCTGCTCGCCACCGGCAACTTCCAGTACGTCGAGCCGGATTGGACCGTCTACCCGGTCGCCTGCCCGAACGACGCCAACTTCGCCTCGCAGTGGCACCACCAGGCCGCCCGCATGAACTCGTGCGCCGCGTGGGACCTCCAGACGGGCAACCCGAACATCGTCGTCGCGATCTGCGACACCGGCATCCGCATCGGCCACACCGACCTCCGCGCGAACCGCTACGAGGGCTACAACGTGACCGCGGCCCGCTGGGAGACCGCGGGCGGCGCGATCAACGACGTCAACGGCCACGGCACCAACTGCACCGGCTGCGCCGCGGGCAATGGCAACAACGGCATCGGCGGCTCGGGCGTGGGCTGGAACCTCGGCCACCGCATGATGCGCGTGACCGACCTCGCCACCGGCAGCGCCTCGCTCTCGAACCTCACCACCGCCGCGCGCGTCGCGGTCGACCGTGGCGACAAGGTCGCGAGCGTGAGCTACAGCGGCGTGAACTCGGCCACCGTGTTCACCACCGGCACCTACGTTCGCTCGAAGAACTCGATGCTCGTCTGGGCCGCCGGCAACGAGGCCGCGACCCTGACCGGCAACCGCAACGACGACGTGCTCGTCGTCGGCGCGTCGGACCAGAACGACAACCTCGCGACCTTCTCGAACCGCGGCTCGCTCGTCGACTTCGTGGCCCCCGGCGTGAGCATCTTCACCACCTCGAACGCGGGCGACACCTCGTACGCGGCCGTGAGCGGCACCAGCTTCGCGTGCCCGATCACCGCGGGTCTCTGCGGCCTCATCTGGTCGCGCAACCCCACGCTGACCCCGGCGCAGGTCGAGTCGATTCTCCGCAGCACGTGCGTCGACCGCGGCACCGCGGGCCTCGACGATCTCTATGGCTACGGCCGCATCAGCGCCGCGGCCGCCATCGCCGCCACCCCGCCGGCCAACGGCGACACCGTGCCGCCGACCGCCCCGCTGTCGCTCGCCGCGACCGCCGGTCAGCAGCAGGTCTCGCTCAGCTGGGCCGCCAACACCGAGTCGGACCTCGCCGGCTACCACGTGTACCGCTCGACGACCAACGGCTCGGGCTACGTGCAGGTCAGCACGGCGCTTGTCACCACGACCTCGTTCATCAACACCGGTCTCACCGGCGGCACCACGTACTACTACGTGATCCGCGCGGTCGACACCGCCGGCAACCAGTCGGCCAACTCGGCGCAGGCCTCGGCCACGCCGACCGCCCCGCCTGCTCCGGTCACGCTCTTCGCCGACACCTTCGAGACGGGCAACCTGACCGCGGGCGGTTGGGTGCTCACCGGAACGGTCGCTGCGAACACCGGCGCCCGCCGAACCGGCAGCTGGGGCGCGCGCATCACGCGCACCTCGTCGATGGAGCGCGCCATCTCGACCGTCGGCTTCAACACCATCACCCTCTCGGTGAGCCGCCGCTCGTCGGGCATGGATGCCGGTGAGTTCCTGTACCTCGAGTGGTTCAACGGCAGCACCTGGACGGTCGCCTCGACGGTGAACACCACCGCCTGGACGACCCCCACCTTCACGCTCCCCGCCGCCGCGGCCAACAACGCGGCGTTCCGGATCCGCTTCCGCACCAACGCGAGCGCGACCAACGAGCGCGGCGACATCGACAACGTCACCGTGCGCGGCACGGCGAACTGATCCGCCGGTCGACCTGGTTTCCGAGTTCATCCACGCAGGCGCCCCCGATTCCGTACGGGGGCGCCTGTCTTTTTGCGCGAATCGGCGTCCCGGAGGGCCGATGTAGGATCACCCCCCTCCCGCCATGTCGATCTCCATCCTCATCCTCACGCTCAACGAAGAGACCAACATCGGCGCCTGCCTCGACGCCCTGACCGGGTTCGACGACGTCGTGGTCTTCGACAGCCTGAGCAAGGACCGCACGAAGGAGATCGCGCTCGCCAAGGGCGCGCGGGTGGTCGAGCGGCCGTTCGACAACTGGGCGGCGCACCAGAACTGGGCGATGGACAACATCCCCTTCCGGCACCCGTGGGTCTTCTACCTCGACGCCGACGAGCGCATGACGCCCGAGCTGCGCGCCGAGATCCAGGCGATCGCCGCCGACGCGTCGCGCGCCGAGGTGGCGTACTACTGCGGCCGGAAGAACTTCTTCCTCGGCAAGTGGATCCGCCACGCGATGCCGCCGGGCATGATCATGCGCTTCTTCAGGCCGGGGCGCATCCGCTTCGAGCGCCTGGTGAACCCGGTGCCCGTGATCGACGGCCCCCACGGCTACCTGCGCCACTACTTCGAGCACTACAACTTCTCGAAGGGCCTGACCGAGTGGTTCGAGAAGCACAACAAGTACAGCCTGTTCGAGGCGATGGAGGGCATGAAGCTGCGCGAGAAGCCGGTCGGGCTCGGCGCGATCGTGTCCCGCGACCGCTTCGAGCGGCGGCGCGCGCTCAAGGAGCTCAGCTTCCGCCTGCCGCTGCGGCCGCTCATCAAGTTCTGCTGGATGTACTTCCTGCAGCGCGGCTTCCTCGACGGACGCGCGGGCTACACCTACTGCAAGCTGCAGTCGATGTACGAGTACATGATCGTGGTCAAGATGCGCGAGCTGGAGCGCAAGCAGCGCGGACTGCCGGTGTGAGGCGCGCGCGGCTCAGCGCCGCGCGACCGTGTCCTCGAGGATCCGCATCATGCGCAGCGCCAGGTTGGTGCGGTCGAAGTTCTTCGCGCCCGCGAGGCAGCGCGCTCGGAACTCGTCGAGCTCGGCCGGGTTCGACTTGAGCCGGACCAGCGCCGCGCACAGCTGCTCGGCGTTCTCCGGCTCGAACGGGATGCCCGCGCCCTCCTCGCGCACGATGTCGGCGCTCTCGCCCTCGACGCCGTGCAGCACGGGCAGGCCCATGCCCATCGACTCGAAGAGCTTCGAGGGGATGACGGTCGTGAACAGGTCGGTCTTCTTGAGGTGGATGACGCTGACGTCGAGCAGCGACCAGTAGCGCGGCACGTCCGCCTTCGGCACGCTGTCGATGAAGACGACGTTGTCGAGCTTCTTCTCGGCGGCCATCTGCTTGAGCGCCTCCTTGCGGGCGCCATCGCCGAGGAAGAGGAACACGAAGTCCTGCCCGCGCAGCCGCTCGGCGGCCTCGAGCAGGGTCTCGAGGCCGTGGGCGAGCCCGTGCGTGCCGATGTAGCCGGCGACGAACTTGCCCTTCATGCCCAGCTTCTCGGTGAGCTCGGCGTCCTTCGGACGCGGCTTGAACTGCGAGATGTCGACGCCGTTGGTGATGACCTCGATCTTCGAGCCATCGATGCCGCGGCGGATCAGGATGTCCTTGAACGACCGCGTGACCGAGACCACCTTCGCGCTCTTGCGGTACAAGAACAGTTCGAGCCACTCGAGGAAGGCGATGGCGCGCTCGTTCTTCATCGCGCCGACGGCCTTGATCGACTCCGGCCAGAGGTCGCGCAGCTCGAAGATGTACGGGCGGAACTTGTACCGGCTGACCACGTACGCCGCGCACGCCGTGAAGAACTGCGGGCTGGTGCCGATGATCAGGTCGACCTTGCGGATGAACAGGCTCGCGACGATCGCCGACACCATGTAGCTCTGGTAGTCGAGCACGCGGCGGGCGAAGCCCTCGTTGGCGGTGATGTAGCTCCAGACGCGGACGACGCGGATGCCCTCCACGGTCTCGGTCTGCCAGAGCTTGTTGCGGTAGCCGTCGAAGACCTTCCCCTTGGGGAAGTTCGGCGCGCAGGTGACGACCGTGACCTGGTGACCGGCCTTGACCCACTCGCGGCAGTGCTCGAACGTCCGGCTCGCGGGCGCGTTCACTTCGGGCGGGAAATTGTCGGTCAGGAAGAGGATGTGCACGGCGACCACTCGATGCGGACGATCGACTCCGCGCCCGAGAAGCGGGCCACGGCCTTCTGGTTCGGCACGGAGGCACCAAACCGTGGGCAGTATGTCGACCGACTTACCCGCCACTCTGCACCTTCGGCCGTCAATTGGAAAGTAATGCCGTGGGCGGTGGTGGCGAGGGTGCGCCCGTCGGGGCTGACGGCCAGGTCGCAGCCGGGGGCGAAGTGCCAGTGGGACTCGGCCATTCCCGCGGGCTCGGCGTGGTCGCGGACCTCGATGGCCGGCGAGGCGGGGTTGAGCCCGCCGGAGTGGGCCACGGCCGGAGCGGCTGCACCCGCAGCGCGGGGGTCGTCCGCACGCAGGAACGTCCAGTTGCGCCGATGGACGCCGCCGCCCGGCAGGCGCTGGTAGCCGTCGTGGGAGCACTCGACCACGAGACCGGCGTGGGTGGGGTCGGCGTCCGTGATCCGCGCGGCGGTGACCCGCGCGCGCCGGGCGACGCGGAAGCCGCCCCAGACCTCCGACGAGTCCTTGCCGTCGACGACCACGGTGTTGTGCGCCGACGTGCCCCGCTGGCGGAGGCGCTCGGGTCCGACGCCGTACTGCGAGGTGCCGGAATTGACGAGCACGCGATGGCCGCCGACCGACAGCTCGAAGGAGAGCGTGTCGGCGTGCGCGTGCCCGGGCAGGTAGTCGGGGCCGACGGGACCGACGTCGAGGATGGCGACCGACCCGGCGTGCTCGACGCGGATGAAGCCGCTGGTCGGGAAGTGCGCGACGCCGCGGGCGGGCGCCGCGGGGGACGCTGCCGAGGCCGCTGAGGCCGACGAGACCGTTGAGGCCGTCGAGGCCGCCGAGGCCGGGGCAGGCTCCAGCACCGCCGCTTCCAACCCGAGCCGTGCCGCGTATCCCTCGAGCTCCGCGCGCGTGGGCGCGACGCCCTGCGCGCTGTCGTTGAAGAACGAGACCTCGCCGTCCGGGTGGCAGACGCCCGCGAGGAAGCGCCGCATCGCCGCGAGGCGCGTGGTCACGCGGCGCTCGTCGTCGCCCGCGCACACGCCAGGGGCTGCGCGCATCGCGTTCGCAAGGTCGAGCATGTCCTCGACGGCGAGCGCGTGGTACATCGGCGAGCGTTCGAACTGGCCGCCGTCGTCGAGGATCTGCTCGGGGATCTCGTCGCGCAGGATGCGCCAGCCGGCCTCGCGCCAGCCATCGGCCTCGTCGCCCTCGAAGTGGAGGCCGGCGATCACGAGCGCCTTCGCGTTCACGAAGAGGTGGTTGCCGAGCAGGTGCCACTCGAGGCGCTTGGTCAGGAACCGCGTCTGCGCGGCAAGGCTGTTCAGCATCGCGGGCACCGGCTCGTTGCCGGCGCGCAGCCACTTGATCCAGTTCACGATGCGGAGCGAGGTCGGGTACGGCTCCCACGCGGTGCCGCGTCCCGGCGGGCATTCGTCGATCCAGCGCGCGATGAGCTCGCGGTGCCACGCGGCGCGGGCGCCCGCGTCCACCGCGGCGAGGTCGTCGAAGTAGTGCTGGTTGTAGCGCCAGAGCTTGGCGAGCGCGGGGTCGTCCCAGCCGTGCTGGTCAAGGTCGCGCTCCTCACCGAGGAAGCGCATCTGCGACGCCGAGACGAGGCTCGGTTCGCGACGCGCCGGCAGCACCCAGGTGCCAGTCGCCACGCGCACCGCGGGCGCGGGACGCAGGTCGGGCGCAGGACGGGACAGGCGGAAGCGCACGCGGCCGTACACCTGGACCGGCTTGAGGAAGCGGACCGTGTGCCAGAGCCGGAGTGCCTTCGCAAGCGGGGTCATGCGTGGATCGGTTCGTCGGACATGCGTTGGCGCGGCGCCGGGCGCGGATCAGCCGAGCAGCTTCTCGAGATGGGCCACGATGCGCTCGCTGGTGCGGCCATCCCACAGCTCGGGGATGGCGCCCTTCTTCCAGCCGCCGTCGAAGAGGCGGTCGAGCGCGGGCTTGAGCGCCGCGGGGTTGGTGCCGATCAGCTCGTTGGTGCCGATCTCGACCGTCTCGGGCCGCTCGGTGTTGTCGCGCAGCGTCATGCAGGGCACGCCCATCACCGTGGTTTCCTCGGTGATGCCGCCCGAATCGGTGATGACGGCCTTCGCGTGCCGCACGAGGTAGTTGAACTCGAGGTACGGCTGCGGATCGACGAGCTTGAGGCTCGCGGGCAGCGCGCTGAACTCGCGCATCGTCTTCGCGGTGCGCGGGTGCACGGGGAAGACCACCGGCTCGCCGCGGGAGCCGGTGATGATCGCGTCGAGCAGCTTGGTGAAGGTGCTGCCCGAGTCGACGTTCGCCGGCCGGTGCATGGTCATCACGAAGTACGACTTCGGCTTGAGGCCGAGCTCGTCGAAGAACGCGGGCTTGGCCAGGCGGTCCATGTTCGACAGCAGCGTGTCGATCATGGTGTTGCCGACGAAGAAGATGCGGTCGTCGCCCACACCGGCGCCGCGCAGGTTGCGGTTCGCGTGCGCGCTGGTGGTGAAGAAGTAGTTGGTGATCGCGTCGGTCACCATCCGGTTGATCTCCTCGGGCATCGTCCAGTCGCCCGAGCGGATGCCCGCCTCGACGTGCGCGACCTTGACGCAGAGCTTCTGCGCCGCGATCGAGCAGGCCATGGTGCTGGTCACATCGCCGACCACGAGGCAGAGCGCCGGCTTCTTCTCGAGGAGCAGCTTCTCGTAGCGCGTCATGATCGTGCCGGTCTGCTCGGCCTGCGTGCCCGAGCCGACCTCGAGGTTCACGTCCGGCGCGGGGATGCCGAGCTGGCGGAAGAAGTCGCCCGACATCTTCTCGTCGTAGTGCTGGCCGGTGTGCACGAGCCGGTACCGGATGCGCCCGCCCTGCGCCTCGCGCGCCTTGATGGCGCGGATGATCGGCGCGATCTTCATGAAGTTGGGCCGTGCGCCCGCGATGATGTCGACGAGGATCGTGTTCATGGAAGTCGGTCTACGGGTGTCGGTTCACTGGCTGGTGCGCGCGAGGTCGGCGGCCGCGATGGTGGCCTCGGCGACCTCGATGAGCTCTTCGAACGGGATCGGCGACGCGCCGCCGGCGGCGACGGCGTTCACGAACGCCGCGGCGCAGGCCTTCTGGCCCTTGTCCTGCCGCCAGAGGTTCATCTTCGAGAACCCGGGCCAGCCGAAGCCGGTCATCTTGCGGAAGTTGTCGAGCTGGATCACGCGGCCCTGCGCGAACACCTCGAGCCGCTCCTTGGGGAACGCCTTCGAGCCGTTGGCGAAGTAGTGCACGGTGCCGATCGAGCCGTCGGCGAAGCCGAGGTCAATGGAGACGGTGTCGCCCGCCGCGGCGTCCATCGCATGGGCGCGCACCGTGGTGATGCGCTCGCCCGCGAGGAACCGCAGGAGATCGATGAAGTGGCAGCCCTCGCCGACGATGCGGCCGCCGCCGACATCGCGGTCCTGCGTCCAGTGCTCGGCGGGAATCGCGCCCGCGTTCACCGTCATGATGAACGACTTCGGGCCCTTCGCGCCCGCGAGGAGCGACTTGAGCCGCGCGACCTGCGGCGCGAAGCGGCGGTTGAACCCGACCATCACGATCGGCGCCTTGCCGGCGGCCGCGCTCTCGGCGCGCGCGGCCTCGATCTGCCGCAGCTCGTCGGTCTTGAGCGCGATCGGCTTCTCGACGAACACGTGCTTGCCCGCGCGCAGCGCCTGGCAGACCATCGACGCGTGCGAGTCGTGGCGCGTCGAGATGATGATCGCGTTGACGTCGCGGTCGGCGAACACGCCGTTGGTGTCGGTGGTGGTCGCCTCGAAACCGAACTTGCGGCCCGCGTGCACGCCGCTCACGCCGCCGCTCGAGGCGACGGTGCGCAGGCGCGCGCCCGCGTCCTTGAACGCGGGAATCAGCACGGCGGTGGCGTAGTTGCCCGATCCGATGAACCCGATCGACGCGTTGCCGCGCGCGGGAGCCGCGGCATTCGCGCCGCGCGGAAGCTCGACGGTGGTGCGCCGCACCTCGCTGTCGGGCTTCTGGTCGGCGGTCGGGTACTCGAGCAGGATGCCGAGGCTCGGGGCTCCGCCGCCGACGAGCTCGTACGCGGCCTCGGCGTCGGTGATCGCGAAGCGGTGCGAGATGAGCGGCTTCACGTCGAGGCGCCCGTCCGACATCATGTCGAGCACGGCCTCGAAGTTGCGCTGCTCGGTCCAGCGGACGAAGCCGACCGGATAGTCGTTGCCGCGCTCCTCGTAGTTCGGGTCGTAGCGGCCGGGGCCGTACGAGCAGGAGACCTGGAAGGTCAGCTCCTTCTCGAAGAAGTCGGCGCGCGAGAGCTCGAGGCCGGTCACGCCGACGAGCACGATGCGCCCGCGCTTGCGCGACATGAGCGCCGCCTGGTGCATGGGCTCGTTGCTCTTGGTGCTGGCGGTGATGATCACGGCGTCGACGCCG
>Ga0079301_1000899_pt1 | contig 14292 bp, 9 predicted proteins | sample Wag4_2014_7_11_3_FD_74797 | JGI IMG/M metagenome (GOLD analysis project Ga0079301, IMG submission 74797) | Fresh water mixed with fracking chemicals microbial communities from Ohio, USA - Utica-2 Time Series FC 2014_7_11 | ecosystem: Engineered > Industrial production > Chemical products > Input...
GTGAAGATCCCCATATGGTTCGACTCGATCGCATCTACACCAAAGGCGGCGACCAAGGGCAGACTAGCCTTGGAGATGGCACGCGTGTCGACAAGCATCATCTGCGCGTGTCCGCATACGGGACGGTGGATGAGTTGTCGTCGGTCCTAGGCTTGCTCGTGGCGCATGGTCTCGTGGAGCCACATCGCTCGGACATCGTCGCCATCCAGAACGAGCTGTTTGATGTGGGCGCGGATTTGTGTGTGCCCGGTGAGGCTGGCGCGCGCCTGCGCATCACGCCGGCCTATGCCGAGCGCATCGAGGCCTTGATTGACCGCGAGAATGCCAAGCTCGATCCGCTGAAGAGCTTCATTCTGCCGGGCGGCACCATGCCTTCGGCGTGGACGCACCTTGCTCGCAATGTGTGCCGGCGTGCCGAGCGCTTGGTGGTCGAGTTGTCGGCGCACCCCGAAGAACAAGAGCGCGTCAATGCCGAGGTGTTGAAGTACCTCAACCGCTTGTCGGACTACTTGTTCGTGTTGGGGCGCGTGCTGAACGATCACGGCAAGGGCGATGTGCTCTGGCAGCCGGGGCGCTCGCAGCAATCGTGATCGCTAGGCAATGATCGCTAGGCAGTGGTTGGTGTCGGGACACGTCCAGGGTGTGGGTTTTCGGCACCATACCAAGCTCGCCGCGCGTCGCCTGGATCTGGTGGGTTGGGTGCGCAACTTGCCCGATGGCCGCGTGGTGTGCCAGGCCCAAGGGCCGCTTGAGCGCGTGGAGGAACTGGAAGCGTTTCTGCGGCGTGGCCCTGAGCTGGCGGAGGTCACCTTGTTGGAGGGGCGTGATGTCCCCGTCGAGCCAGAACCGCCTGTGGGCGCCAAGCGCTTTGTGGTGCTGCTCGACTGAGGCGCGCCAGTTTGGTTGGCTGTAGCGCATGCTGCGCCGCGTCTCGATCCTCTCCGCACTGTCCAGTGTACTTGTCAGTGCGTGCAGCACCACCGCAACCGTGCCGCAGGTGGTGCGCGGCCCTGTGCCCGCGCGCGTGAACGGGCCGGTGGTGCAGCAGTTCGTGTCACCGCGGCCGCGTGCGACCGCCACGCAAGAAGCGGGCACGCTCGGCACTTCGGTGTTCAGTGCGTACTCGAACATCTTTCAAGTCAGCGATGCAGATCCGGACAATCTGGTCGCTCTCGACGGTGAGTTGTGGCGCACTTCGTTGGTCTTGAGGTACGGCATCGACAGGCGCAGCGATGTAGAAGTCGAGCTGCCTGTGCTGTGGACTTCGAGTGGTTTTCTCGATGAGTTCATTGAGGCTTGGCACTCGCTGTTGGGCTTCCCCAACGGAGGCCGTGAGGATGCGGACCGCAATGACTACGAGATGCGCGTGCGCGCCAACGGCGTCGATGCCTTCACCATGGATGGTGACCAGTTGGCGTTGTGTGACATCCCCGTCACATGGGCCTTCCGCGTGTACGACGAGACGGCCGCGCGCCCTGCGATGGTGGTGCGCGCCACGCTCGAGCTGCCGACCGGTTCGGTGCAAAACGGCTACGGCAACGGGGGACTGGATGGGGCCATTGGATTCGTGCTCCAGAAGTCCGTGGGTGATTGGACCTTCGGCGGTGGTGCAGATCTAGCTGAGGTGACGACGCCATCGAGCTTTGAGGATGCGAACCTGCAGACGAGTGATCGCTTGCAAGCGTGGGTGTCTGCGGAGCTGCGTCACAACGAGCGCACCTCGTGGTTGATGGGCTTGCGCTACGCACCCGAGGCCACGCGTGATTTGGATCTGGATGAGTTGGCGACGCCCAACCTCGAGTTGGATCTGGGGCTTGCGTTCGAGCTTACTCCTGATGTGCGTGTGATGGCTGGCTTCAGTGAAGACCTAGAGACCGGCTCGGGCACAGATCTCACAGGCTGGATCGGCATTAGCTCTGCTCGCTAGGGCTCTCGTCCGTAGCGCTCGCTCTCGCACGCAACAGACGCCACAATCGGCGCATGTACGCCGCCTTCTACGCTACCGCGCTGCTGCAGGTTGCCTCCGCACTCGAAACGCCGCCCACCTTTCAGCCGCTGGAGCGTCTTGAGTCGTACGAGCCTGTGTGGACCACGCCCTCCAAGGATGCGGCGGGCTCCATGCCGATCGGTAACGGCACGTGTGGCGCGAATGTGTGGTTGGACGAAGCCGGTGACCTCGTGCTGTTGTTGTCGCGCACGGACAGTTGGAGCGAAGCAGCGCGTTTGCTGAAGGTAGGCCGTGTGCGCTTGCGCACCACACCGCCGCTGTGGTCGGCGGGCATGCCGATGCAGCAACGCTTGAACTTATCGGAAGGGCGCATTGATCTCAGTATCGGTACCAACAGCGAAGGCCGTGTGTCCATTTGGTTTGACAAGGATGCGCCGGTGCTGCGGGTCGAACTTGGCAGTGCTGCTCCTACAGAGCTCGAGGTGCAACCGGACAACTGGCGCACCGAACGCCGCCGCTTGCGAGGCCAGGAACTACAATCGTCGTGGACGATGCGTGATGCGCCGGCCTCTGTGGTGGTGGAGGAGGACGGCGACACTAGCTACAGCACGGCCAACGAATTCGGCTGGTGGCATGCGAACCGCGACAGCGTGGTGGCCTTCACCTTGCAGCACCAGGGCTTGCAAGATGCCGCGGCCCTCGTGCGTGATCCGCTGAAGGGGCGCATCTTTGGTGCCAGCATCCGTCGCACGCCCAGTGGCGCCCACACGGCTCATGCGGTCACCATCGCACTGCCTTGCACCCAAGGCGTGGATGCAGCGGGCTGGCAAGCCGAGGCTGCACGAGTGCATGCACATGCGCTGGGCCTAGAGGCCTCGCGTGCCGCGACCACGGCGCATTGGCGTGACTTCTGGTCGCGTTCCTGGTTGGAGGTCGAAGGCCGTGCCCCGTTGGTCGCCTCCAGTGCACGCCATCCCGTGCGCGTGGGGCATGACTCCAACGGTCACAATGTCTTGTCAGGTTTGCTTGCACGAGTGTCGCTACACAAAGGAGTGCTCGATGATGGTTCGATGCGCGCCTTGACCAGCGGTAGCTGCAACGATGTGTCGGCCGTGGACATCGGGCGCCTCGCCACGTGGGTTGCTGGTCCGGATGTCAGCCACAACGAGGGCAGAGAATGGCACTCCGGCCATTCATGGTTGCCCGGTCCGCCCAAGCTCATCGGCCAGCAGCCGTTCCAGCGCCAAACCGTGGGTGGCATCCACGGCGTGCGTGTGGATCTCGCCCGTGGTGTGTGGGCCGAGGGCGTCAACTTTGATCCGAGTCGGTCCTTCACCGTCGAGGCGTGGGTGCGTTTGGATGAGAACGCAGGCCCAGGGCGTATCCTCGATCAACTCACCGCTGGCGGCAGCGACGGGTTTCTCTTCGACACACATCCCGGCCGTTCGCTGCGTTTGGTCCTAGGCTCTCGCACCATCGTTGCTGACGATGTGTTGCAGGCCGGCCGTTGGACGCATGTGGCTGCGCGCCATGATGTGCGCACTGCAGAGCTGGCGCTCTTTGTCGACGGCAAGTGTGTACGCGCCGACCGTGATACCGCAGAGACAGATGGCGAGCGCATCACGCGAGCGTGGATTCTTCAGCGTTGGGTGAGCGCGTGTGCTGCTGGTGGTCCGTATCCGATCAAGTTCAACGGTTCGATCTTCACGGTGGAACCAAGCCTGTCAGGCGGACCTGACATGAACCCCGATTGGCGCAAGTGGGGTGGTGACTACTGGTGGCAAAATACGCGCTTGTCGTACTACCCGATGCTGGCACGCGGTGAGTATGCACAGATGCGCCCCTTGTTCGACTTCTACGCGGGCATGTTGCCGCTGTGCGAAGCACGCGCCAAGGCATACTACGGTGCGCAAGGGGTCTACTTCCCCGAGACCGTCAATGTCTTCGGTTGCTACAGCAACGGTGATTACGGTTGGGATCGCGCGGGGCTTGATCGATCCGTGGTGCAGTGCCCGTACTGGATGTACGCCTGGCAACAAGGGTTGGAGTTGGTGTCCTTGATGCTGGACTGGTACGCGCACACGCAGGACGAGTCCTTTCTCCAAGCGCAGCTTGTACCGATGGCGCGCGCTGTGCTGCTCTACATGGACTCGCGCTTTTGGACGGACGGGCGTTTGGTGATCACGCCTACGCAAGCAGCAGAGACCTACTGGTATGGCGTGGTTGATGACTTGCCGACTGTGGCGGGAATGCGCGCGGTGTGTACGCAACTGCTGGCCTTAGGCGAGCGCGCGGGTGATGCCGTGGACCGGGCCACATGGGCGCGGCTCTTGGCGGGCACGGCAGCGTTGCCCGAGCGCGAAGTTGACGGTGTGAAGCTGTTTGCAGCGGCGCGTGTGTACGAGGATCGGCGCAACAACTGCGAAACGCCTGAGCTGTACGCCGTGCATCCGTTCCAGTTGCTCGGAGTTGGTTTGCCGGGGCTCGAGCAAGCGCGTGAGACCTGGCGTCGCCGCATCGACAAGGCTGCGTGGGGCTGGACGCAAGATGGCATTTGTGCGGCTCGTTTGGGGCTGGCTGATGCGGCCTTGCAGGACCTCGCCACACGGGCGAAAAACGCGCATCCTGCGCACCGTTTGCCGGTGGTGTGGGGCCCCAACTTTGATTGGCTGCCCGATCAAACGCATGGTGGGAATCTGACCTCGGTGGCCCAGGAAATGCTGCTGCAAGAGCGTGGTGACACCATCTTGCTGTTGCCTGCGTGGCCCAAGGACTGGTCCGCGCGGTTCAAATTGCGCGCCGCGCGCAACACCACCGTGGAAGGCGAGGTTGTGCGCGGCGCGTTGCGGTCTTTGCGCGTCGAACCGCCGACGCGCGCAAAGGATGTCAAGTTGGCTGGCAGCTAGCAGCCGACCACAAGCTCAGTCGATAGGGATCTCGCGTTGCACGCGCTTGCCCTTGTCGCCTTGCCACGTGATCGTGACTTTGCGGCCTTCACCGCGCAGGAAGTAGCGCAAGCGCACTTCACCGCGACTGGGAATGCCGCGTTCCAAGCGCACGCGTGCCGGGTCGCGCTCCACCAGCTCGATGCGATCCGGGCGGAAACGATCGCTGCGGACGCCCGCAGCAAGCACTTCCACATCCTTGCCTTCGACCGAGACCATATCCAATGCACCGAGCTTCTTGACCGCGGCTTGCGCCGTGCGCGTGGGGATCGCGCGCAAGTTGCGCACGGTGATGTCGAGTGCCTTGACGCCATCGCCCAAGTCCACCAGTTGCGGCTCTTCGAGCGTGATTTCCGGCATTGCGGCCGCATGTGCCACGCAGAAGAGCGCGTTGCGATGCAGCATCTCTTCGATCAAGAAGCTCGGCGGCACACGCCCCGTGTCCTTGCGCCAACCACCGACTTCGACCTTGCCATAGAGCGGATGCTCGACCTCGTGCCAATCGATGTAGCCGGCACCGGCCAAGAGCTTGTCATCAAAGAAACGGCGCTGTTTGTCGCCGTCAGCGAGCTTGCCCCCAGCAACCTTCGAGCGCTCGGGATACATCTGGTCGTCGCTCCACAGCTCATTCGTGAACGACAGGATGCCCAAGCCTTCGTAGGTCCAGTTCACGAAGCCGCCGTAGACCGTATAGAGATCTTTCCAGATCACCATGTAGCGGTAGAACGGCAACATCAGCTCGCCATCGCGACCTAGCTCGTCGTACACGCGCACATCGGCAGCTTCATACGAGCCGAAGCCTTCTGCACCCGGGCCGCGCAAGATCATGCCGCCCATGTTGTGGAAGCTCTGAACCGCTGCGATGTTCGGCCGCCCTACGATGAAGTTGGCGATGGCGCGCGTTTCAGGCCAAAACAGCGGGTACGGACCAGCACCGCGCTGCACATGCTCCGGTTCCCACATCGAGGGCCACGCACGGTTCATGTCGTAGCCACCGACACCATCTTCGTCGACGCGACCATCGCCATCGTCGTCAAAGCCTTCCGAGCCCAGATAGATCCAATCACCCTTGCGGCCCTCATCATTCGCCGGCACGGGGATCAGCACGCGCGGATCATCCGGATCCAGACGGTGCGTGCCTGCTCCAGGCACATACTTGCGCATCTGGACGATGTGCCCGTCTCCATCAAGGTCGTTGGGCCCATCCTCGTCCAGACGCCCATCGCCGTCATCGTCTTCGGGGCGGGCACCGGTACGCGACGAGGAGGCGTTGTGCGCATCGGCAAACCAGCGCGCGCGTCCATCGGGGTTCACCATCGGCAACAGGTACCAAGAGCTGCGCTTCAGCAAGGCCGCGATCTCGGTATTGCTGGTGCTGTTCTCAAGCAAGTACCACGCGAGGTACACAACTGCTTCGCCCCCCTGCACCTCGTTGCCGTGGATGTTGCCATCCACCCACATGGCGGGCTTTTGATCATGCGTGCCCGTGCTCTCGTCGTTCAGGATCCACAGCTTGAGCGGCCGATCCTCATACGACGTGCCGATGCTTTGCTCTTTGAGCAGGTTCGGCCACTGCTGCGCGAGCTTGGCCATGAGCGCATCGACTTCTTGTGCGTCATAGAAGCGGTTCCACGCGATTTCCGTTTGGGGACGGAAGCCCGTAGGCAGGCCGGGGAAACCACGCTGCGGTGCAGGGGCTTGTGCGAAAGCAGTGCTCGCCAAGCCACACACCAAACCAGTTAGCGCCACAGTTGCATAGAGCTTGTTACGCATCACTGCACCTCCATCTCGATGCGCATCGCGCCTGCATGCGGAGTGTCAATCAGCACCACCAAATCCTCTGGATCGCAACCACGCACCAGCCAACGCACTTCTTGACGACCGCCGAGGCCATCCAGATTGCCGATGAGCTGCTCGACTGGTCCGGCCAGACGATCCGCATCGTCAGGCAGCTCGAGTGTCAAGCGAATCGGACGCACGGCGTTGGTGCGCACGCTGAGCGCGCTGCGGTAGGGGAGGATCGAGTCGTTCTGCAGCACCAGATCCACTTGCAGCAGACCGTTGCCCAGATCCTTGGCTGTGAACGAAGCTGCGCGCACCCGCGGCAGCGCCTGTGCAATGCCTGCCAACAACTTGGTCTGCTCGCCAGCCAAGCGTGCGCGCTCGGCTTGCGGCGGTTCGATCAACGCGAAGGGCGCGAAGCCTCCGATCTCGACGGGGCCCAAATCCGGGTGTTGGAAGCGTCTCCACGGTACGAAGCGCGCGGTCTCTTTCTCGCGATCGATCCAGCGCAGGCGCTTGGCATCCAGTGAGGGTTCCGCAGGTGCAGGCTTCGCCGACGCAGATTCCGGCTCGAGTAGTGCCGCTACATCGGTAGGCATGCTCCACGGCGCGACAGCGAAGGTCCACAGCCCGCGCGAGGCTTGTAGCCATGCTTGGAAGGTGCCGTGATCGCCGCCACTCGCCTGTCCGACGAGCTGCGCACCACTGCGTTGGATGGTCAGGGCATGCGCATCCGCATCCGAGGTGGGCACGCCTTCCGAAGGCAAGGAGCTACGCCGCGCGGCTTCGTCACGCGTCTTTTGCCGCTCGGCGCAGTTGTCCCAGTCGCCGTACACCACCACAGCGGCGAGTTCCGGATGCGCCAGCACGAAGTCACAGAGTGCTTTGGACTCGGCCATGGCGGTGGGCCACGGCCCGCCTTCCAGCGTGTGTTCCCGCCAACCTTGCGGGAAGTTGCGGTTCACCACGAGGTCAAGCTGCGGATCCTCACCGGTAGCGCGATCGCGATCGCTATCGCGGCCCTCGGGCATCAAGCGCCAGGCACCTTGCTCACCGCGGCTGCGATCGGCCTTGCGCATCGCACGCGAATCGCGCGGATCGACGATCCATTCACCTGCGGGGTCGGAGATGCGCAGCATGGTGATCATGCCATTGCCATCCAAGTCCGAGGGTGTGTCTTCACCGCTCGTTCCATCGCGATCATCATCGCCACTCGCCAACGCCGCCGGCACAGTAGCGCGCGACTCGCTGAGAGGCTGTGTAAAGCGTACTTCACAGGCATCCGGATTGGCGCGTGGCACAATCCAGAAGGTGGTGGACGCCAAGAGCGCCTTCGAGGTTGGATCGGTGGCGGTCAACAAGCCGCGAACCGCTTCCAACGCCAGTGTGCTTGTCCAAGCCTGCGGGCCATCGATCGCTGCCACCACAAGCACCGCCGGACGCCCGGGTGTCAGCTCGCCGCGCGCCACGCGCAACGCATCGACACGCCGGCCTTGCGGCGACTCATACAAAGGCACCAACGACACCTCGCGCGGGAACTCGCTGGCGAGGCGCGCACACGCGACTTGTAGCTCGCGTTGGTCGAGCAAAGCGCCGGTCGCCGTGGTGGGCGTGGACTCGGACTGCGCCAGAGTCAGCAGGAGCGAAAGCGGTAGCAGCGGGAACGGGGTCATCCCCATGAGAGTAGCGTTTCAGGCCGACAAAAACGCTTCGATCTCACCCATGCGTGCTTCGCCGTCGGCCAGTCCCAGTTCGACCAAGCGCGACAAGTAGTCGGGCTGGAACATCACCAGCGACAAGAGGTCGTTGGAGCGCGTCTCCTTGGTGCCCAGACCACGGGTCAAGAAGCGGAATGCTGTCGGCAACTTGGGCTCGTGTTCATTGGCGAGCTTGCCCAGATCGCGGGATGGCCGCACCACGAGCAAGTCGATCGGCCGTTGGCCTGCGCGCTGGTCTTCGGGCAGCCCGGCGACAAGTTGGTTGGTCCGCTCCAACTGCAAGGCATCGCTATCGAACTGATCCAGGAAGATCGAATTGAAGACAGCACCCATGACTTGGGCTGCCGGCGGATAGTCCTCGATCACAGGGACTTGGCGTTCGGCGCGGGTGCGATGCGCGCGTGTCGAGATGGCGAGGATCTTGCGCGCACCCAGATGCACTGCCGGTGACAGCGGCGCAGTCAAGCGCATGCCGCCATCGCCGTGCCATGTGGATCCGATGCGTACCGCAGGGAAGAACATCGGCAACGCAGCCGAGGCCATGATGTGTTCGACGGTGAGCGTCGAGGGGATGCAGACGCGATGGGCGCGTTCCCACGGCTCGACATTGTGGCCTTGCACCCATGTGATCGACTCGCCGGTCGAGTACGAAGCCGTGGTGAGCGCCACGGCGGTCAAACGGCCTTTCTCGATGTTTGGACCGACACGCTCTAGTACACCGCCTTCGCCGCCTACGAGCGTCTGCATCAGCTCACGCAACGGAGCGGTGTCGACGAAGCCTTGCGCTGTGCTAGCGCGTCGCGCTCCACCTGAGACGAGCTTGAGTCCTGTGCGCACCACGCGTCCCGAAAGGGACCACGCATCGACACGGAAGATGCGATCCACCGTCAGCGAGCGCCACAGCTCGGTCAGTTCCTCCATGGTCGTGCCGAAGGCATCGACGCTGGACGACATCCACGCGGCATTGATGGCCCCTGCAGAGACGCCGGTGATGATCGGGACATCAAGGTGGGGATGACGGCGCGCGATCGCCAGCAGCAACCCCGCTTGGTAGGCAGCGCGTGCACCACCACCACTCATCACCACCGCCAATCCGGACCCTTGGGCCATGACAGACGAGACTACAGGAGTGGACTTGCGGCTACCATCTTTCGCCTCATGGAAGCCCCGCTAGTCGCAGCCTCACTCGCTCCGCAGCCGTTGCGTGAGAGCCATTGCCCCTTGTGCGGAGCTTGTGGCCATGCGCTGCGCCTAGTGCTGCCTGACAAGCGGACTGGACACGATTCGGCAGCGGCGGGTTGGCCCTTGATGCGCTGCAACTACTGCAATGTGCTGTTCCTTGGGCAGCGTCCTGCATGGAGAGGCAGTGCTGAGGCGGCCAGCGATCGTGCGGAGGACCTTGGTGATGTGGACGCTGTCCACGCTGCAGGCGGAACGGCACCCCAGATCGTGGTGGCCTTTGGCTCTGGATCGGGGCGTGAGCTGGAGGCGTGGTGTAGCCGCTACCCGCAGGCGCGTTTGATCGGACTGGACCGTGATCCGAACTGCATGAACGAGCTTGCTGCTCGCGGGATTGAGGCCGTGCAGGCGCGCATGGAGGATGCGGCGACCGCGTGTGCGTCTCTCGTCGGGCAATGCGATGTCGTCGTATGCATCGATGCATTGGACGAGGCGGATGACCCGCGTGCGGCCCTGCAGGCGGCACGCGCCTTGTTGAAGACGGGAGGCTTTCTTGTGGTGCGTGGCATCGATGCGGGTGGCGCACAGGAGCGACGCTTTCGGGACGGTGCCTGGCATGCGTATGCAGCGCCCATGCGCGCTTACTACTACAACCCGTTCAACCTAGCGCGGTTAGTCGGCAGTGAGGGCTTCGAGAAGGTAGCGGTCGACTCGTTGCCCGATGCGCGTGGCTGGATTCGCTCGTGGCGCACGGCTTTGGCTCTGCGTGGCGCAGACGCAGGTGTGCTCGCTTGGTTTCGCGAGGATCAGCCCTTGTTGCGCTGGTGGTACACGCTCAAGGACCGCCGTGCGGCGCGTCACGGCGCACGCACGACACGCATGCGCTTGGTGTCGCGCGCGCGTGCGGAAGACCAGCGCGTGGAAGGCAATGCCTTCGCCCCCAAGGCGGCGCCCAAGCCCGCCCGCTAGCGGTTTGTCCTAAGATTTTGACAGCTGCAGCGACATGTGACGGTCGCTGTCAATGCTGATTTCTGCAGCATCCAGCCCACACTCGTCCGCCAAAGCGCGCAGCTCGAACGGGGTAAACGCAGCACAGAGAGACGCACGGAACAACTCCTGCTGGTCGGCCGTACCGCCACCGGCGTGCTGCACAACCAACTCGGCGACCCGTCCCTGTGACCAAGGTCGCATCAAGTCACGGATCAGCAACACACCGCCGGGCTTCAGTACACGCGCGGCTTCGCGCAGAAATGGGCGCGGATCCGGAATGTGGTGCAGGATCGTGTTGCTGCACACCGTGTCAAAACTAGCTGACGGAAACGGCAGGCCTTTGGCATCGCAACGCTGGAACGCGAGTCGGGCAGCATGCACGGAATCACGACGCTTCGCCTCCGCATAGCGCAGCATATGATCCGCCAAGTCCACACCGACCACATGGACTTCCGGCAGGGTCTCGCACAGCAACACAGGGATGTGTCCGGGGCCGCAACCGATGTCCAACACGCGGCCATGTGCACCCAGCTCGATCAGACGCTTCACAAACGCCGCATTCGGCGCCGAGTGATCCATGGCGTCATAGCTGGAGGCTTCCTCGGCCGTGTCCATCACTTCTGGTTCGAGTACGCGTGTGATCATGTGCAGTGCCTTTGCTTGCTCTATCAGGGCCGCACGAAGCCGTGTCCATCCAGAGCCCACTGTGCGTTGAACCAACCGGCCGCAAGGACTCCACCGTCGCCGCGTGTGTGCACGGTGCCATTCCACACGGCATAGTCGGGGTAGCCCACACCCGACACAAAGGGCGCAAGGTTGTTGCCTGTGCGCATGCCCTTGAGGCCTGTGCCGCCGAAGCCTGCGGCTAGCGCACGCACCGGCTTACCTGCAGCCATCAGGGTGCAAGGCCGCACAAAGACCGCGCCCAGATCGTCGCCTTCCCATGTCTTGTCGCCGAGGCGGATGGACCCGCGCTGCACCAAGAGCGGTGACCCAGCGAAGACGCGTGACCAGAGACGATGGGTGTCGGCATTGCCGTAGAGAATGAGGTTGCGGCCAGCGTACTTGGCTTCTTGAGCAGCCAGCAAGCTGTCAGTCACGATCTCACACGTGCCATTGCCGCGGTACCACCACACCTGCTGGTCATAGCGCGCACGCGCAACCAGCTCGGCAGTCTCGTCGGGTGTGCCTGCAGTGCCCACCACGAGCACAAATGCTCGGTCGAAGGCGCGCTTGAATGGACCAGACAGCTCCGGCGTCTTCTCGCCCGTTGTGGTGTCGACCTCGGCATCTACCGCGCGCCACATGCCATCGAAGCGTGCGTAGTGGCGCGTATGCAGTGCCAAGATTGCTTGACCATCGATGGTCAATGCGCCGTTCCAGCCCGGCAAAAGGCCGCCCAAACGCAGTCGACGCACATTCGTCGTGGTGATGCTCAAAGCACCCGTTTCAGCGACATCCGCGTCTACATGGAAGGGGAGGCCATAGCGCTCTAGCTGGCGTACTTCGATCCACTCATGAGTGGAGTCCACGCTTGGGTCTACCCCTTGCCAGTGCAGGCTGCGTGCAGGTTCGCGTCGATCCTGAGCTTCAAACAGCTCGAAGATCCCGGGCCAATCAACGCAATCCGCACCCTGCGCTCGGTCACCATCCCACCAATGTCCTGCACCTTCCTGCAAATGCACTCGCGGCGCCGCTCCCGCCGCAGTCAGGGCGTCGATCATCGTGTGCGCTTCGGACACAGGCACATTGTCATCGGCCGTGCCATGCACGATGTAGGTCGGGACTTGTGTCAAGTTCTCTAGCAGTCCGAGCGTGTGCGAGGCACCATCCGCTGCGTGCCAGAGCGTGCGTAGCTCACCCTGCGGCCGCGCAGGATAGCTGTCGAAGCTGACCCAACCTGCGCTCGGCGCAAGCCCCAAGAAACGATCGGGGTCATTGGCGCCCAGGTGCCACGTCCCATGCCCACCCATGGAGTGTCCAGCCAAGTAGACACGCGCGTCGCAGCACATCGCGCGCGGTGCCGACATCCATCCCGCAGGCATACCACGGTGCTCACGCAAGCCCGCGGCCAAAGCCTCGTAGGCATCAATGCGTCCCCAATCCTGCCAGTCGAATCCATACGGCCGACGGTTGGTGGCGGCGATGTGCAGCCAGCCCGCTTTGGGCGCATACGAAGTGATCTGGGACCATGGATCCACGCTTGCGCCGTGCAGCGAGAGCAAAGTACGCGGATCAGGATCCTTGGGGTCCACCGGCGGCAGCAAGCCCAAGACCTGGATGGAGCCGTCGATCAACGACTCATAGGTGGCGAGCCGTGGCGCCGTCTCCGTGCGGACGGCGAGCTCGAACGAGTGCAGCTTGCGCGTGGTGCCCGTGTCGACCGCAAAGGCGAAGCGCACCATGCCCGGCGTCTTGGGCGCCTGCTCATAGCCCCACAACGGAACGGCAACTTTTGCAAGGCCCAGCGGTGGAATCGTCGGGACTTGCAGCGCGCGAGAGATAGGTGCCACGCGCGCAGGCTCACCCACCGCTTCAAGGATCTTGGGCGCCAAGGGACGCGTGGTGGCATTGAACAGCAACACTCCTGCGCGTGGTGCATTGCGCTTGCGGTCGCTGCCCGTCACGAGATCCGGCTTGGTCACATCCCATGCACCGAACACGATCTCGTCGCTTACTTCGCGCAGTCGAAAGGAAGCGTTGCCGCGCGGGCCAGCGATCCAAATGGAGTTGGTACCACGCTTCAACAGCACCGGCACGCCCGGCCATCCATAGCCGTAGACATCACCAACGAAGGGCACTCCGTTCACGAACCCGCGTGCGGCTCCCACGAGTTGGGCCATGACCACGCGTTCGTTCGGACTGTCTACGCTGGTGTGCGCCCACGCAAACGCGCTGGGTAGTGCACCCTCAGCACTGGCTTCCACGGGCGCAAAGCGTCGCTCCTGGCCATTTTCACCGCGCCACACGCGCGTGGTGTCCGGCGTTTGACCTTCGACGATGCAGGCACCAAAGATGGCATCGGGTCGGAACGGTCGGCGTCCTGCTTCGTCGAGCGCTTCAATTGCTAGCCACTGGCGCGGGACGACATCTTGTTGGGCGGGAGCGATCGACAGGCACGCGAGGAGTGCAGCGATCACTTGCCTCTCCCAAGCACGCGCTCAATGCGCTGCTTCATGTCGGTAGAAGCCCAGATCGGTACTTCTTGTTCGCGCAAGCGGTGTTGCTCTTCCAGTGTCGTGCGCACCGCGGGGCCGCGTAAAGCCAATTTGACAAGCGTGTAGGTTGCCCGCGGATGTGCTGTGTAGGCTTGCAGCCGCGTCAAGGCCGTATTCATCGCGTCCTCTTGCACGATTTCATCCAGCAAACCTAGGCGCAAAGCTTCTTCGATGCTGACGAGCTTGGCGCCGAATACTACGCGCTCGACATTCTCCGGCGGCAAGCGGTGGCGCACGATGCGCAAGCAAGCCGGCGGAATGGACGCACCGATGGCGAGCTCATTGAGCCCCATGCGTGCGCGCTCGCTGGCAATGCCCAAGCGCCAGTCACAAGCTTGCGCCAAGATGCAACCACCCGCGATCGCGTGCCCGTTGACCAGCGCCACTGTCGGGGCCGCGTGCAGGAAGAGCTTGGTGGCCACAGCCTCGAGCTTGGTCAAGAAGCGTTCGATGCCCGCCTTGTCCAAGGCAGCGATCTCCTTGAGATCGACTCCCGCGGAGAACGCATCGCC
>Ga0079301_1000900_pt1 | contig 14288 bp, 14 predicted proteins | sample Wag4_2014_7_11_3_FD_74797 | JGI IMG/M metagenome (GOLD analysis project Ga0079301, IMG submission 74797) | Fresh water mixed with fracking chemicals microbial communities from Ohio, USA - Utica-2 Time Series FC 2014_7_11 | ecosystem: Engineered > Industrial production > Chemical products > Input...
ACGATGGCACTTAGTAAACCAATCTGTGCTTCACCAGGATCGCGGTATTCATACATAAATTTAAAAATAATACTTGCGCCAACAAATGAAATTGCCATCGGCATAAAAATAAGAGATTTAGGGATTGACTCACCGCGCATGCGATCGAGCATGACAGCTAGGTATAGTCCAAGAGCGGTAGTAAATAGCGGGGTTAAAATTGTCCAGAGAGCAGTATTAAACAAAACTGTTCGAACGCCAGGATCTGTTGCAATCCAGGCATAGTTTTCAAATCCAACAAAGCCATCTGAATTTGGGTTCATAAAACTAAATAAAATAGTGCGACCAGTAGGAATCACAAGGCCGGCAAGTAAGAGAAGAAGGGCTGGGGTTAAGAACACAAGCAGTGCGATAGGGCGAGCTTTTTTGCCATTTGCTAAGCCGGCAACAACAAAAATGACCGCCAATATGATGAAAAAGGCAGCCATTGCAGTAAACAAAGAAGTGACTTTAGGAAGATTGGTGGCAATGAAGTCACTCATTTTGCCCTCCTAAAGATTGATTTGAAATTAACAGTTAATTCTAAGGTACAAGCTAGTAAGTGTGCGACCCGCTAAAAACTATGTTTTAGCGGGTCGCACTTACTTATTTGGAACTAAGTTAAGAAATTAACTTAGGACTTTGGCCATGCAGCATCAAGTGCCTTAGTGATTGCGGCAATTGACTTTCCTTCTGCAAACCATGCTGTGAACTCAGTCCACATCTTTCCTGCACCAATTGATGCTGGCATGATGTCTGAACCATCAAAGACTGCAGTTGCATTCTTGTTTGATAGGTACTGAGCTGACAAACGCTGGATTGGATCCTTGTACTTAAACAAAGGCACTCCGTTGTTTGCAGTTGCCCAACCACCCTCAGCAACCTTTGCTGTTGCAAACTCAGCTGAAGATAGGTAAGCCTGAACTGCTGCAACCTCTGCGCGTGATGAGAATGCACCAACAAACTCACCAGCAGTCAAGATTGGAGTCTTAACCTTTGGATTTGTTCCAGGTAGGTAGAAGGCATAAACATCGCCATCTGCAGCGATGATGTTCTTCTCAGGGAACTGACCTGCGTAGAAAGAAGCCTGCTGCAACATCATGCACTTACCTGTAGGAATACCTTGTCCTGCATCCTGGAAAGTTGTTGTTGCGATCTTCTTTACGTTGCCAACCCACTTAGGGTTCTGCATCCATCCGGCAACCTTCTTCATTGCTGATTGAATTCGTTTGTCTGAGAACTTGACCTTGTTTGTAGTCCAGTCTGCATAAACCTTAGCTCCGTGCTCACGCAAAACCATCTGCTCTACCCAGTCAGTTGCTGGCCAACCAGTTGCTCCACCTGAACCGATACCACCGCAGAATGCTGTCTGCTTCTTAGCAGCCATGCGATTTGCAAGTGTTGTTAGCTGTGTCCAAGTTGTTGGAACTGTGTAACCATTCTTTGCGAACTGCTTTGGTGAGTACCAAACCAATGACTTAAGGCTTGAACCTAGAGGCGCAGCGTAGAACTTTCCGCCAACTGATCCTAGATTCTTGTATCCCTTAGTCCAATACTTATCTACGTTTGCAACTACTGATGCTGGTGCAGGAAGAACTTTTCCTGTCTCAACCATCTTTGCTAGCAAACCTGGCTGTGGGAACACAGCTAGATCTGGTGCTGTACCGCCAGCAACACGTACTGGAAGCTGTGCTTCGAACTGATTTGTACCAGTGAAGTTGATTGTAATTCCTGTGCATGTTTCAAAGTCTTTCCATACTTTCTGGAAAGTTGACTTCTCTGGATCAAGGATTGATGTGTTGAATTCAACAGTCTTTCCAGTGTGCTTTCCGTACTTCTCGTATGGAGCGCAATCCACTGCTGCTGCAGCTGGTGCTGCAACTGTGACTAATGATGCAACTAGAGTTGTTGCTGCAATTCCCGCAGTTGCGAGTAGTTTTTTCTTGCTAATGAACATAGATACTTCCTTTTCGGAATCATTTCGGAGCGAAAAAGTCTCCCGCCCGAGTGGCTAAATTCTTGTCGGGGAGGCGTTATGCCGCAAGCGCCCACCTATGCATGGGCCGTGTACCAAGGTAACGATTTTGTTATAAAGCCACGCTCAGCCAACACCCAGCCTTATTTACCGCTTGATCCAAACCGTGGTTCCGGCCGGCAACCTGCCATCGGTAATTGGGGCAGAGGACAACAAAATCTCCCCCTGTGGAATCACATAATCACTGCCTTCAAAATTAATTAAACAGTTCCAACCATTAGGACGAGAAAAATGCAGAACCTCTGGGTCACTAGTTTCATGCCAGCTAATGGTTTCTTCACACACTAACTCTCTACGAAGTTTCAAAGCCCTTTGATATGTAGATAATGCAGATTCAGCTTTTCCTGACTGCACGTTAACTGCATAATCTTTAAACCAAGCAGGTTGTGGAAGATGTGATGCACCTGTACTAAAGCCAAAGTAATCTGCTTGTGCATTCCATGGCAGTGGCACACGACAACCATCGCGTCCCTTATCAACCTTTAGATTCTTTAAATACTGTGGATCTTGAATCATTGACTCTGGAATATCTGTTACCTCATGCAAACCCAACTCTTCTCCTTGATAAAGGTATGTAGAACCCGGCAGCGCCAAAATAAACAACGTTGCAGCCAACGCTCTTCTTGTCCCAGCTTCTTTATCAAGTGGAGCAGATGTTCCATCTGAGAGCATCCATAATCTTCTATCAACAGATTTATCCAGTCCTAATTTTGTTGCATGCCTAATCTGATCGTGATTAGACAAACACCACGTACACGATGAGCCATTGACCTTTGCTAGCTCTATCGCCTCAGTAACACTTTCTTTATAGGTGCTGGCGTTAAAGGGAAGAAAGATAAATCTAAAGTCAAAGCACTGTCCTAAAGTCTCTTCACTTGCATACAACGGAACGCGCTCTGGAAGCACATTTGCCTCTGCCACAGCTACCTTTGGTGGATCGTATTGATTAAAGAGTTTTCGCCATTTGCGATAGACATCAAAGACTTCATTTCGATCGGCAAGAATTCCATTACCGTCTGCAGGTCTATCGACCTCATGTTCTAAAGTATTTCGCATTCTAAATGGTTCACTGAGATCTTTCTTTAAACCATGTGCCACATCGATTCGAAAACCATCAACACCGCGATCTGCCCAAAACTTTAAAGTCTTTAGGAAATCGTCTTCAATTTCTGGGTTATCCCAGTTCCAATCTGGTTGCTCTGGGGCGAAGTAATGTAAAAACCACTGGTTGTGTTTTCCACCAAATGTGGACTCATGCGTCCAGGCAGAGGGTGCAAAGTGTGAGACCCAATCTGTTGGTGGTAGTTCTCCATTTTCACCACGCCCATTTCGAAATATAAATCTATTTCTCTCCGGTGAGTTTGGAAGGGCGGTGATCGCATCTTGAAACCACTGGTGCAGATATGAGCAGTGGTTAGGAACAATGTCTACAAAGATTCGAATCCCTGCACTGTGTAGCGCGGCCAACATTTCATCAAAGTCGGCCAGGGTTCCAAGTTTTGGATCTACATCACGGTAATCAGAAACATCGTATCCACCATCAACCAAAGGTGATGGATAAAAAGGACTTAGCCAGACTGCATCAATGTTAAGAGATTTTAAATAATCTATCCGTGAGGTGATTCCTTTAAGGTCACCAATTCCATCTGCATTTGAATCGGCAAAGCTTCGAGGATAGATCTGATAGACAACTGCCTGGCGCCACCAGTTCTCATCTTTATATCCGCTAACTGGCTGACCTGTTGTTTGCACGTCCTTAAGTTACACGCACTGGCACTTAATTAACAGGAAATCACGCACAACCTAATTTATCTGGCTATATCTCCAACTTAATGTGGCAGCTATTGCCACCCATACTTGATAGGGCATCACGGCAATGGCCAAAGGCAGCGAGATAGTAAACAAAATAAAGGTCATAGGCAGCGTCAGAACAGCAGTACCTACTAGTGCAATAGCTGCAACCGTTAGGTTATGTGGGCGATAGAACTGATATGCCCAGAGCAGTGCTGCAAAGACAGAGAGTGCGAAGAAGGCCATGTAGGTAAGTGCAACTGGTTTAGATGCTCTTTGGCCTATAGCAAAGGCTGCAATACCAAGAACAATAAAGTTATAGGGCCAGATAATTCCAAATATGAAACCTGGTGGCTGCCACGATGGCTTATTGAGATTGTTATACCAACTATCGCCTGTATTAACCCAAAGCCCCGAACCAACTACATAGACAAGCACAATTGCAATACCGGCAAAGGATGTTGCGTTACGAAAGCTCATGGTTAGAGGGTAGTGGGGGATGCTCAGTATTCAGCACCCCAGTCGAAATAAAGAACCAGGGTGTCAAGATTTAAGACAAATTTGACTAGCTTCTAGAGAATGTTGATGAGAAGCTTGTTGAATGGGAGTCACGGAAGTTCGCCGAGTTTTCCTTCGCCCTGGTTTGGATGACAGTCAAAATCTGAATGAAGTATTAGAGGTATCACAGCAAGTGAGTGAAATCCTTAATGATCAAAATGTTAAGGAAGCAATTGCGGAAGTTCACAAGTTTGGTGCTTCCAGCCACACAGTACAAAAGTCAATTTTGCGTCAGATGGAATCTATTGGTTTTGTCAGTGAGAAAAAGGGTCTCTTTGCCTCATACAAAGTTTCTGGAATTCGTCCCGACTACTTTAAACCTCTGGCTGGCGGAGGAATCCTTTTCGAAGTTGAGCGTGGCAAAACGATCGCAAATAATATGGATCTCCTTTACGTTTGGAAAACGCATCTCTGTTCAGAAGCTAAACATCTATTCTTGATGGTACCCAACATTAGGGTCACCGAAAAGGGTGGTTCACAGAAGATTTTTAAGACTGTAGAAAATCGAATCGAAACATTTTTCTTGAATGAAAGTACACCTATTGATGTTAACTCAGTTCACTTGTTTGGATATTGAGTCAAATAAAGAAAAAAGAAGTACGCATGTGGGTATTTGGCGAAAATGCGTAATATCCTCTTCCTATGCTTGCCTACCTAGCCACTAAAGATCAATTCCTGTTGGATGCGCCCTCAATTGAAGACAAAGTTAAAGATGAGGTTAAGCGCAAACTAGGACACAGTGTTAGTGATTCCGAATACGCATCCTGGAGAAACTCTTTGGGTAATGCAATGTTTCACGCCATGAACACATCCGATATTCCAGGCAATGCTGGCGTTGCTATCGAATACCGCGTTAATGGAAGAGCGTTTCGAATCGATTTTATGTTGTCGGGGAAGGACTCCACGGGTAAAGAGTCACTTGTCATAATCGAACTGAAGCAATGGACTGATGTTCAGTTTTCAGATTTGACCGAACATGTTCGCACTTTTCTTGGTGGCGGACTTAGGGATACACCCCATCCTTCATACCAAGCATGGAGCTACTCGAGTCATTTGAGAATGTACAACGAGTACATTTACAACTCCGATGTATCCGTGAATGCTTGTGCATACCTGCACAACTGCGAAGACACAAAAGTTGTAAATTCGTCGAGGTACGAAGAAAAGTTGAGGGAAGTACCCGTCTACATCAAAGGACAGAGCGACCAACTACGCTCGATGATTAAAGTGAATATTTCAGAAGGCACCGGTACGGATTTATTGGAGAGAATTGATGCTGCTGTAATCCGTCCGTCCCAACAGTTGGCAGATTCAGTCGGGTCAATGCTTAAGGGTCATGAAGAATTTGTACTTTTAGATGAACAGAAAACCGTTCTTGAAAAGATCGTTAATGCTTCAATCGAGTCTTTAAAGGGACAAAAGCGTGTTGTAATCATAAATGGTGGCCCAGGAACCGGAAAATCGGTGATTTCCATAAATGCGTTAGCTAGGTTAACTAGTCAAAGATTGAATGTTAAGTATGTGACTCCGAATGCAGCCCCTCGTGCAGTATTTGAAGCGAAGTTAAAGAAAATATTTGGGAAAGCTGATATTCGAAGTTTGTTTAGCGGATCAGGCTCTTTTACAGAAACAGAAAAATCTAGTTTTGACACATTGATTGTTGATGAGGCGCACCGCTTAAAGATGAAATCAGGCATGTTTAAGAACCTGGGAGAAAACCAAGTCAAGGAGATCATCAATACCGCTAAGACATCCGTTTTCTTCATTGATGAGGCTCAGAAAGTTACCTGGTCCGATGTAGGCGAAATATCAATGATTGAGGAGCAGGCTAAATTAGCTGGAGCATTAGTTGAGCGACTTGAGTTGACTTCACAATTTCGTTGTAGTGGATCTGATGATTATATGGCTTGGTTAGACGAGACTTTAGGTGTTGGACCAGAATCTACCCATTACTTCTCTCCAGAGAAATTTGATTTCAAGATCTTTGATAACCCATTAGAAATGCATAATACGATTAAAGAAAAGAACAAGATCAATAACAAGAGCCGAGTCGTGGCTGGCTACTGCTGGGATTGGATCAGCCAGAAACGTCCAGATCTAAAAGATATAACAATTGATGAGTTTGGTTATAGAGCAACTTGGAATCTGACATCTGATGGAAGCGAATGGATTATCAGTCCTAAGTCGGTTGAAGAAGTTGGTTGTATTCACACATGTCAGGGCCTCGAAGTTGATTATGTAGGTGTAATCGTCGGTCGTGACCTTGTGGTCATCGATGGGGTTTTGAAAACAGATCCATCAGCACGCGCCAAGACCGATGCATCACTAAAAGGGTATAAAAAGGAATTAAAAGAGGATCCAGAAAGTGCTGAAATTAAAGCAGACGAGTTGATTCGCAATACATATAGGACTTTAATGAGCCGAGGTATGAAGGGTTGTTACGTCTATTTTGTGGACAAGGCAACTTCCGATTTCTTTAAAAGCAAACTTCCAAAATAGGGGACATAATGAACGAGATTCAAATTCTAGCAACTGAAATTAAGAAGTTCGCTGATGCTCGTGATTGGGAACAGTTTCATACTCCCAAGAATTTATCTATGGCCGTAGCTGGAGAAGCAGGGGAATTGGTAGCAGAATTTCAGTGGTTAACTCCAGAACAGTCCATCCGCACAAATATGTCGGCAGAAAAAGTCGAAGATGTTGAACTAGAGATTGCAGATGTCGCAATTTACCTGATACGACTTGCAGACGTTCTTGATATAGATATTTCAAAAGTTGTTAGAAAGAAACTTGCCATTAATGAATCCCGCTTTTAGATACTCATTAAAGACGAGGTAATCCTTTTGAATTCTCGTTACCCCATGGAATCCATTCGTAAGGTTGCACAGGTTGCTTTGGGGTTGGCACTTGCTTATGCAGGTATTGGGCACTTAACAACTAGCCGCCAGGAGTTTCAGGCACAGGTTCCCACGTTGTTAAAAGATTATGCAGATTTTGTTGTCGTTGCATCTGGGGTAGTAGAGATTGTTTTGGGTCTGTGCCTTATTGGGTTGTGGGGATATCGAGTACAGGTGGGTTGGGTTGTTGCAGCTTTCTTTGTGGCTATCTTTCCGGGCAACATCTCTCAGTATCTCAATGGTGTTGATGCATTTGGTTTAGATAGTGACACATCACGTCTGGTGCGTTTGTTCTTTCAGCCGTTATTGGTGGTGTGGGCGCTGTGGTCTACGGGGGCGTGGAGGGCGCGAACAGCAAAACCTGTTGCAGGCCCTGATGATTTAGAGCAAGACACTATCTACGGATAAGTCCAAATAAGTAGGCAAGACCAAAACCAAATCCAACTGCTGCATAGAGATATGTAAACCAGGTTAGCTGCGCAGGGATCATTAGAGTCAACGCTCCAAGACCTGTGGCACTTACACACATTACTTTGGCCACATTTACCACTCGCATATCACTGCTTTGGGCTGAGTTGTTCCACATGTTTGCAGCAAGTGCAAAGACGGTTATGCCGATCATGCGCATGGCCCAGACCATCTCATCACCGTTTGCAAGGGCTAGAAGATCAAGAAATATAGAAGGTGCAAATAAAAGAAACAGCGCAGATGATCCAAAGACAATGGATCCGGCTTTAAGTATTGTGCGAAGGGCTAAGTGATTCATAGGAGGAGGGTACTGGCCTTATGAATTACTTAAAGCAGATTAGAAAGTCGTGCCAGAGAGAACGCCTAGACACATTTCATCTGATGATCCCTCGCCCCACGTTACATAGCGCGGCTCAAGGTTTCTTAGTTGTGGAATCTTTTGACGAAGAGTTGGATCAAATGTGCACTCAACACGAATAGTGTCACCAGGATTTACTGTGATAGGTGTCTTTAAGTAAATCGCTGATTGGTCATCAAAGTTGTAGTTAGGCACATCAATAATTACTTTTGCATCTTCTCTTCCTGGGTTAAGGGTCATCTTTAATGATCGTCCCAATAAGTGCATGTGTGGGCCGGCTGCAATGATGCTGAAGTATTTGTTCATAACCTTGTCACATCTTGAAGTTAATGATGGTATTGGTCTGTTTGGGTTTTGTCCGCAGATGGCATTTAGAGCTGTGGCCTGGATGGCACTTGATGCACCTGTTCTTGATGCAAGATCCATCAGAGATTGTCTGCGATCACAAAGCGGCCCAGTAATACCTGGCGGGCAGGCTAATTCAACAGGGGCGGCAAATAGTTCTAGCTGCAGCTGCTTAATCTTTGAACCCTTTTCAGGCACTGCCTCCATACGGATTGTGGATTGATCGGTTTCAATTTTTCCATCTGTTGCTGCAAGTAAGTTGTAGTGAACCTGCAAAACAAAACGCTCTCCCTTTCTAAAGGGAATTCCATATCCTTTTGGCGCAATATCTTTGCCAACACCAGGTGCCCAAGAGGAAATCCATGGGGATGTAATAAAGGTGGACATCATTCCACCAAGGCTGGTGCCACCAAAACATGGCCAGCCGTTACCGCTTTTATCTTTAACGATTGCTTCTGGGATATCAGCCTCTGTTACACGAAAGATAATTGCGTGGTGGACATAGTCTTTGCGCTGTGGGATAAATTCAATGGAGCGAATGATTGAATCTTCTTTAACCTTTGGATCAAGTAAAAAGCATCGGTAATCATCTGTGCCTTTGTTGGGAGCAGCTGGCAAATGCGCCTTTGCCATAGTGACACTGTATTTCTTTACTTTTTGCGCAGTGGCCTGTGGCTTTTTCCCCTTTGGGGCAGTAGCAGCATCTGCAATATGTGGCATAAGAGATATAACTAACACAGCTGCTACAGGAAATAAGAATGGTCGCATTTTCATAGCGATAAGAATACAGAAATTCTCATTGGGCAACAGTTCAAAAATCCAACTAATCTAGCGCCGTGAAGTTAATTCGATTGCTTGTGGCATTTGCGCTGTCTCTTGTGGGGTTATTGCCCATCGGCGCACAGGCCCAATCGGTCACCGAAAAGTCGATCACAACGGCCCCTGGTGTTTCAATCGATACTTCAATGTTTTTGCCCAGCAAGACCCCAGCCCCGGCAATACTTATCGCACATGGGTTTGGTGGCAGTAAAGACTCAGTGGCAACGGAAGCAAAGTTTTTTGCCTCAAAAGGTTATGTAGTTCTTACGTGGACTGCGCGTGGTTTTGGTGAATCAACAGGTGAAATTGCGATGAATGCAATGGAGGCCGAAGTAAGTGACACACGAGCGCTGATTTCATATCTTGCAAAGAGCCGTTTTGTGACACAGGATAAATCAGGAGATCCACGTGTTGGCATCATGGGTGGTTCATATGGCGGTGCAAATGCGCTGATGAGTGCAAGCGCCGATAAAAGAATCGATGCGGTCGTTGCCGATATTACCTGGAGTAATTTGCAGAACAATCTCTTTCCACAATCTGTTGTAGGTGCGAAAGAATCGGGGCCCTTTAAAAAAGTCTGGGCCGGAACATTTTTCTCTGCTGTAACTTTACAGACTGCCTATTTAGGTGAATGCGGATCATTTGTTCAAGTGTGGTGTGATGCATATCGAAACGCAGTAATCAATGGTGCGCCATCTGCGCAGGAGCGAGCATTGATGGCATCTGTTTCTCCACAAAACTTTGTTGCAGCTATCACTGCGCCAACTCTGCTTAGCCAAGGCCAAGCTGATTCTTTATTTCCTCTGTCAGAAAGTTACAAAACTGCCAAAATAATTAAGAAAGCAAACCCTAATCTGCCGCTTTCTATGATTTGGCACGCAGGTGGCCACGATGGCGGTACTGATCAAGGTGAATATTTGCGCGCTCAATATCTGGAATGGTTTAAAAAGTATTTGTCTAATCAAGAGATCAATTTTCCGGCCTTTCAATTTACTAAGACCAACGGCTCAATTTCATTGCAAGATTCAACTGTGATACCAAAGGTCTTTAGCAGCAATCAACTACCGATTCAAGCAACCCAGCAGCAGCTAGCGTTGATTACTCCAACAGTTGCAACTGTTTATCCAATTGGTGGAATACCAAGTGCTATTTCATCCTTGCCTGGTATTGGTAGCGCAGGGGCCTTGGCATCACAGGTTGTTTCATCATTTGGTGGTTTTAGTCCTGCGTTCTTGCCAGGACAAAGTGGATTGCTGGAATCTGCGCCATTAACGCAGCCTGTTTCAATAGTTGGCCCATCTTTAATCAAGGTGCGCATTACTAGTACAACTGGTGATGCAACATTGTTTTTCTCACTTGTAACTAAATCCCCAAGCGGTGCAATTAGCCAACCTAATGGTGTTGTTGCACCGGTGCGGTTAACAAATATTCCACAGGCCGGTGTCGATGTAACAGTAGAGCTGCCATCGATAATTATTGATGCAGCTGTCGGTGATGTAATAGCGGTGGGTGTTTCAACAACTGATCAAGGATATGAACTGCCTAAGCTTTCACGTTTTTACACAGTCTCTGCCCTTACGCCATTGACCTATCAAAATGTTGTTGCATCAGCTTCAGGTTCTGCAACTGCAAATCTTTTGTGGCCAATAGCTACATTTTTAACGTTGATTGCCGCATTTGTGTATGTGCGTGTGCGCAGACCAAAGATTGCAGCTAGCCAAGAAGAAAGCACGGCACTTGTTGAAGTACAAAACTTAGGCAAGGTATATAAAGATGGCTACCGCGCTGTCTCTGATCTTTCCTTTACAGTCGAGCGTGGCCAAGTAGTTGGCCTTCTTGGTCCAAACGGTGCGGGTAAGACAACAACATTGCGCATGGTGATGGGATTAATTTTCCCAACAGAAGGTTCAATTTTTATGGATGGAAAAGCTGTCTATCCAGGCTCTCCCGCACTTTCTAACTTAGGTAGCTTTGTTGAAGGCCCAGGATTTTTGCCGCATCTATCTGGGCGAGAGAATTTGTCGCTGTACTGGAAATCAATTGGCCGAGATGGTGATCAGTACTTAGATGGAGTTGTTGCGATTACAAAGCTTGGAACAGCCCTGGATAAAAAAGTTCGCTCCTACAGCCAAGGCATGCGCCAGAGATTAGCCATTGCACAGGCGATGCTAGGAATGCCTGATTTGTTAGTTCTAGATGAACCAACCAATGGACTTGATCCACAACAGATCGCAGAGATGCGTGATGTATTAAAAGATTATGCAGGCACTGGCCGCACAGTCATTATCTCTTCACACCTTTTGGCAGAAGTTCAACAAACATGTAGCCATGTTGTGCTGATGCATCGCGGTCAGTTGATTGCATTTGGGCCGATGAAAAAGATCCTTACGCGAAATCGTAAATCCAGAACCCTTGAAGAGATATTCCTAGAGTTAATCGGTGATGATCTAGTAATTGGAAAGGAGAAGAAATGAGTTACTCAGCAGGTAAAACACTTCCATATCGCTTAGAGCTATATCGCCAGTTAAAGCGAAAGCGCACTGCCTTTGCATATGCCTTTGTTCTCTCACTTCCAATCCTTGTTGCAGTCGCCGTTAAATTTGGTCCATCAGGTAACAGCGGGGGACCAACGCAGTTGGGCTCTGGAACAACAGATCTGATTGGCCTTGCAACAATTGGGGCTGCAAATTTCACAGTCACTATGTTGTATTTTGCAACACCATTTTTACTGGTAACAGTTATCGCACTATTTAACGGAGACACCGTTGCAAGTGAGGCTTCGTGGTCCACACTTCGTTATTTGTTGGCATCGCCTGTGCCAAGAACACGATTGTTGATTCAAAAGATAAAAGTGAGTTTGACCTTATCCGCAGTTGCTGTTTTGTTGGTACCGGTTTCGGCATGGATTGTGGGCACCATTGCATTTGGCACTAAGCCACTGCAAACACCGTTAGGTGCAACATTTGAAAACTCTGTAGCACTTTCTCGAATTGGAATCATGACTGGCTATTTAGCAATCTCATTACTCTTTGTTGCTGGCCTTGCTTTCTACTTAAGCGTGCGAACTGATGCACCACTTGGGGCTGTGGGAGTTGCAGTGGGAACCTCAATTTTGCTTAGCATTTTGGATGCAATCACAGCCCTTGGAAAGATTCGTGATTGGTTGCCTGTTCATTATGCATTCTCTTGGTTTGATGCCTTGTCAACTACTATTGATTGGTCGGTCATGATTCGCGGTGCTAGTTACTGCGCATTAACGGGCATAGTTTTGTACGCACTTGCTATCAACCGTTTTGCACACAAAGACATCACTTCTTAAATTGGCCCGATTAAACAACTTGGCTCGGCGAATCTAGGAGCTAACCGCTATTCTTATCCTCATGAATAGAGAAAATGAAGTTGGCGCAAAGTCCGGAAAGATCACCCCGTACAAAATTTTTGGTTGGGTCCCATTAGCCCTGTTTTTTGCAGCCGCAGGCGTTACTGCATTTTTCGGATTCCTTAAAGGTCTATGAAAACTGCAAAGAAAGCTGCAACTAAAACTGTAAAGAATACTGCATCGAAGACTGCAACGAAGACTGCAAAAGCACCAGTAGTCCAACCACAGAGCGATGGAATTGATTGGCGTTCGCTTTATCTCTATGCAGTTTGTCTGATTACGTTACTGGTCGTTTTGTTTTCAACAGTTTCTTTAATCAATGCGATCATGAATTCAATTTTTCCTAACCCGGCATACATTGATGTTTATGCCAAGCCTGAGAACGCACCTTCGCCTGCACTGCTAGCTCAGCAAGAAAGAGATAACCAGATCCAAGCGATTAAGAGTATTTTCTCCTCATTTATTACTATCGCTGTTGCCGCACCACTCTATCTCTATCACTGGCGCCAGACTAAGAAGTAGTCAGAAGCAATCTACTTTCTTTTTTGGTAAATCACTTGTTTGTTTAGCTAGTTAATCTGTTGGTGGGCTTGGCAGTTCTAGCATTGGCTTACTAGTTGTTAACTGCTTTCGAATATTTGCTAGTTCGTTCATTACAACGCCAACTCCAGATTCTGCGGCAGTTATTGCTAAGGCCAGTACGCGGTTAAATTCTCGGCCTTGGTGAGCTTCAACTCGAACACCGGAAGATTTTTGGCGGTTAGAGACATTAAAGATGAAATCAGATTCATCGTTTAATGTGGAGGCGCCCAGTAGTTTGGAAAACTCCCACTCTTTTGTATACATAGGGCCAACAAAGAGAATGCGAGTTGTTGTCACAATTACATTGCCTTGATCAAGGTCTGCCTGTGCGTTTGCACCTGGAATAGATCTGCCTCGTACTGCGCCAACACGAAAACGAATTCCGGCGGCAACGGGAATGCTTACACCAGAAGATCCACCAACAAATTGGCTGGGTCCGCGTCTTGTTTCGTGAAAGATTGCCGGGGCGCTAAAGAGAACAACTTCGCCTTTTTCATTAACCAAAAAGTTTTGTACAGAATCAACGCCGTTACTTGCATTGGTAAAGATTGTCTCCATTTTTTCAAGCAGAGCGTGGTCAGCGTCCCAATTTGCCTGCTCAAGTTCAAACTTCTGGCGAGCGTTTTTCTGAGCGCGCTTGTGTTTGAGGTTAGCGAAAAATCCCATACGCAACTGTATTCGTTAGCACCTTGGCTGAATAGTCTGACGGGGCTTTGCATTCATAAATTGTTTGTAATCAAAAAGCAAAAGGCCCGCAGATTTCTCTACGGGCCTTATTCAGTAGCTCATGTAGTTAGATTAGATCCAACGATGTGCCCACCGATGACTACGGTAAATAAACCATAGCACCATAAGGTTCGTGTTGAGGCCCCTTTGTCAGTGGGCCTTGTTAGGTTGTGGGCATGATCGAATTCCTGCTGTTAACCCTGGTGATATTTCTGTTTTTAAATCGCACAAAGAAAAAGCGCAAGCCGCGCACTTTAGATGGCCAACTACAAGAGCTAATTACCCAGTCAACTGATGCAACCAGTATTGCCG
>Ga0079301_1000901_pt1 | contig 14287 bp, 10 predicted proteins | sample Wag4_2014_7_11_3_FD_74797 | JGI IMG/M metagenome (GOLD analysis project Ga0079301, IMG submission 74797) | Fresh water mixed with fracking chemicals microbial communities from Ohio, USA - Utica-2 Time Series FC 2014_7_11 | ecosystem: Engineered > Industrial production > Chemical products > Input...
GCATCACCTCCCTCCCTATCGCACACGCGCCCCCATGTCGCCGTCATCGGCGCCGGACCTGGGGGGCTGGCGGCTGCCATGCTGCTCGCTTCATCCGGCGTTCGGGTCACGGTATTCGAAAAAGATGCCGTGGTGGGTGGGCGCACGCGCACCGTGACCGCGCCTGGCGGCTATCGCTTCGATATCGGGCCGACCTTCTTTTTGTATCCGCGCATCCTGGCAGAAATCTTCGAAGCCTGTGGAACGCGACTGGAAGATGAGGTGGATTTGATCCGCCTTGATCCGCAATACCGGCTGATCTTTGAAGGCGCCAATCCTGTTTCGATTGAGGCGACGCCTGACTTGGCGCGCATGGAAGCGGAAGTGGCGAAGATCAACCCTGCCGATGCAACGGGGGTGCGAAGCTTCATGGCGGAAAACCGCGTCAAGCTGGAAGCCTTCCGCCCGGTGCTGGAACGGCCCTTTCATGGTGTCATGACCTATCTGGCGCCGGAAGTGATGAATGGGCTCAAGCATCTGCGGCCCTGGCTTTCGCTGGATCAGGAATTACAGCGGCATTTCTCTGACCCACGCACGCGCTTGGCGTTTTCCTTCCAGTCCAAATACCTGGGCATGAGTCCCTTCCGCTGCCCAAGTATGTTTTCCATCCTGTCCTTCCTTGAATATGAACATGGCGTGTTTCACCCGCGCGGCGGTTGCGGTGTGGTGTCTGAAGCCATGGCGCGCGTCGCTGAAAGCGTGGGCGTTGATATCCGCCTGAACAGCGCCGTTGACCGCATTGTCTTTGAAGGTGGCCGCGCGGTGGGTGTGGAGGCGGGCGGGCGGCTCCACGCCGCTGACGCAGTGGTGGTGAATGCGGATTTCGCGCATGCCATTCCGGGGCTGATGGAAGAAGAACAGCGCCCGCAATGGCCAGACAAGAAAATCGCCGAAGCGCGGTATTCCTGTTCCACCTTCATGCTTTACCTGGGTATTGAAGGAAAGCTTGATCTGGCGCATCACTCGGTGCTGCTGGCCGAAGATTATGAGAATAATCTGGCGCAGATTGAAGCCGGCATCATTCCGCAAAACCCATCACTTTATGTGCAGGCGGCAGCCGGCACTGATCCATCAATGGCGCCGCCTGGGCATTCCACGCTTTATATGCTGGTGCCGGTGCCGAATTTGTTGGGCGGCGCTGATTGGGCCGTGGAAGCACCACGTTATCGGCAGCTGGCGCTGGATCGGCTGAAGGCGATTGGCCTTACAGATATTGAGAGCCGCATTAGGTATGAAAAAATCCTCTCGCCCCAGGATTGGCAGGATGATTACGCGGTAGGCTATGGGGCTTCCTTCAATCTTGCGCATAATGTGCGCCAGATGATGCATTTCCGCCCGCGCAATCGCTTTGGGCGCGCGAAAGGTGTGTATCTCGTGGGCGGCGGCACGCATCCCGGCAGTGGCTTGCCGGTGATTTATGAAGGTGCGCGCATCAGCACCGATTTATTGTTGCAGGATCTGGGCCTGGCGCGGAGCGAGCGCAGCCCGCGCCATATGCGGGCTAACGTTTCCGCTTCTGGCGACTGAGAAGGAGAGGGCGCGATGGGTGCCAAGGTAGTTGTCATCGGCAGCGGTTTGGGTGGGCTTGCGGCAGCCGCCACCGCGCAGGCGCGTGGGCATCAGGTCACTGTGCTTGAGCGTAATTCCTGGCTTGGCGGCAAGGCAGCGGTGCTGAACATGCCCTCACCCGATGGGCGCGGGAATTTCCGCTTTGACATGGGCCCCACCATCCTGACCGTGCCGCGCGTGCTGCGCCGTATTTTTGCGGAAGCGGGGCGCAACCAGCAACAGGAAATGCCGCTGATCCGGCTTGATCCGCAATGGCGCTGCTTTTTTGATGGCAGCAAGCAGATTGATCTGGTCGAAAACGTGCAAGACATGGCGCGCCTGATGGATGACTTCGCGCCGGGCGGGCCGAATGGCGCGGGGTATGAACGCTTCCAGCGCGTCGCCCGCCATTTGCACAAGGTTTCCGAAAAGTTCTTCTTCTGGAAGGCCGTAGAAGGCATCGGTGATACCCTGAACTTTGGCGATAACTTCAAGCCGGATGTGCTGCGCGATGTGATGGCGTTGCGTATGGGCCAGACGGTGGCGAAGGTCATTCGCGGCCATGTGCCCAATGAGCAATTGGCGCAGATGCTGGATCACTTCACGCAATATGTCGGATCAAGCCCTTACCTTGCGCCCGCCGTGCTGTGCAGCATCGGCGATATGCAGGCGTCCGAGGGCGTGTGGTATCCAGTCGGCGGCACGCGCGCCACGGCGGAAGGGCTTGCCAATCTTGCGGCCTCGCTCGGGGCTGATCTCCGCACCAATGCCGAGGTGACGGATATTGAGATTGTCGGTGGCGCGGTGCGGAGCGTCACCGCGAATGGTGAACGCATTGCCTGTGACGCGCTGATTTCGAACATGGATGCGATCCGCACCTATACGGAATTGGTGAAGGGCAATGCGTCTCAGCGCTACGCCAAGAAGTATGAACCCGCCTGTTCCGGTGTGGTGCTCTATCTTGGGCTCAATCGCCGTTATGAACATTTGGCACATCATGATTTCGTCTTCTCCCGCGATGCGGAAGAAGAATTCGATGCCATCTACCGCAAGGGCGAACCGGCGCCGGACCCGACTGCCTATTTGGCCGCGCCATCCGGCACGGATCCTTCGGTCGCGCCGGAAGGTGGCGAAGCGCTTTATGTGCTGGTGCACACGCCCTATCTGCGCCCACATCATGATTGGTCCAAGATGTACCCGGCCTATCGCCAGAAAATTCTGGATAAGCTGAAGCGCACGGCCGGGCTGGAAGATATCGAAAGCAGGATTGTTTGCGAAAGCCAATTGACGCCGGTGGATATCCATAACCGCTACAAGGTGCTGAATGGCGCGATTTATGGCCTGGCATCGCATGGTTCCTTCACCGGCGCCTTCAAGCCGAGCAATCGCAGCAAGGCGATCAAGGGCCTCTATTTGGCCGGCGGTGCGGCGCATCCTGGCCCCGGCATGCCGATGGTGATGATGTCCGGCTGGATTGCCGCCGATGCCTTGGACCGTGATCATGGCGGGCGGGGCATGTCGCCCGAGGCGGAATTGGCCGGCCGGCGAGAGGCCGATTTGCCAGCTGCGGCGGAATGACAAAGGCGCCGGGACAACAAATGCCTGATCCGGTGGCGCTGCGTTCGCCGCGCCACCTGGATTTTTTTGATTTCATGTTCACGCGGTTTTTCAGGAAGCACATGCGTGCGCTGCGCGTCGCGCGCTGGGGCCTGCCGGAATTGCCGGAAGGCAAGCCCGTGGTGATCTTCGCCAATCACCCATCTTGGTGGGATGGCGTTGCCTTCATGCTGCTCTATCGCCGGCTTTTGCCGCACCGGCCGCTTTTTACGCCAATGGAAGCGAAGGCCATTGAGAAATATCGCTTCATGACGCGGCTTGGTGTTTTCGGCATTGAAATCGGCTCGGCGCGCGGATCAATTGCCTTCTTACGCGTGGTGGAAAAGGTGCTGGCCAATCCCGCGCATATTCTTTGGATCAATGCGCCGGGGCGCTTCAGTGACCCGCGCGAACGGCCCGTGCCGATTGCGCCTGGCATGATCCGCCTGCCGGAAATCGCGCCCGATGCGGTGTTTGTGCCGCTTGCGCTGGATTACCCGTTCTGGAGCGAGCGCAAGGCGGAAATGCTGGCCGCTTTTGGTGCGCCCATTCCGGCTGCGACGCTGCTGGAAGCCCCGCGTGAGGCGCGTAGCGCCATGCTTTCCGATGCCTTGGCAGGCGTGATGGAAAAGCTCAGCGCCGATGCCATTGCGCGCGATCCTGCGGTCTTTCAAATCCTGGTGCAGGGGCGGGAAGGCATGGGCGGCATTTATCAAGCCTGGCGCCGCGCCAAGGCGCTGCTGCGCGGCGAACGCTTCGACCCCCGACATGAACAACGCGCGGAGACAGCGCCATGACAGAATTCCTGCCCTGGATTGCGCTTGCCTTGGCGCTGTTTCCGATTGGCTTTGCGCTGGATAACCTCCGCCGCATGGCGAAGGCCGAGGGTCCGGCGCCCAAGGATGCGCTGGTGTCCATCCTGATCCCGGCGCGGAATGAGGAAGCGCATATCAGCACCTGCCTTGATGCCGCACTCGCGCAGCAGGGTGTCGCGATTGAAGTGCTGGTGATGGATGATGGGTCGAGCGATCGCACCGCAGCGATTGTGAATGCTTATGCGGCGCGTGATGCGCGGGTGCGCCTGCTGGCCTGCCCGCCGCTGCCGCAAGGTTGGACCGGCAAGGTGCATGCCTGTGCGCGGCTGGCGGAAGCGGCGCGGGGGACGCATTTCCTGTTCATTGATGCCGATGTGCGGCTGGCGCGTGATGCCGCGGCTGCCATGTGCGGCCATGCCGCCCAGCAAAAGCTTGCCATGGTCACCGGCGTGCCGCGCCAGATTATCGGCAGCTTGGGTGAAGCGCTGACTGTGCCCATGATCAACCTGCTGCTGATTGGCTATCTGCCCGGCGGCGGGCGGGCCGAGACAGGCCGCGCGGAGCTTGGCGCGGCCTGCGGGCAATTGATCCTGTTTGAGCGCGGCGCTTATGAAACGCTTGGCGGGCATGGGACAATCCGTGGCTCGCTTCATGATGGCTTGCAGTTGGCGCGCAAGCTGCGCGGCGCTGGTTTCCGCACGGAAATGGTAGAAGGCGTGCGGCTTGCCGAATGCCGCATGTATGATGGGCTGCGTGCAAGCTGGAATGGCTTCGTCAAGAATGCGCATGAAGGCATGGCAACACCCGTTGGCCTGCCGATCTGGACCACGCTTCTGGCGGGCGCGCATATCTGGCCCTTCTTTCTGCTACCGGAATGGCAGGCAGGCTTGGCTATTGCGCTGGTCTTTGCGTTGCGCGCTGCCATCACCTTCAAAGCCCGCGAAGCCTGGTGGACCGTGCCGCTGCATCCCTTCGCGGTGCTGGTTGGGCTCGCCATTCAATGGACTGCGCTGGTGCGCGTGTTGATCGGGCGCCCTGCCGGCTGGAAGGGTCGCGCCTATTCCGCCAGCGGCGCGGCATGATTGCTAAAAGCGCTGCTTCCCGCGCGCCAACGCGAAGCGCAGCTTCCCGTGCGCCGACACGCGACGCGGGGTCTGAGAATTTTCCGGTTGCGTCCCGGCTATTGGCGCCGGCGATGCGCCCCAAGGTGATGGGGTTTTATCGCTTTGTGCGCACGGCTGATGATATTGCCGACGACCCGGCGCTAGAACCGCCGGAAAAGCTGCGCCGCCTGGGTGCGCTTGAAGCCGCGCTTGATGATCCTGCCACTGATGAACCCGCCGCTACGGCATTGCATGGCGCTGGCAGCGGTACGGATGAAGCGCGGCTGATGCTCTCGGCCTTTCGGCAGGATGCAACGCAGGCGCGTTATGCGGATTGGGCGGCTTTGGAAGATTACTGCGCGCGGTCAGCCAATCCTGTCGGGCGCATGTTGCTGCGCTTGCATAACGAAACTAAGCCTGAGGCCATAGCGGCCGCCGATGCGCTTTGTACTGCGCTGCAAATCCTCAATCATGTGCAGGATTTGGTGCCGGATCGGCGCGATATCGGGCGCGTCTATATCCCCGAAGCCTGGATGGGCTTGGCCGGCGGTGAGGCGCGCTTCTTTGACCCCACCAATACTGAAGCGCGGCGCGCCGTGCTGGATGCCGCACTCGATCAAGTAGAGGAAAGGCTGGATGCCGCTGCCGCGCTGCCGCGATTGCTCTCGGCCAAGCGCCTTGCGCGCGAAAGTGCGGTGACCATTGCGCTGGCGCGGCGGCTGCTGGCGCGGCTGCGCGCGGCGGATCCGGTTTTGGGGCGCGTCGCGTTATCGCGGCTTGATTTCCTGCATGGCTTTCGCGCGGCCCTCGGCACCGGCCCAAGCGATGCGGCTTTGGTCAGCGCGCGGGTTGGGCGTGCGGGGTCTTCCTTTGCGCGCGGCATGTCGGCGCTGAAGGGTGAAAGGCGGCGCGCACTTTGGGCAGTATATGCCTTTTGCCGCGCGGTGGATGACATTGCCGATGGCGCGATGCCGGAAGCCGAAAAGCGCCGCTTCCTGGCTGATTGGCGCGGCAAGCTCCGCGCGCCGGATTGTGCGCTTTCGCGCGAATTGGCGCAGGCACGCGAAAATTTCGCGCTGCCCATTCAGGAATGCGAAGCGATGATCGCGGGGATGGAAACCGATTCCACACCCAGCCTGCGGATCGCTGATACCGAAGCGCTGAACCTTTATTGCCGCCGGGTCGCCGGCAGTGTCGGCGCCATGGCGGTGCGGATTTTTGGCGCGCCGGAAGCCGCCGATTTTGGCCTAGGCCTGGGGCGCACGCTGCAATTGGTGAATATCCTGCGCGATTTGGATGAGGATGCGACGCGCGACCGCGTCTATCTGCCGCTTGATCTGCTGGCGGCTGAAGGCTTGGCCGATGCGCCGGCGGCAACGCTGATTGCAAGCCCAGGTTTTGCGCGGGCGGCAGCGCATTTGGCGCAGCAGGCCGAAGCAGGCTTTGCGCAGGCGGCGGCAGAGCTGCGCCATTTGGATCAACGCGCGCTTTTGCCGGCGCGTATCATGATGTGGGGCTATCAAAGGCTGTTTGAACGCCTGATGGCGCGCGGCTTTGGGTTGCCTCGGCCACGCCCGCGGCTCACGCGCGGTGAGAAGCTGCGCATGGCGGCCTATGCGATGGGCATCGCGCCCGTCCCGCAAGCAAGCGCCAGCCGCGCGTGAGCAGTACGGCCACATGCCATGTCATTGGCGCAGGTGTCGCGGGTTTGGTGGCGGCGCTGCGGCTGGCTGGGCAAGCCCGCGCAGTTATGCTGCATGAAGCAACACCTGTGGCCGGCGGGCGCTGCCGCGCGCTACCAGATGGGACAGATAACGGCACCCATGCGCTGATGGGCGCCAATCGCGCCGCGCTTCGTTTCCTTGCCGATATCGGCGCGCGCGAAGGCTGGGTGGAAGCGGAACCGGAAGGCTTACCCGTTTTCGATTTGGCCGATGGCAGCGCGCGGCGCATTGCGGCAAGCCCGCTCGATTGGCGCGACCCGGCCAAACGTCCGCCGGGCTTGAGTACCTCAGCCTTTGCCACGCTGCTGCGGCTTGCCCTGCCCATTGGGGATCGGCCCGTGGCGGAAGTCATGGCAGCGCATCCCGCGCTTTATCGGGCGCTGATTGAGCCTCTCACGGTCGCGGCGCTGAATACGCCGGGGCATGAGGCATCTTCCGCGCGGCTTGGTGTGGTGTTGCGCCGGCTTGGGCTGCCCGGCGCGGGCGCAGTGCTGGTGGCAAATGAGGGGCTGGGGCCCGATCTGATCGCACCTGCCTTGCAAAGGCTGCAAAAGGCTGGCGTCACCACGCGATTCGGTGCGCGGCTGCGCGCCATGACAGAAGCAGAAGGCCGCATCATTGCGCTGCATTTCGGTGAGGACAGCATATCGCTCGATCCGCGCGATCAGATTGTACTGGCGCTGCCGCCCTGGGAAGTGGCGCGGCTGATCCCCAAGCTCCGCGTGCCGGAACGCCATGCGCCCATTCTCAATCTGCATTTTGCCCGTGGCGGAACGGGGCCGGTGCGTTTCATCGGTGTGTTGGGTGGGCTGACGCAATGGGTGCTGGTGCGCCCAAGCGGCGTAAGTGTCACCGTCAGTGCGGCAGATGCGGAGGTTGAAGAACAGGCGCCGGATTTGGCGCCGCGCGCTTGGGCTGAAATCCGCGCTGCGGCAAAGGGCTTTGGCTTGCCCGGGGAATGGCCGGAAACACCACCCGCCATGCGCGCCGTGAAGGAACGCCGCGCCACGCCGCGCCATGCGGTCGGCATGCCGCCGCAGCCACCGCGCCAGATTTATCGCAACCTGGTACTGGCCGGAGATTGGACCTGGCCGCGCCTGCCCGCCACCATTGAAGCCGCGGTACTTTCTGGCGAAGCCGCCGCGAAAGCTGTGCCCACATGACGCCCGCTGAAGCCCTTGCGGCCCTGCGCGCCGCTGAAGCGCGCGATGGCGCGCCCAATCTCAAGCAACGCCGCGCGCTGCTGGCGGGCCTCGCGCGCGCTGTGATGGCGCGGTCGCATGAGATCATGGCGGTGCTGGATGCGGAATATGAAGGCCGCGCGCCGATTGAAACCCTGCTGGCGGATGTGCTGCTGGTTGCGGATGCGGCGCGTTATGCGCGGCGCAATCTGTGGCATTGGATGCGCGCCCGCCGCGTGAGCGTGCCCTACCCCTTCTGGCCCGCCCGCGCGCGGGAAGAATTCGTCCCCAAAGGCGTGGTTGGCATTATGGCGCCGTGGAATTACCCGGTGCAATTGGCGCTGCTGCCCGCGATTGACGCCATTGCCGCCGGCAATCGCGTATGTGTGAAGCCATCGGAAGCACTGCCGCGCACCGCCGCGCTGATTGCCGATATTCTGCGCGATGCCTGGGGCGATGATATCGCGCTTTGCGTGCAAGGTGGCGCTGAAGTCGGCGCGGATTTTGCGGCCCAGCCCTGGGACCATCTGGTTTTCACCGGCAGCACCGCGACCGGGCGCAAGATCATGGCCGCTGCTGCGCCTAACCTGACCCCGCTCACGCTGGAATTGGGCGGCAAATGCCCGGTGCTGGTGCTGCCCGGGGCGGATTTGAAGCGTGCGGCGCGGGACATTCTGGCGGGCAAGGCCTTCAATGCGGGGCAGACCTGTGTCGCCCCCGATACGGTGCTGCTGGTCGGGCATAGCCGGGAAGCCTTTATTGAAGCCTGCCGCGCCAGCGGCATTGGCCTGCCAGAGACCAGTGTGATCAATGCCGTCCAATATGCGCGGCTTCAGCGATTAATGGCGGGCGCTAGCCTAACCTCCCTGGCGGAAGATGGCCCAGGCCAGCGCATGGCGCTGCGGCTGGCCGAAGCGCTGCCCGAAGCGCCGATCTGCCGTGAGGAAATCTTCGGCCCGATACTACTATTACGCGAAGAATCCTCGCTGCAATCGGCACTCGCCTGGGTTGCAGCCCGCCCAGCGCCACTCGCGATTTATCTCTTTGGCGCCGATTCCACGGAAGAAACGCTGATCGCCGCCGCCGCGCGGGGGAGCGCCATCATCGCCGGGCGCACGGTGGAATTCGCGGGCTTTCAGGCTTTAGGTTTTGGCGGATCAGGCGCTTCCGGCTTTGGGCGCCGCAATGGTCTGGCGGGTTTTCTGGAATTTTCCCATCGCCGCGCCCGTGTGCATCATGGGAAATTCTCCCTGTCGCGCTTATTCGACCAACCTCGCGGAAAAGCTGTGGAAAGGTTAAAGAATTTTCTAGCCAAATAGATTTTTCCGATCTATATACATCCTATGGTTGTTTTTCTCCCAACTGCTCCCGCAGCAGAAACGCCTCGCCTTCGGATGCGCTGCGTCGAAGGTCGCGATGCCCCGGCCATTGCGGAGATGATGACCGAAGCGATCAGCAAGCGCCTCGCCTCCTGGCCCGTGCCGTTCTCGCCCCCCATGGCGGAGGAGAAGATCAGCTCGGCCCGTGGCGCGGCGGCGGAAAGGCGGTCTCTGCCATTGGTGCTGGAACGGAAATCCGATGGCGCGATTTGCGGCTGGGTCAGCCTGGTCTGCCCGCCGGCCGATGATAGGGTGGCGCTCACCACCTATTGGCTGGGCGAAGCATATCAGGGCCAGGGGCTGATGCGCGAAGCGGGGCCGGTCGCGGTGGAATTGGCCTTCAAGCATATGGAGATTGAATGCCTGCGCGCCGCGGTGCAGCCAGACAATGCGGCCTCACTGGCCGTGGTCCGGCTGCTGGGCTTTGGGCCGCTGGGGGAAGGGCGCATCTGGTGCCCGGCGCGGGGGGTCGAGGAAACCTGCCTCTGGTTCGAAAAGCCGCGCCCGCTGGTGCCGGCCTGGGCGGCGGGGGCGGCGCGTGCGACGCGCGATCTGGTGCGACAGGTGCCCGCCTGAGGCAAGCCGCTGCAATCTCATGGACGGGGCAGGTTTTCCTGGGTTAGGCTTTTCCTGACGCGTTGGGGGTTCGCCCACCAGCGCAACCAAGAACATCGGGGAGAGATTGCCATGACAGGAACCCTTTCACGGCGCCGGCTTATGATGGGCAGTGCCGTTCTGGCTGGGACCAGTGCTTTGGGCAGTGCAGGGGCGCAAACCGCTTGGCCGGAACGCCCGGTTCGGCTGGTTGTTGGCTTCACCGCCGGCAGCGCCACGGATGTCACGGGCCGCATTTTCGCGCAACGTTTCACGGAAGCCTGGGGCCAACCCGTGGTGGTGGAAAACATCGCCGGCAATTCGGGCGCGATTGGCGTTGATCGCGTCGCGAAATCTGCGCCTGACGGCTATACGCTGATGTGGGCGGCGAGTGCGGCGCTGACCGTCCTGCCAAGCCTGCAGCGCCTGCCCTTTGACCCCATGAAGGACCTGGCGCCGATTGGCATTGCCTTTGCCATGCCATCGCTTGTGGTGGCCAATCGGGATTTTGCGCCGCGCACCATCCAGGACCTTGTGGCTTATGCGCGCGCCAACCCAGGCAAAGTATCCTACGGCACGCCCGGCGTTGGGACGCCGCAGCACATAGCTGGCGAGATGTTCTGCCACCAGGCTGGCATCAAGATGGAACATATCCCCTATCGCGGGGCGAATATGGCGGATGTGCTGAACGGCAATGTGCAAATCGGTATTCAAAATATTGGTGCGGTGCTGCCCATGGTGCGCGCTGGGCAATTGCGTGGCTTGAGCATCACCACCCTGCAACGATCAACCAACGCACCCGAAATACCGACGATGGTTGAGCAGGGCTTCCCAGGCTTTGAGGCGAGTTCCTGGTTCGGCACCATGGCGCCCACGGGCACGCCACAGCCCATTCTGGACAAGGTGCATGCCGCATCCCAGGCGATCCTGGCCGATGCCGCGATGCGTCAGCGCTTTGCGGGCCTTGGGCTTGATATCGTCGCGGGCAATGCGGAAGGCATGCGCGCCACCATTGCGCGCGATATCGCGAAATGGGCGAAGGTGATCAGGGATTCAGGGATCAGGCTGCAAAGCTGAAGCGCCTGCCTTGGCGTGATCCGCGCTGACGGGTCACGCCATGCCTTCGCGCACCGAAGATCCCTGGAACAGGCTTCGTTAAGCCGGGATCGTGGCGCGGTGCTGCAGACGACCAAAAGCTGTTTCGGATTTTGTGGTTGTAAGATCAAGAAGCAGGCTGCATTACGCTTGGCCAAAAGTGCCGCGAGGTCTGCTTCATCCCTGCACCGGCTTGCGCAAGGCCCAGAAAACCAAAGCCCCAGTCGCATAGGCCACGATCGAGAGCACGAAGCCAAGCTGATAACTGCCCGTCAGATCAAAAAGATACCCCGCACCCCAGGCGCCAAGCCCGGCGCCGAGGCCCGAGCCAATGGTGACCATGCCAAGAATGGTACCAAGCCTGGGGCCACCAAAAAGATCAGCGGTTTTGGCGGTTATCGCCGGTCCGCGCGCGCCCCAGGTGATACCGAAGAAACACGCATGCACCCAGAACAAAAGGTGCTGATCAGCACTATCAATCATCAACGCTGCAGCGACACCAATGATGGAAATGGCATAGGCCAGAATGGCCGCGCCTTCGCGACCAATATAATCTGAAATCGTCCCGGTCAGGATAACCCCAGGCAGCGCCAGCAAACTCCCAAGCCCAACCACGAAGGCGGCATAGAGCGGATCAAAACCGCGATCTACGGCAAAGGCCAGTTGGTGCAATGAAACCAGAAAACTGCCGATGCTGGTCAAGCCATAGACAATGGAAAGCAGCCAGAAATGCCGCGTGCGTATGGCTTCTGCCACTGACCAATTGCGCTGTGGCATGCTTTCGGCATTGGCCTTGGCGATGGGTGTTTGCTCCGCGCCGCGAAATAGCGCCGCCAAGGGCAGAACCAGCGCTGCCATCACGCCTGCCTGCACAAGATAGGCGCCGCGCCAGCCAATATCGCTCACCATCAGCTGCGCGATGGGGGCGGAAATGGCGCGGCCAAAACCATTGGCGGACTGCAGCATGGCCATCGCCATGCCGCGCCGCGCGACGAATAGTCGCGAAATCAATGGGGCAAAGACCACCATGCTGATGCAATTGGCGCCCAGCGTCATCACCACGCCATAAAGCAAAACGATCTGCCAAAGCGATGTCGCGAAGGCGCTGCCAAGCAAGCCCAGCGCCAGCAGGCAGCCACCCAGCAACACCATGCGCCGCGCGCCAAGCCGATCTACCATGCCACCCGCCAGTGGCGAAGAAACCCCGCCCACCACCTGCCCGACCGAATAGGCGATAGAACTTTCCGCTCGGGTCCAGCGAAACTCGGCAATGAAAGCCAGCAGAAAAACACTATAGGCGTGCATCAGGCCAGCACTGATGGTGAAGGCCACAAAGCCACCCGCCAGGATGAACCAGGCATGGCGCGAAGGTCTTTCCTTCATGTCAGGCCTGCCCCTGCTGGCGCGCAATGCTGCCTCACCGTGATATCACCCCTGGTCTCATCGCTTGACGCCAAGCAGCATGGCGTCAGCCAAGCCCCGCCGCAATCCCGCCTCTTGGCGGGTGGCGCGCGCCGGTTCATGCTGCGCCCGAAGGCGTATTCGGAGGAAACATGAAGCCGCGTATTGTTGTTGTCACGCAATCCATGGTGGATGAGGCGGTGATCCAGGAAATGGCGCCGGATGGCTTTGATTTGCGCATCGCCAAGCCCGGCGCTGCGGATTGGAAAGATGCGATGGGGGAAGCCGAATATCTGGTCGGCTTCGTGGATATGCTGGTGAAGGATGAGCTTTACGCCATCGCCCCCAAGCTGAAGCTGATCCAGGTCTTGAGCGCGGGTTATGACCGCGCGGATATCGCTGCCGCGCGGCGTGGTGGTGTGCCCTTTGCCAATAATGGTGGCGCGAATTCCACCGCGGTTTCCGAACATGCGGTGCTGCTGATGCTGGCGGTTTCGCGGCAATTGATTCGTCAGCACGCCAATGTTGCTGCTGGCCGTTGGCGCGGCAATCAAACGCCGAAGCTGTATGAATTGCGCGGGCGCACGCTTGGTATTGTGGGGCTTGGCACCATCGGCAAAAAGACCGCACGGCTTGCGCAGGCTTTTGGCATGACCGTGCATTACTATGATACCGCGCGGCTGCGCGAAGAAACCGAAGATGCGTTGAATGTGCGCTTCCGGCTGTATCGGGAATTGCTCCGTACATCTGATATCGTCTCGCTCCATGTGCCGCTGAATGCCAGCACCAAGGGGCTTTTGGGCGAAGCTGAGTTGGCGTTGATGAAGCCGACTGCTTTCCTGATCAATACCAGCCGCGGGCCGGTGGTGGATGAAGCAGCACTTTATCGCGCGCTGTCTTCCGGCCAGATCGCCGGCGCCGGGCTTGATGTGTTTGACCAGGAACCGCCGCCGCCCGATAATCCGCTGCTCAATCTGGATAATGTGGTGCTGACCGCGCATATGGCCGGCCCGACGCAGGACAGTAATATCGCCCGTCTGCGCAACGCTTTTGACAATGTGCAGCGTGTCGCGCGGGGCGAGGCGCCGCTTTGGGTCATTCCGGAATTGAACGAATAGGAAAGCCGATCATGTCATCCGAGACCATTGCGCGCGCGATTGAAAAACTGGTCGGCGTCCATAAGGGCGGCGCGCCCATCGCCAATCTGGGCGATGCCGCACCAGGGAATGAGGCAGATATCTTCGCCATTCAACGCGGCGTGCTGAAGGCGTTGGGTGGCGCTATTGGCGGCTGGAAATGCGCGACCCCGCCTGGCAAGCCTACCAATTTCGGCATCATGGCCGCGAGCGGCGCGCGCCAATCTGGCGGGCGTTGGGGGGTGGCAAATACGCGCCCCATCGGCCTTGAAACCGAAATTGCTTTCCGCCTGAAGCGTGATCTGCCATCACGCGGCAGCGCCTATAGCCGCGATGAAGTGCTGGACGGGATAGACGCTGCCTTCCCGCTGCTTGAATTGGTGCAATCACGCTATACCGATCACAAGGTAGTGGCACCCGCTGAAGGCATGGCTGATAACATCGCGCATCTTGGCTATGTGGTGGGCGCCGATGTTGCGGATTGGCGGCGCTTTGATCTGCCCAATCTTGCCGTGCGGCAATCCTATGACGGTGCGGTGCAGGTGGATCAGAAGGGCGGCAATCCCTCCGGCGACCCGGTGCTGCCTTTGGTTTGGCTCGCCAATCATCTGCATGGGCTTGGCGAGCATTTGCGCGCCGGTCAGGTGGTGACGACCGGCACTTATACGGGCTGCAT
>Ga0079301_1000903_pt1 | contig 14266 bp, 16 predicted proteins | sample Wag4_2014_7_11_3_FD_74797 | JGI IMG/M metagenome (GOLD analysis project Ga0079301, IMG submission 74797) | Fresh water mixed with fracking chemicals microbial communities from Ohio, USA - Utica-2 Time Series FC 2014_7_11 | ecosystem: Engineered > Industrial production > Chemical products > Input...
GTCAACAACTGGTGCGTCAACAACTGGTGCGTCAACAACTGGTGCGTCAACAACTGGTGCGTCAACAACTGGTGCGTCAACAACTGGTGCGTCATCATTTACTGGCACAACTACAGGCTCGGTTTCAACTGACACATCTGCAGGTTGCACAGCAAGAGAATCACTGCTTGTGCCGACATCTTCCTTTGACATATACAAGCGAAAGCTCTCTGCACGAAAAACCGAAACATATGGGTTGTTCTGAGGCACATTACGGAGGTCATGGAACTCATTTAATCGAGATGCTGTCAGTTGGCGAAGTCGCTGATATCCACCGACACCTAGAGAAATGCTCAAGGCCGCATCATCTCCTGCTTTTTCAGAAATCTGCTGCTTCATTATGAGAATCCACTCGTCAATATCTCGTGACAGTTGAAGAGAATTGACAATCAGATACATCAGGTCAAAATCTGACATGTACCCGTAGCACCCATCCGTAATTGCAATAACTGCTGAGTGGGGGCCAGCCAAAACCGAATGGTATTCCAGATCCAGCCCAGAAGCGGACGCAAATCGACCCAAGGCAGCATCGCCACCTCCGCCCTCAGAGGTGTGATCACGTGTCAATATCTGCAATGGATTCTCTAAATCAGGATCAAAAACACAGATCCTCGAATCGCCAGCCCACAATGCCGAAACTGTGCGCCGCAAATTGTCAACCGAATTCTGTACAAATCCAATTGCAATTGTTGTTGGGTACTCCTGCAGCAAAGTGCCCTTTAGGCCGGGTTTCATTCCTCGACCATTCGATCGTTCAGCAAGCTCGGTTAGACGTCTTGGTATTTCAATGTTTAGCTCCAACTGGAGATCCTGAATAGAGCCTTTACCCCACTGTCGAAGCTTTCCACCTATTAACAATGATGTCGCATTAGATGCAACGTAAGCCATTGTTCGTAGTTTGTTCTCGTCTTCTACAGATGGAACTTGAACAGCGCCAGCACCACCCATACCATCGAACACTGCAACAACATCGCCGAGGCTTTTAACCGAAACGGCTAACGGAGGTCCGTCTTCGCCAAGCCCTAACTTCTTCTCGGTAACAAACGTTCGTAGCTCTGGTGGCGATACTTCTGCCGCAGACGTTGCATCAGTGGTCATCAGATTCCTGAATTAAACAGAGTTAGCAACGGTGTCAAGAATGGTTGAGTATTCAACATCTTCAAGGCCTTTGCCGGCTTGTGATGGCAAATACACAGTTTGGCCCCATGCTTCACTGATCGTGTTCCACGGGTAGGCATCTGGCCCAAAAATAATCAACCGACGAGCAGACCTCTTCAACTTCACAGCCTGACCACCATCCCAATTATCGGTCAAACCATCCAAGCTGTCTGGAACGACGTCCGTATACGTAGAAGGAATTGCACCAACGCGAGACTCAAGTTGGTGAGCACTGGCATCAGTAAACATCACGACGAGGTGACGCTGCTTATCTCCATTGTCGGTCCAATCTGAACCCAACGCAATCGCTAAAGCTTCAAGCCCTGATTCTGGCTCATCCCCACCACCACTCGCCCCAAGGCGATTTACAAAAGACTCGAAATTTGATAACTCTGTTGAAGGCTCAACCATAAAGAACTCAGACGCTTCAAGGCAATCAGAATCACTTGCAAAGTCGCGAAAAGCTACAACACGAATACGCAATTCATGCACTTGCTTGTCTTTTTTCGCCAAGGCATCTTTCAAATCGCTTGGAAACTTGCGAACTTTTTCTTTCACCAAATCAATAACTGGACTCATACTGCCCGTGCAATCAATACAAAACACGATGTCAATGTGATATTGCAAACCCTGACTCATAAATGACTCTCCTTGATTCCGTCTATTCCCCTGCGGTAAACATACCATCTAGCGGACAGGATCAAAAAAAGCTATACAGAGTTTGCGAGCGTGTCGATCATCGTTGAATAACCAACCAGTTCCAGCCCTTCGCCCTGTTGTGAGGGCAAATACACAGTTTGACCCCATGCTTCGCTAATCGTGTTCCATGGGTAGGCATCTGGCCCAAAAATAATCAACCGACGAGCAGACCTCTTCAACTTCACAGCCTGACCACCATCCCAAACATCCGTCAATTCATCCAGGCTGTCTGGAACAAGCCCTAAAAACTCAGTTGGTACTGCGCCTACTCGATCTTCAAGTCTGTGTGCGCTGGAATTAGAAAACATCACAATGAGGTGACGCTGCTTATCACCTTTGTCGGTCCAATCCGAACCCAACGCAATAGCCAGAGCTTCGAGACCAGATTTTGGCCCACCGTAAACTCCACCACTTAGCGAAAGAAGGTTTACGTGTAATTCAAAATCTGTCGTATCCCTTTGTGGCTCAACGACAAAAAAATTTGAAACCTTGATGGCATTCAAATCACTGAATGCAACAATACGAATTCTCAACTCGCGAAGATCCTTGCTTTTTTGTTTTAAAGCTGTATCGAGACCTTTCGGAATATTGCAAACATTTTTCTTAAGCAACTCAATCACTGAAGCCATGCTGCCCGAGCAATCAATACACAACACAATGTCAACGTGATAGCGCAGAACTTCGTCAGTGGATTCCATTAAACGTATTTTGCTACTTTATTTTTGACCAACTGCTACCGCAGTCAGGACACTTGTAAAAATGTTCATAGACATTTACCCACACCGGAACTGATTCCTTCCACTCATGCGTTGACTCGCTTGTTCCAGTGAAACGCCCACTATTGTCCCAGTGTTTTGTATCGGTCTTACTTTGCCGACTCACTTGCATGAACACCTGCCGTTGCCCTCGGTATTCACGCGAAATCTCGGCAACCGTGCGAACTTTGAAAGCAAATCGCAAACCTTTAGTGCCCCGGTGATCGTGACAGTACCGACACCAAACAAAGATCAACTTAATTGCCACTATCGCAATAGAAATTAAAACGATCCCGAATAATCCGAATCCGAACAAACCCCAATCTTCCAAACAAAAAGGGAGAGTGCAATTATTCCCTGGCATTTATTTTTTCAAATTCATGACGGAGTAAGTGACGCCAACATTTGCTAGCTGGAATAGCCCCACCCAAAAAGCGAATACTGGCAAAACAGCAAATACTGTCCAACCAACCCAGCACAGAGCCACTACATTCATGGCTTTTTTGGAAACTGACCCCGCAGCCACAATCGAAACACAAACAAAAAGCTGCCAGCCTAAAAACATTTCAACACCAACTTTCACCCGAATGTACAAACGACTAAAAACCTCACATTAATTGTTCCGTTATCTGGACAAAGCTGAAGCCTGATAGCTACTTTCCTCTCTTAGTACTCACCAAGAGTTTGTGATGGTGTCAAGAATGGTTGAGTATTCAACATCTTCAAGGCCTTTGCCGGCTTGTGACGGCAGAAACACAGTTTGGCCCCATGCTTCACTGATCGTGTTCCACGGGTAGGCATCTGGCCCGAAAATGATCAACCGACGAGCAGACCTCTTCAACTTCACAGCCTGACCACCATCCCAAATATCTGTCAATTCGTCAAGGCTGTCCGGAATAAGACCTGAAAACTTGGTTGGAACTGCACCTACTCGATCTTCAAGTCTGTGTGCGCTCGCATCAGTGAACATAACAATAATGTGACGATGCTTATCACCAGTTTGAACCCAATCTGAATTACATCCGATCGCTAAGGCTTCTAATCCAGACTCTGGCTCATCGCCACCACCTCTAGGTACCAGTTTTGTTATACATTTCTCGAAATTCTCTAGCTCTTTTGACTTCTCCATTTGAAAGAACATTGAAGCTTCCATAGCGTCCAAGTCGTTCCTAAGATCACGGAATGATGTGACTCGTATACGCATTCCGTGGAGTGTTACATCTTTCCTTCCAAGCGCTTCCTTCAAATCACCTGGGAAATCCAGAACTTTCCTTTTCACCCAATCGATCGTCGGACCCATACTTCCAGTGCAGTCAATACAAAACACAATATCGACAACGTTTTGTAACTCGTCTGCCATTTACAAACCTTTGCCACGTAGGCGCGATGATTTAGATTCACTCGCCTCAAGTTCTTTCACTTTGGCGAGAGCCAAGCCGGTGCCGCGCAAGCCACTTCTGCCACTTCCGGTCTCGGTTTCCTTTTCCATTTGAACAGTTAACGCAGTGCCTCTGAGACGCGGACCACGTGGCACGTCCTTCGGTGCGTCTTCAGGCTTCAATGCCGAACCACGCAACGGCCCCTTAGTCGGGTCGCCACCGCCACCGCTTACAACTGGAATGAGGTCGCCAAAGTCATCGCCTTCGTCAACAGCCATTTCAACAGCTGGCCCCCTAAAGGCAATCGGATCACCCGTTAATTGCTCCAACAGTGCTGCGACACTTCCGGCATCCCGCGCTGCTTGCCACATAAGACGAAAACCATCGCCATAAACCTCGTCTGGACTGGCAGGCAAAAGAAAGCCTTGGAAACGCGCAATCGGATCATGGCGAGTTTGAAGAGCAAGTGCGTTAAGCACTTGACAGAATCCCTCCTCTACCTGGATCGCATGAGTGCCTGCACTCGGACGCGGCACGAGGGTTTGATGATCACGGAACAAAATGGCATGTCCAAACTCGTGACATAACACTGAAATTGCGAAGCTTTCTGGAAGCCCAGACTCAAGCAAAAGCAAAGTTAAGTCTTCCCTGCTCATTGCAACACCAAGCCTGCCGCTCGTTTCTCCTGGTGCTAACTCTTTCTTTAATCTGACCGGAATCAGTTCCAAGTTATTTGGTCCAATATGCCTTGTAATTATGGCAAGCGCAGCTTTTCTGACTTCCTCCAACTCTTCCGGGGTGTCAATAACGCTGCGACGACAGTCTCCACACATATCTACGCCCTCAATTGGGCGGCAATTTCCATATTGATTGCACCATTGGCAGACCTGTCCTGTGGAACAAGGTGCACACAGAAAAGAGCCCTTCCAGAAACTGCTCACCAGGTATTTGCCCGGACGAGTTGTGCCACATTCATTACATTTCACGTTGCAAAACTACACAAATTTTCCGTTGCTTGAAATACCAGTTTTCTGCCATACTTTGGCGTGTACCAAGATCGGCACCCAACGGAATCGCAAACGACGAGAACGGATTCCCAATGCCTGATGAGCTGACTTCGCATGAATTGAGTAGCTTTGCCTCATTCGATAATGGCGTCGACGACATTCCGATTGAACGTATTTTTAGACCAGCGTCGCAGAAATTGGATTCCATCGCGCCACTTGAAGCGAGTAACGGGTGTAAAACTTGGTTTAGGCAAATTGACAGTTCCACAGAGATTCACGGGTTACTGGCTCCAAAGATCGTCGGTGCGTGCGAAGACGCACCGCCACTGGGAATATCGGCACAAATCGAATCTCAGAAGTCCGTTTATCTCTCAGTAATGGACGGCATGGGTGGAGCAGGTGCTGGACAAGTCCATGTAAGTCTTCCATCGGCCAAGTTTTCAACCACAGAGGCTTTAATTGCTTCGCGATCGGTTCGTGACACGGTTTTGAAACAGGTGGTTGATAAACAACTTTTCTCACCAAATAGGCCTGTAAAGACCATTACAAAATATCTCAAAAAGTGCATTACAGATGATCTTGAATTAATCGACGCCGCATGCAAGATATCAAGCTCCTCAAAAATACGTGGAACATTGACCAAACGCTTACCAACAACGCTTTTATTAGCAAAAATTGAGCCGAATCAAAAAGACCAAAGACTTCAGAAGACAAATTTTTGGTGGGCTGGTGATTCTCGCGCATTTCTTATCCAACCAAAGTACGGTCTTGCATCGCTTTCAATAGATCATGTCGGTCCGAGCGATGCATTAGAGCAACTTCGAAGCGACCCACCGATTCAAAACACCATTAGTTCTTCTGTTCCGTTTTCAATTAACTATGGGTCTATCAATATCAACGGGCCATACATTTTGTTACTTGCATCGGACGGCGTGTTCGGCTACCTCCCTACTCCCGGAATGTTGGAGTTAGGAATTCTTGAAGCCACTCAACTACCCGCAAAAGATTTTGCTTCAAATCTCATGAATTTTTGTGGGACATACGCAGCCGACGATGTGAGTGCGGCCATACTGACCTACAACATCTTTAATAATGATGACGTGATCGCCGTGTTTTCGAAGCGCCTTGAGGTTTTGCGTGAACGCTACAAATCACTTCAAGCAATGGATTCTTCGACCGAGGAGTACTCAACCGAGGTAGAACGTCTATGGAATCTAGAACGCCCTCAATATGAGCGCTTGATTCGAGGCGCCAAGTGAGCGACTACGTAGAAGGTCAAGGAATCTCTGATCCCGATGCAATAGAACATGCTCGAAGTGTTGCTTCAACGAAAACCAAGTCCGAACCTCCTCGTGAGAAGAAACGAACCTCGATCGGACATTACAAACTAGAAAAACGTATCGAGGGTGGAAAAGCAGAGTGTTGGCTGAGCCGCGATGAACGGTCTGGCGAATTGCGATTTCTCAAAAAGTTTCCCTCGCCCAAAATGCCTGGGGAAGACGAGCGAATTACTGACCACCTGCGATATGAAGCCGAGTTAAAACGTTGCGAAGAGTTCCTTTCTCATCATTTAGACATCTCTAGAGTTCTGGACGAAATTGCAATCGGGAATGGCTCACTTGTGAAGCCTTTGCATTCGTTTTGGCATGAGTCAAGTTTCTACAAGATTTATCCTTATCTTCCGGAAATCAAGAATCTTTCACCTAAAAACGTTCGCAATTTGTCACCTCAAAAACGCATACGTTTGATTAAGGGAACCCTTCTGGCTTTGAGAGAACTTCATGATCGCAACATTGTTCATGCAGACATCAAGCCAGAAAACATTGTGCTCACAGAGATGCCAATTGGAGAAGTGACTAGGCTTATCGACTTTGATGATGCCTTCTTCGATGAAGAGCCTCCCCCTCCATCAATACTTGGTGGTACTGAGGACTACTACAGCCCGGAGGTATTGGCGTACAAGGGTTTCGTGACCGACGCGCCGTACACGCTTCAGTTAGGCACGCATTCAGACTTATTCTCCTTGGCTCTTTCACTCCACGAAGTGTTCTCACCGTTAGGCAAACGACCAGGTTGGGGTGGAAAAGATACTGCCGATGCGGGGTTTGAAGCATTGAATGGAGCGCAGGTGAACTTTGCAGATCTTGGAACGAGAAATCCACTCTTGGAATTCCGTCTCAAACTTTGTCTCTCTCCTAACCCCAAGGACAGGCCACGCTTGAGCGAATTACTCTCAAGTTGCCACACGAACCTAGGATCACACTTGTGAGTTCGGAAGGTACCAGTAAGTACGCAATTGACCTTGTCTTCGTCGTAGACATCACGGGAAGTATGAGCCCGATCATTGATGAAGTTAAAGAGCTTGTTAACGGCTTCTCGGAGCGACTTATCTCAACTATGAGCGACGAGGGAAAAGGCCTGCAAGACCTTTGGGTTCGTGTAATTGCATACCGCGACCTTGGTTTTGAAGGACCAGGCGCTATAAGTGCAAGTACATTTTTTGAACTTCCAGAAGATGAATCAAAATTGAAAGAATACGTAGATGGCCTCACCCCATCTGGTGGAGGCTCCGAACCAGAGTCAGGGCTGGAAGCCCTGTGGTTAGCCATGAGATCACCTTGGCGAAATCAGCTTAGAAGCCGTCACATCATCGTGTTACTAACCGATGCCAGCGCACACTCGCTTGGAACCTATGCATTTCCCAACGACCGCTTTCAAGACACCATTGTGGCACCACGAGACCTCATGGAAATGAAGCACCACTGGGGTGTTAGACCAGATCCGGGCGTGATGAATGCTCAAGCCAGGCGTTTGATTTTGTTCGCTCCAGAAACAAGTCCATGGAACGAAATTGGGGAACGTTGGGAGCAGACCAATTGGTTCGTTTCGCAAGCCGGAAAAGGTTGTATGGAGCATGAGTGGGATGTTCTATTGAGATCAATAGCTAAATCGGTATGACACGCACTTCATTAGAAACCCTTACGTGCGCCTGGTGCAACACGGTAAATGAAAAGCATCGCTGCTTTTGCATACTTTGCGAGATCGAGTTGGGTATACCTGCATTGAATGTTCTACGCCCACACGAACTTGACGATGCGCTTCGAGCTTCGTATATGCATGGTGGATCACGATTGGTTGCCGAAAGACTGGTAGACGGACGATTGCCTTGGCGCCGTCGATCTATCGAGCGACGGTGTATCCAACTAGCCCAGGCTGAGATTCACGCAAACATGGAAGTACTTCTGGATGTAATGCGAGACGATGAAGACAACCGCACATTTCTTGGATGGCGATGGCCGGATTCGGAGATCATTGCTGGCGCTGAACTTTGGTTCAGACGAGATGATCAAATCATTAATCGAAGACTCGAAAAGCGCCGTACCGGACAGCGTGCGGTTAATCTTTCGCTCCCCTCTAGTCGACAGATGCACAACATTGAAGTTTGGATTCGACTGTTCTCCGAAATCAGCGGTGAGAGAATTGCAATGCAACCTCGACTGGTACATTCAATACAAAACACAAATAGCAAAGCGAGCGACTAATGTCCGATATCGATGATGAAGGCGCAGAAGTAGATTTCGAAATTGAGTCCGAAGAGGAGGACTCAATTGATGAAATCTTCGCCGTCGAAGAAGCGACGTCTGCAAGTGAATCTGAGCGACTAGAAACCGCCAAGAAACTTAGGGATTGGATTGATCGCTCGAAGCCAGAGAATCACCTCATTCTCGATCGGTTGGAGCACGATATTCGTGAAGATGTTCGTCTGGAGAACTGGTCTGCATTCGCTCTTGAAGACTTAATGCGACCACCGCGTTACAGCGAAGTGAACTCCAGGTGGTCAAAAATTGGTGATTATGTTGTTCTTGTACGCAACACCTTGCTATTCATCCCCGTTCTCATAACTTGGTATGCGCTTTCTGAAGCATCCGCGAGTTACAACTCTTATTTGGAACTGACAAAGAATTCAATAGTCACACAGTCAAATTCTTCGGGCGCACCAGACACATTCCTCCAAATTTGGAGCAAGCAGTCAATGGTTGGTTATTGGACCCTAGAACACGTTGCATTTTGGGACGCTGTAGTAATTCTTTTTCTTGTTGCCCTCACTATTACCGAATGGTATTTCAGACGACAAGCAAAATTGGCTGCTGCAAATGCCGACAGATTTAATGACCTCGAATTCCGCAACGTTCTAGTTGATGTCGGATTGCTTCTGCATGGATTCCGTCAAATCACTCCTACTGCCCTAACCGGAAGTTTGGCAGAAGCAGTTAACCGTTTAGCGAAGGCAACAACGGCCATTAAAGACGCAACCGTAGACATGAAACATCTTTCTACCGCAGCAGACACCACACTCAAGCGCTTTGCTGATCTTTCAACCTATGAACTTGAACCAGCCACAAAGAGGCTCGACTCAATTGTCGGTTCGCTGGGTGTTGCAGTAGATGCGCATAAATCAATGGGAGAACTTGTTCGCAATTTGCAATCAGACCTTGGCGAATCTCTTGGTGTAATTACATCAAGGCTTGATGCCCTTGGAAACAACCTAGACAGTCGGCTTTCAAACCAAACCGAAAAATTGGAATTCGCCCTTCGGGGAATCACTTCCGAATCCGAAGCTGTGGGCAAGCGCCTCTCTGCAGCAGCAGCTGCTGCAGAAGAGGTTGCAAGAATCATGCGCGCATCGGCTAAATAAAAATGGGTCTCGTATCTCATCAAAGTCGGAATTCGAATAATTACTCAGACGATGAGTCAAAGAATTCCATAGTCGGGCTTGCTGGATGGCTTTTTGCCGACCTGTTGCTCGCACTTGCAGTGATCTTCCTCGTCGGTGGAGACATTCCGTCGACTTCAGCGATGAGTGAAACAAATTTTAGGGATGACGTCACCATAGAGTTTGCCGAAACAAAAGACGGCGATGCAGTTACCGGCCTCAGGAAAATTGATCAAACTTTTGATGTTTACGTGCGTTTCAGCGATCCAGTCGAAAACTTCACTGCGGATGATATTGAGCTCGAGCCATCAGATGAATGGTCCGTTCGCATCGTTGGAGACTCGAAGGACGTTGACGGAAAAAAATCATTTCAAATTAGATTGAATCCCGAAAGTCCAACTTCCAACGAACTCAAACTCACCATTGCTCAACGGCAAGTAAGCAATGCATCACGCCCTAACTCCTTCAATGAACGGGGTCAGCTGGATATTTCAGTAACAATTTGTGGGCAAATTGCAGGCATTGATGTTGACAAAGCAAACGTTGCGCAGGTCAGAATCCCAAACGGCGCAAATATGTCAGCGCAGCAACTTTCAAGTTGGATGCAGACAATTGAGGCAAAGGGATCCACTACCAATGAAGATGGATACGGAAATGAGCAAATACTGAGAGAGATAATTGCTCTTCCGGCCAGTCAACGCACACAGATCGGCTTTATCATCGTTTTTGCTGGTGGCTCTGATGCCAGGTCTGGAACTCAAGTTGCACGAAATAAGGAGTCCGACCTATTGACGGCACTATCCAGTAACTATCTTGTCGCAGACGCAGCTTCCGATTCACCATCAACTACTTGCCCAACGGAAAGCCGAGTGCCAGTTCGTGCGTTTTGGAGTCAGCAACTGTCAAAGAACGACCTAACACTTGAACTCTACTTTTTTGATTCGGGTAAGTGAACATGGCTCAATTTTGTGTTGACTGTGGTGCTTACGACAACACTGATTCTCCACAGTGCCCACAATGTGGTGCCGAAGACCATAAACCAGTCGAATACAACCCGCTGAAAGAAATTCGTCGGGTCAATTTCAAAAAGCTTGAAGAAATGGAATATGAAGTGGTTAGCAGACGCCAATACATATGGAATCTGCTAGTAGGAAAGCTGCAATTTGCAATAAAGCGTGGGAGGCGAATACGAGTCGCCTTCATCTCTGGACTGACAATTCTCATTACATATGTGATTGCTGTTTTAATTAAACAATTGATTTGATAACTAAAGCAAGGTAGGAAATATGGGATTTATTGCAGAAGTTCGACGGGTTACAACTATCGGATTTCGCGGATACGTGGATTTCACAGGTACCGCAAATCGACGCGACTATTGGACTTGGATCGCAATTTCATATGCGGCTCAAATGATTATTCCTGGAAGCACGTTTATACTTTTCCTTCCTACAATTTCGTTTACTGTTCGACGATTGCGCGATGTCGACCGAAACCCGTGGTGGATTCTTCTTTGGCCAGTTGCACTGGTTTTTTTGGTGCAATCCACACGATCTTCGACTTCGGCAACAACCCCTCGGCCAACCCGAATGCCAGGAATCCCAACAAAAGTTAAAGATGTAAAAGAGACCTTTACCGGTGTCGCTGCGTCGGTAACTGAAAAAGCGAGCAGATTGCGCGGTGATGTTTCCTCGCATTCCGATCTGATAGCTACGCCTGTTCGCCCGATTATTCGTACTGATCATCGCTTGAAGTTGATATCTGAGTTGAAGCGACTAGATATAGAAGTTTCGGGTGATGTTTCGCCTACAACGTCGAATCAAGCGCTCTTGCGACATGTTTGGAAAGAAATCGATCAGAATCCGTCTTTGATGAACAGCCACCTAGCTAACTATCTACAAATTGGAGCTCTGGCATCGTTTGAGTTCGTAAATGACACGGCCGTCGAAGCCAATAAAGATTACGCACGCTCAGAACTTTGGTATGGAATCATTACTTCGATTTTGAGCAGAAGTGATGATCGTCCTAAATGGAGCTCAGACGAGATTCTCGATTCTCCTTCGGACGCATTTCGCAATGCGGCGAAAAAGTTTGCAGCTGCAGGCGATCTAAAAATGGCAGGAAGATGCATGGAGGAACTCGGTGAGTTCGGTCGATTAATTGACCGTGCCGACCTGCAATCAGAAGGCTTTGAGGCAGCAATCCAATTCTTTGACACTGCTGGCGCTACCGACCGGCTGCGACAAGCAAACACCAATTCGAGCGTCAACTTTCAACGCGTTAACTCAGCATTTTTCCTTGGTGGAGATCACTCGACACAAGCGACAACGATTTTGGGATCAACTCAGGCTAAGCAAATTAGAGAATCGCTTATCAACACCTGAGGGTCTATTGCGCTGTCACCTACTTGGCAGTAACTCGATATCTTTAATCCAGACAACTTTAAAAACTTGCGCTTTGAAACTCTCTGAAAGCATCAAGTTTGCTTTGGTGAAACTGATCTACAGACATTTCATTGCGAAAGTAAACTTGTTGAAGTTGCTTAATCCTTTCATCGAGCCCGCGAAAGGGATTTACTCGAGCCGCTTCCTTTGGATCAAACTGAGCAAGTTTTGCAATCGCATCCGCAAGGGCAGCCTCATAAGGAACTGTTCCAGACCGATACCGCATCTGGAGCAACCCCATTGCCCGAATTCGAAACCGAGCTTCCTCTAGCGTGTCCCCTAACTGATCAAGAGATTTTTTCACAAGCGGCATCTGGAAGGTCGGGCACATCGTTGATTCAATGGTGGCACAGCTGTTCAACTTCTCGACAAAGACAAAAATTTCATACTTCGGTTTACCAAACAAAGCTCGCTTTGGCTTTCCACTCAGAGTTGTCATTTCCATTATGTCGAGAACCATGCATGAACCATGGGACATAACTTCTACTCGATCGCCAATCTCAGTCATTTGCATCCTCTCATTTCAACAATGCTCTTCATTCTCTTTATCCCATCATTCCTGAGCCAACGAGGAAGATGATGACTCCAAGAATGAAATTACCAGTAAAAAAGGAAATAAGGCCAAAAGTTGCGACTACAAATCCGATAACTTTCACCAAGTACCCCTTACTCGATCAGCTTCGAATCACTGGGACTAATATGACCCCATGTTACAACTAATTCTCACTGCACCAATTCCAATAGCCATTCTCCTGATTGCGTTCAAGATATATCTCCACAAGACCCAATAGCAAAGAAAGTATCTTTGGTTAATTAGGGATAATGTGCTAACAAAGATCAATCGATAGGGGTAAATGTGAGCGGATTACTGGTTATTTTGTTGGTATTCATTGGATTAGTCCTAGTTATCGCTCTTGCTTTAGGCGTCTGGCTGTGGAGTACATACAACCGACTTATTCGACTCCGTAATCAAGTTGAAACCGCTCTCGCCCAGGTTCGAACTGAACTACAGAGGCGTTTGGACATGATTCCCAATCTTGTGAAAACTGTTAAGGGATACGCAGCCCATGAGAGCGAAACTCTTGAGGCTGTAATTACTGCTAGATCAGCTGCCGTTAGTACGCCGTCGACGCCTGGCACGGGAGATGGAACCGATCTCATTTCGGCATCCCTGGGCAGACTAATGGCGCTATCTGAGCGATACCCAGATTTGAAAGCTGACAAGAGCTTTATGGAACTACAGAACGAATTGTCTGAGACAGAAAACCGAATCAGCTTTGGACGAAAACTATACAACGAGACCGTTTTGATTTATAACAACGCGCAACAGGTTTTCCCTGCAAATCTCATTGCTTCCAGATTCTCACATACACCTAGCGCGAGCTTCGAAGCAAGTCCAGAATCTGCAACTCCACCGGTCGTTGATTTCTAAAGATGACTCTTCGCTAAGACATCAAATTTCTTAGCCTTATACTCCGCTTCAGTTAACACACCACTGAGAAAAAGCCCATTTAGTGCACGCAGAGACGACGCTGCAGACTCAGGCACATCTGCAGCTTTTCCTACAAATGCACTCTTAGCTTTATCGAATTCTTCACCAGTAATCACCCCTTCGTCAAAGAGACTCTTCAACCGAGATAGGGAAGCTTCAACAGTCGTAATTGTTGAGGCAATTGCTGCCCCAGATTTCGCTGCCTCAAGGTTCCTATAAATATCAATGAAGTTGTTGTACAAAGAGTTGATTGTCAGCGACTCGCTTCTGCATGAAAAGGAAAGGATCCCAATTTCTCCAATGTGCTGTCCGAAGTGCTGAACAACAAAATTTGCCGGGACCGTCTCTTGATAGTTGATCGCACTTACGTCTGAAATTTGATAACTAGTTTGAGAAGCCAATTCCGGAATAGGTACTGTCAATGGCTTTCCAAATAGCCCAATCGCCTTCTTGGTTGCTTTTTCCTCAGAATGACCCTTTTCCAAGAATGCCTTTTTCTTTATTTCCTGCTCTGGAGAAAGCACTTGGGCTGTCTTGAAACCAATGAGACGAACTGCCACATTCGTAATTGCAACGGTTGTT
>Ga0079301_1000904_pt1 | contig 14261 bp, 15 predicted proteins | sample Wag4_2014_7_11_3_FD_74797 | JGI IMG/M metagenome (GOLD analysis project Ga0079301, IMG submission 74797) | Fresh water mixed with fracking chemicals microbial communities from Ohio, USA - Utica-2 Time Series FC 2014_7_11 | ecosystem: Engineered > Industrial production > Chemical products > Input...
GCTTTCGGATGTGCGGGCGATCATCGCGGTTGCGTCAGGTAAAGGTGGCGTCGGGAAATCCACCACTGCGGTCAATCTGGCGGTGGCTTTGGCCGCTGATGGGCTCAAGGTCGGGCTGCTGGACGCGGATATTTACGGGCCATCGCTGCCGCAAATGCTGGGCACGCGGGAAAGGCCGCGGTCTGAGGGGCAACGCATTACCCCGCTCAGCCGCTGGGGGCTGAAGGCCATGTCCATTGGCTTTTTGGTCGAGGAAGAAACACCCATGATCTGGCGCGGCCCCATGGTGATGGGCGCGTTGGAACAGATGATGGGGCAAGTGGCCTGGGGCCCCTTGGATGTGATGATTGTGGATATGCCGCCCGGCACAGGGGACGCGCAATTAACGATGTCTCAGCGTGTGCCCTTGGCGGGGGCGGTGATTGTCTCCACGCCGCAGGATGTGGCGCTTTTGGATGCCAGGCGGGGTGTTCGCATGTTTGAAAAGGTCAATGTCCCGGTGCTGGGGCTGATCGAGAACATGTCCTTCTTCTGCTGCCCCAATTGCGGCCATCGCGCGGATATTTTCAGCCATGGCGGCGCGCGGCGGGAAGCGGAGAGGCTTGGTGTGGAATTTTTGGGCGAAATGCCGCTCAAGCTCGAAATCCGCGAATTGGCGGATGCCGGCACACCGATTGTGATGGCGCGGCCTGAATCGGATGAAGCGCAATCCTATCGCCGCATTGCGCGGCGCGTTTGGGAAAAGGCGGCGGCGAAGGCGGATGCGGCGCCAAAGATTATGATGGAATGACGTAAGGTGTGATTGGCATAACCTTGACGCCAAGTGGCATTCCCGGGGCGGGTTGCGTGAACCCATGGGAATGCAACAGGTTCCAGGTGGCAGCCAGGTGGGTTTCGGCCGGGCTGATCGCCTGGCCTACCGCGCGCCTTGGAACCCTACTGTGGGGGAAAACCCCATTTGGGTGTGAGCGTAGGCGTAAATGGCGGTAGATTGTTCAGCTTCACGGCCTAATCGCTGGTGTTTCAAGCACCATCCCGCGTGCCCTTTCCATCAAATAGGCTTCAATGGCGATGAACTCCGCCGATCCATAAGCAAAGGGCTCTGCGCGTACGCCCACCATGCAGCCCCGTAAACGCCTTTGCAGTGACCCCGCTGCCTGCCATTCCAAACGATAGATCGGATAGCCGGTCGGATGCCCTTGCGGAATGATACTGCCGGCAAGTCTGCGCCCCGATTGGTCATCATGGCATTGCGCGCAGGACAGATCGAGTTGCCCAAGCCGCGTCATGTAAATAGCGCGGCCCAGGGTGCGCGTCGCGCGCATGCCAGCATCATCGGGTGGCATGATCGGCAAGTTGCGTGATTGATGCGCCACGAAGCTGGACAGCGCAAGCAGATCATGGCTCTCACGCGCCAAAGGCGGGCCTGCCTGCTGCGCTTCCCGGCATTGCATGATGCGCCCGGCCAGATCAATCGCTGCCCCGCTTGAAACATCCAAGGCAGGGTAGCGCGCCGCCACGCCGCGCATGCTGGAAGCAGCATCGCCATGGCAATCGGCACATGACTGCGCGCTTGGCTTGGGTTTGCTGCTCCACAGGGCCTCCCCATCCAGTACCCACAGCATGCCGGGGTTCATGCTGTCATCATGCTGCATCGCCTGCGCTTCGGGCCGCATGTCCAAAAGGCCTGAGCGCCTTTCATCAGCCGAGGCAATGGAACAACACATCAATAGCGCCAGTGCGATGCGCTTCATGTCACGGAGATATGGCGCGTTTCGGTTTGCGCGAAGCCGTTATCGCCTTCCCAGGTGAAGCTGATCGGGCCGGATTGGGTTGCGATGGTGGTGAAGGCGATGAAGGGGTTGGCCGCGATGGCCGGCGAAAAGATCGCCTGGAAAACAGCTTCGCCGTCATAGCGGCAGGTGAAGGTCCAGATAATGTCGCGCGGCTGCAGGACCCCTTCAGCATTCGGGCGATAGCCGGTTTCCATCACATGCTGGATCAGGGCGCGCATTTCGATCACCGCACCCTTTTCCACTGATACCGGCACCCGCAGCAGCACACGCGCCATGGCCTAGCCCTCAATACAGGCGGCCAAGGTGACCACCACCTCAACGCGCTGCGACCAGAAACTGCCATCATTCATTTCCGCAACCGCCACCAAGGCTTGAGAGGTTGCAAGGCGGATATGTGTGGCCAGATAGGCGCGCCCGGATCGTGGCCCGAATTGTGCGCTAATGACCTGGGGTTGCGGATTGCGTTCATTGAAAACGCCAATGCGGCGAACATGATCCGTGACTGTCATGGGCGTTTCAACAACAACCGAAATCGGTACCGCATTGCCATTTTCGACAAGCGGCGAGACATCAAGCCGCACACGCCCTTCACGCATCGGTTGGCCGCCGGTGAAGTCCCGCAAGGCTGCCGCAAGGCGCTGCTGATCCGCACGTGTTGCTGCCGGCATCAGCAACGCCCCTGGCGCGGCCAGAAAAACGCGGCGTGTTATCTTCATGGCGCTCTCTCCGCCGTCAGGCCCATCAGAAAGGCCAGCACATCCTCAATCTCGCTGGCACTCAATATCGGCCTGTCACGCCAGGCGGGCGCCACGCGATTCAATCCCTCAATACGATGGTACGCAGGCATGATACTCTCCGGATTGACGCGCTTATTATCCATCAGGCGGAGCCGAAGCTGCCCCTCATTCCAACGGCTGCCGGCACCTTCCAGGCTTGGTGCCAGATTACCTTGCAGCGGTTCATCAGGGAACGGCCCGCTGTGGCAGAGCAGGCAAAAACCCTTTTGCCGATCGATGATGATGGCGCGCCCGCGCGCCGGATCACCGGGGCTGCCGGTCAGTGATTGCGCCACCGAATCGCCTGCCAGCACAACTGCCTGCGCCCCGGCCATGGCGGGCATTGCCATGACCGGGAGCAAGGCTACCAGAAAGCGCGCTGCCCTCACGCCCGCCTGAGGTCGGCATGCTTCAATGGCAATTCCCGCACCCGCTTGCCGGTTGCGGCAAAGATGGCGTTCAGCACGGCGGGGGCGGCAACGGCGATCGTGGGTTCACCAACACCACCCCAGAAGCCGCCCGACTGCAGAATAATGGTCTCGACCTTTGGCATCTCATCCATCCGCAGCACCTGATAGGTATCGAAATTCTCCTGCTCGATCCTGCCATTCTTCACCGTGCATTCGCTATGCAGCGCAGCCGAAAGCCCGTAGACAAAGGATCCTTCCACCTGCATTTCAATCTGCTGCGGATTGACAGCATGCCCGCAATCCGTCGCGGCCACGATGCGATGGATTTTGAGTTCACCCTTGTCGTTGACGGATACTTCAGCGCAGGCCGCGACATAGCTGCCAAAGCCATGGGTTTGCGCCAGGCCACGGAAGACGGGCTGGCCATTCACCGGCGCAGCAGTGCTGCCCCACCCCACGCGCTCCGCCACCGCATTCAGCACGGCCAGGTGCCGCGGATGATTGCCCATCAACGCGCGACGAAACGCCAAGGGGTCCTTGCCCGCCGCATGGGCCAGTTCATCCATGAAGCATTCAAGATAGATTGCATTCTGATTGAGGTTCACACCGCGCCAGAAACCGGGTGGCACATGCGGGTTGCGCATCGCATGATCAATGAGAAGGTGCGGAATTGTGTAGCCGATATCGGCTTCCCCGCCGCGCGCATTCAGCCCCTGAAACACCACCGGATCGCGCCCATCGCGGATATTCTGCGGGAAAATGCCGGCCAAGATGGATTGGCCGGCAATGCGCATGTGCAGGCCCACCAGATTGCCTTCTGCATCCAAGCCACCTTGCAGCTTGCACATGGTGACGGGGTGGAAGCGGCCATGCAGCATATCTTCCTCACGCGACCAGATCAGCTTGATCGGCGTGCCCGGAATTTGCTTGGCGATCGCCACCGCTTGCCGCACCCAATCATGCACCGCACCGCGTCGCCCAAAGCCACCGCCCAGATGGAGTTTGTGCACCTCACACCGCGCCGGCGGCAGACCAGCCGCTTCGGCCGTGGCGGCCAAGGCCGCTTCGCCATTCTGCGTTGGAGTCCACACCTCGCAGCGCTCAGGCGTCCAAAGGGCGGTGGCGTTCATCACCTCCATGCAGGCATGGTTCTGATGGGGGTAGCCATAAACCGCTTCAATGCGCCTGGTCGCCCGAGCCAAGGCCCCGCGCGCATCACCATTGCGATTGCCCAAGGCTGCTTCTGGCGCATCCAGCCCGGCCTTCATCACCTCGGCGAAGGCAGCGGAAGATGCGCTCGCATGTTGTCCTTCATCCCAGGTGATCTTCACCGCATCAAGCGCGGTCTTGGCGCGCCACCATGTATCGGCCACCACGACCACAGCATTGTCGCCAACGCGCAGCACATGCTTGACGCCTGGCATCGCTTCTGCCGCCTTGCTGTCCATCGCGCCAATCTTGCCGCCGAATACGGGGCAGGCGCGGATCGCGGCATTCAACATGCCGGGCAGGCGCAGATCCATGCCGTAGACCTGGCTGCCGTTCAGTTTCGGGGCGGTGTCCAACCGCGCCATGGATTTGCCGGCAATCTTCCAGTTCCTGGGGTCCTTCAGCAGAACATCCTTGGGCGGCGTGAGGCGCGACGCCGCCTCCGCCACTTTGCCGAAGCTGGTACTGCGCCCGCTTGGGCCATGGGTGATGATGCTATTGGCCACGCTGCATTCGCCCATCGGCACGCCCCAGCCATTGGCCGCCGCCTGCACCAGCATCATCCGCGCCGCAGCCCCGCCCTTGCGCACATAATCATGGCTGTCGCGAATGCCGCGGCTACCGCCCGTGGACATATTCCCCCAGGCACGATTGCGGGCCAGATTCTGACCGGGTGTCGGATATTCAGTGGTTACCTTGGACCAATCGCATTCCAATTCCTCGGCCACCAACTGCGCGAGGCCCGTCAGCGTGCCTTGTCCCATTTCCGAACGCGCAATGCGGATCACCACCGTATCATCGGGCTGCACCACGACCCAGACATTGATCTCCGGCACGGCATTCCTGCCCTGGGCGGCAGCGGATTTTACCAAAGGTGCGTGAAAGCCGAAGGTGAAGGCGCCAAGCGCCGAAGAAACCGTCGCCAGCAGGCCGCGGCGGGAAGGATGTGTGATGGCATTCATGATGCTGTTCCCCTCAACCGCTTGTGCCAATGCCAGCGGCACGCTGGATGCCGGCAAGGACGCGATTATACGTGCCGCAACGGCAGATATTCGTCATTTCTTCCCGGATTTGCGCCTCAGTCGGCTTCGGATTGGCCGCGAGTAGCGCGCTGGCCGCCATGATCATGCCGGGCTGGCAAAAGCCACATTGCGGGACGTCCAAGGCAAGCCACGCCTGCTGGATGGGGTGGCTGCTATCGGGCGAAAGCCCTTCAATGGTCACGATTTTCTGCGCTTCATTGAAGGCAGAAACCGGCATGGCGCAGGCGCGCATCGCCGCGCCATCCACATGCACGGTACAGGCCCCGCATTGCGCAACGCCGCAGCCATATTTGGTGCCCGTCAAGCCAAGCTGTTCGCGCAAGACCCAAAGCAGGGGCGTATCTGCCTCAACCGCAATATCCACAACGCGGCCATTCACATTGAGCTTTGTCACTTCTGCCTCCGGTTATTGTCTGTTGCAGATGATTCTTGACGTAACGATTGCAAAGCGACCACGAAATGAGGCCGCTTCGGTGGGCCCTTAGCCTAAGACGCCTTCCCTGAAACGATAGCGTAAAACAACAAGGGCAGGAAAGGTCAAAACCATCCTGGCGCATAGCGATACCTGGACATTGCCCAACCAGCCGCAGGGCCGCCTTGGCGGCTGCCATGCGGCCTGGAGCGGGGTAAAGCCAAGACGGTTTTCCGTGAGCCTTCAAGTCCCTATAGTGCCGGACTGCCTGTTGCCGCTATACATGCAACCCGGGATCCCGAACCTGCTTTTGCCGGAGTTTGAAAGATCAATGACTGTCCAAAACCCCGATGATCCCGCTTTCTCTACGCCAGGACGCTTCTGGAAAGGCAATCTCCACACGCATTCCAATGCCTCTGATGGGGTGAGATCGCCCGAGGCCGTGTGCGCGACCTATCGGGAGGCTGGCTATGATTTCCTTGCCCTGACCGATCATTTCATGGCCAAATATGGCTTCCCGATCGTGGACACGCGGCCCTTTCGGACAGCGCAATTCACCACAATCCTTGGTGCGGAATTGCATGCGCCAGCAACGCAACTGGGCGAGATCTGGCATATCCTGGCTGTAGGCTTGCCCCGTGAATTTGCGCCATTGCAGGCAGGTGAAACCGGCGCTGCCCTGGCCGCGCGTGCGGTCGCCGCCGGTGCCTTTGTCGCCATTCCGCATCCTGGTTGGTACGCCCTGACAGCCGAAGATGCCGCGACGCTGGCTGGTGCGCATGCTGTCGAAGTTTACAACCACACGTCGCAGCTTCGTACTGAACGCGGTGACGGTGTCTATCTGGCCGATCAGCTCCTTTCCCAAGGTCGTCGCATTGGGCTGATTGCGGTTGATGACGCGCATTTCGCCTGCATGGATGCCTTCGGCGGTTGGGTGATGGTCAAGGCTGAGCAGAACGAGCCTGAGGCGCTGCAAACAGCGTTGAAAGCCGGGCATTACTACGCAACACAAGGCCCATTGATCCACCATGTTGCCTGGGGTGCAGAGGAAGTGGAAATCACCTGCAGCGCAGCGGCAAGCGTGATGCTGCTGGGCCGCGGGTCGCGCGCAGCGCAATCAGTCCTGCACGGTCAAACGCGCGTGCGTTTGAACTATGCCAAGCACCGCGCGGGCGGCTTCGCGCGTATTGTGATTGCGGATGCCGCCGGTCGTCGGGCATGGACCAACCCTGTCTATTTTGAGGATGGAACGTGATGAGCATGAAGAACGAACTCCTGAGTGAAATCCAAGGCCTGCTTGAGCAAAAAGCCAGTGGCCGCTACGGGCTGACGCTGATCAATCAACAGCAGCACGCCCTGCAAGGGGCCTGGCTTGCCGAGCAGGAAGGGAAGGGCGATGCCATGATTGTTGCGGCCCTGCTGCATGACATCGGCCATATGGTGCATGATCTTGGCGATGATCCCGCTGACAAGGGCATTGATGATCGGCACGAGGAACTTGGCCATGCTTGGCTCAAGGCGCATTTCGGGCCGGAAGTGACGGAACCTGTCCGCCTGCATGTCGCGGCCAAGCGTTATCTCTGTGCGGTGGAGGCGGATTATTTTGCGAAGCTTTCCGCCGATAGTGTGAAAAGTCTTGCGCTTCAGGGTGGGCCGATGTCGCCCGAGGAAGTGCAGGCATTTGAAGCGCTGCCGCAATACAAGGAAGCGGTGCAACTCCGCCGCTATGATGAAAGGGCCAAGGTCAAGGGGCTGGAGACACCGCCGGTGGCGCACTTCATGCCAGCCGTGGCGCGGTGCTTGGGGGCGTAGGCGCCGCCCCGTCCATTGCCGGCTGAATGATAGTCGGTTAGCGCCGGCATCGATCTGGCGGATTGCATGGCAGGGCGCTGCAGGGTGCTGAGCCTGAGTGTGCCTACGCTAGATCCGCGCGGGCGTGCCCTTCCACACGGGCAAGCTGCTGATGGCCGTGGATGCCCCCAGAAGGCATCATCGCTTATCCCTTGGATGTTCCAATCAGGCGTGCGCGCAGCATGCGTGACAGCGCATCAATGCAGGCAACCGTGATGAGAACCATGATCACAATCAGCGCTACCTCTCGCCAGGCATTGATCATCATGCGGTCCATGAGAAAAAACCCAATGCCGCCCGCGCCAACAACGCCAAGGATCGTGGCAGAGCGTAAATTTGATTCAAGGAAATAGAGGCTATTGCCAAGAAATACCGGCATGACTTGCGGCAGCACACCGAAGCAGATGGTTTGTGCGCCATCGGCCCCTGTGGCGCGCACCCCCTTGACCTGTTCGCGATCCGTATTTTCCATGGCTTCAGCATAAAGTTTCGTCAGCACGCCAGTGTCGTTCATGGCGATGGCGAGGATGCCGGCGAAAGGGCCCAGACCGACTACGCTCACAAAGAAAATCGCCCAGACCAGACTATCTATGCCGCGCACCACATCGCTGGATCGGCGTACCAGAAACCGCACCGGCCCCAGGGGCATGATGTTCCTGGCACCCATCAAGGCCAAGGGAATGGCGAGCATTGATGCGACAAGCGTTCCAAGAAACGCCATGGCCAGCGTTTCTCCAATCGCGCGGACATAATCCCAGACATGCTCGGTCACGGCCGGCGGCATCATCAGCATGAAAACGCGGCCAAGTTGCCCAATGCCGTCAATCAACCGCCCGGGCGTCACTTCCAGGACAAGAAGGCCCCAAAGAAAAAGCCCAACGCCAAGAATCATGGCCACGGCGCGGCGCCACAATGCCACGCCACGCGGTGGAAACGCCTCTGGGCACCGATCACGCCAGCGGCTGCGGTGAACACTGCTCATAAGGCGCGCAAGCCCTCCTGGCCGATGACACGCCCACGCAGCCAACCGCACATCGCATCAATCAGTATCACTGCCGCGATCAGCATCAGTGCTATGGCCGAGATATCGGTATGGTCGAAATTCTTGATGGCGCGATAAAGATCCTGCCCGATGCCACCGGCACCGACAAAGCCAAGAATAGATGCAGCACGAACATTGATTTCAAGACGCAACAGGCCATAGGAAAGGTAATCCGGCGCCAATTGCGGCGTAGCCCCATAGACCATGGTTTGCGCCCAACTCGCACCCGTGGCGCGCACACCGCGCAGGGGCTCGGGGTCTGTGTTTTCCGCGACATCACCGAATAACTTGCCCAGAGCGCCAAAGGAATGCAGCCCGATCGCGAGCACCCCGGCGAGCGGGCCAATGCCAAACGCAAAGACAAACAGCACGGCGAAAACCAATTCTGGAACCGTGCGCGCAATTTCCAGGGTACGCCGGGCGGCCACGGCAACCCAGGGCGCTGGGCTCAGGTTGCGTGCGGCGAGAAAGGAAAATACATAAGCGAGGGCGGCGCCAAATAGTGTCGCATAAAGCGCGATCAGCACTGTTTGCCAAAGTGAAGCAAGCCAATGCCAGCCGTTCCAATACCAATAGGCAAGATCAGCCCAGAAGGTCGCCCAGGCCAATTCCGGCACCATGCGCCCAAAATAGGAGCCAAAGCGCGGCAGCCTTTCCCAGAGCAAGGCCAGATTGACCTCACCCAACTCAGCGGAAATCACGATCAGTACGAGCAAAACCGCCATTCCGATCAGCCATTGCAGGCGTCTTGCACGTTTGTGCCGTGCCCATGCCTCGGCAAAGTGGGCCCGCGCTGCAGACTGAGGTACCCCGCGCGACACCACGGTGCCATCCGCCATCTTCAATGCGCCTCAGTCAGGGCGCCGCTGCTGCCATAGATATTCAGCAGCATTGCATCATCCAGGCCGGCAATGGGACCATCATAAACAACGCGCCCAGCCGAAAGGGCAATCACGCGATCGCACCAGGCGCGGGCAAGTGGCACCGAATGCAGGTTGCACAGCACCGTAATGCCGTGTTCGCGATTGATCCGGCGCAGCGCTTCCATCACGGCCTGGGCATTTACCGGGTCAAGGCTCGCCACCGGCTCATCGGCCAGGATCAGTCGTGGTTCCTGCACGAGAGCGCGTGAGATCGCAACGCGCTGTTGCTGGCCGCCGGAAAGCTGATCCGCGCGCTTGAGCGCCTGTTCGTCCATGCCGAGAGAGGCAAGCGCGTCCAGCGCAAGATTACGTTCCGCATCGGAGAAAACGCCAAAAAGCTTGGGAAGGCGCGGCTTGTGGTTCAGTCGCCCGGTCAGCACATTGGTCAGCACCGACAGTCGCCCAACAAGATTGAAGCGCTGAAAAATCATGGCACTTTGGCGGCGCCAGGCGAGCAATTGGCCACCGCTGAGCTTGGCGATATCGCGCCCCTGATAGAGGATTTCACCCTCGCTTGGGTCCACGAGGCGGTTGATCATGTTCAGAAGTGTGGACTTGCCCGCGCCAGAGCGGCCCAGCACGGCCACCATTTCACCGTCCTTCACCGCCAGGGACACGTTGTCCACGGCGGTGAAGTTGCCAAAGCGGCGCGTCAGACCGCGCAGTTCAAGCACAGGATCAACGCCGACGGCGTTCAGCCTGACGCAGGGCAATGAAGGGCTCATAAGCTTCATGCGAAACAAGCCCGAAGCCACCGAAAACATTGCGGCTCACGGTTTCCCAGGCCTGCGGATCACTCCACCGCATGTTGATGAGGCATTCGCTCATTTTGGCGCGCATCGGGGCGGGGTAGCTCAGGCGCGTCGTGAAGGGTGCGTTTGGAATACTCGCACTTTCATGAATGAAGCGGATATCTTCAAGCTTGATGGTGCCGGCACCTGCGGCGCGGATATGGGCGCCGGATTGGGGCGAATAATACCACCCGGTGGTGGCATCCAAACGTCCCTGAGCGACGGAAACCATGCCATTGTCATGGGAGCCGGTCTGCACCAGGCGGCCGAAGAAGTTGCTCTGACCACGCTCATCAACCCAACCGCGTTCACGGAAGAATTGCATGGGCAGCACATAGCCTGATGTTGATGTGGGGGTGGCCCAGCCGAGCGACTTGCCGCGCAAATCTTCCAGCGTGCGGATTGGGCTGTCGGCGCGCACAATGATATTCCACTTATATCCCATATCCCCTTGCGGCGAGACATCCACCGCGACAGGCACAACATCGCCACGCGTCAGATCCCAGAGAATGGCGTATTGCGCGGGCCCGTACCATGCAAGGTGCACATCGCCCTGCGCCATGGCTTCGATCATCGCAGAATAGTCATTGCTGACGCGGATGGTCACCCGCTCAATCCCAAGGCAGCGCTGCAGGTAAGGCGCCATTGGCGCCCAGCGCAGATTGCCTTCCTGCTGATTTTCGCCCGACGCAACGCCAAAAGTGATATGACGGAATTGCTGCCGCCAATCCTGATTGGCGGCAGGGGTCTGCGCGACGGCGGCCCCGGAGAGACCAAGCATCAGCGCGGATAATTGAAGAAGGCGTTTCATGGAAGGCTCCTTGACGTTTCGTGATCCGGATATCTGCTCATGATGAAGCAACCATGGCGGTGGGATTGCAGTTTCATGAAAGCGCGCCAGGCGCGCGGGCTCTATTGATGCAGGCAAAAACTTCATGATCGGCCAATGATGATGGCTAGGCCCAAATCCCTCAACGAATGCCCGCCCGCATGAAAGACTGCACGAATTGTCGTTGAAACAGCATGAAGCCAATGAGCAGCGGCGCCGATGTCATCAATGTGGCGGCCGAAATGATGGCCCAATCAATACCCTGGTCGGTTGACGCGAAGACCGAGAGCCCCACGGTCAGCGGCCTGGTTTCGACACTATTCGTGATCACCAGCGGCCAGAGAAAATTATTCCAATGATAGGAAACCGAAGTAAGCCCATAGGCAATATAGGTGGGCTTCGCGAGCGGCACATAGACACGCAGCAGAATCCCGATGGTGCCGTACCCTTCCACGCGCGCGGCTTCTTCCAATTCCTTCGGTATTTGCATGAAAGCCTGCCGCAGGAGAAAAATCCCGAAAGCGGATGCCATGTAGGGCAGGCCAATGGCGAAGATTGTATCAACCAAGCCAAGGCGGCGCATTGACGCATAATTTTCGACCAGCAGGATATCGGGCATGATCATCAACTGAATAAGGACCAAACCGAACAATAGTGAGGAACCCCGGAAGTGACCGCGGGCAAAAGCGAAAGCGGCGGCAGTGCATAGTACGAATTGAGCCGCCAGAATCATGGTCACCAGAAGGAAGGTATTCAGGAAATAGCGACTGAAGGGCGCAGCATCCCAGGCGGCGGTGAAATTCTGAAGCGTCAACGGTGCGAAGATCTCAAAGCGAACTGCGTAGCCTGTTGGATGAATGGCCGCCCAGATTGCGTAAAGCAAGGGCGCGATCCACAGGATACCCAAGGTCCAGGCGCCAAGCGTCTGCAGCGCAACGCCGAAGCTTTGCGTGAATCTCAGGCCCCTCATCGGTAATGGGTCCGCTTGCCAAGGATGAAGAACTGCACGCCAGCGGCACCGCCCAGAATAACCAGCAAAACCAGGGTCAGCGCTGCGGCTGTGGCTGTATCCCAAAAGCGGAAGCCGACTTCATAGATGTAGGTGAGTAGCAATTGTGTTGCGTTGTTGGGGCCACCGCGGGTCATGACAATGATATGGTCCACCAGACGAAAGCCATTGATCACGGCATTCACGAGGATGAAAAGCGTGGTAGGGCCCAAGAGCGGCAAGGTGACACGCCGGAAGACTGTCCAGCGAGAGGCCCCCTCAATGGCTGCCGCTTCATAGAGTGTGGGCGGAATCGCCTGTAGTGCGGCCAGGTAGAAGATCATGAAGAAGCCGGCTTCCTTCCACACCGCAACGGCAATCATTGCGCCCAGCGCAGTCTCTGGTTGGCCGATCCAGTTTGTTGGTCCCCAGCCGAAAAGAGTGGAAGTGACCTGATCGAGCAAACCATAATCCGGCGTGAAGAAGAAAAGCCACAGATTCGCAACCGCGATCATGGGCAATATTGTGGGTGTGAAATACGCCATCCGCAGAAGGCCACGCCCGCCAAGACGCCCATTCACCCAAAGCGCCATGGCAAGCGCGATGCCGATGGAAAGCGGTATGGTTGCGCCGGCGTAGATGGCGTTATTCCAGAATGCCTGCCAGAAAATTGGGTCTTCAAGAAGCGCCAGGTAATTATCAGTGCCGACCCAGCGCGCCGGACGATTGGCGCGCGGTGTGGAAAACAGCGAATGCCAGAAGGTGGCAATCGCAGGGTAATGGGTGAAGGCAAAAAGCAGAACGAGCGCTGGCGTGAGCAATAGCCAGGCATGCAGCGTCGTTCTGCGCATGACTGCACGCTCAGCCGCGACGGAAGGGGCGAAGAATACGATCAGCTTCCGCCTGTGCATCGGCCATGGCCTGCCGCGCCGGCTTTGCCCCTGTCAGGATTGCCTGAAGATTACTGTTCAGGGCGCGATAGACGCGCTGATTTTCAAAGGTGGAAAGTTCACCTGTTGCGACCGGCAGTTGTTCCTTCGCCACCAGCGCCGGTGGAAACTCTGCTGTGTAACGGCGCAGTGCCGGGGTTTGCCACGCGTCTTCACGCACCGCGAGATAGCCTGTGCGAATACACCAATCGGCGGCGATTTCGGGGGAGGTCACGAAGCGGGCAAAGCGCAGCGCAGCTTCACGTTCGGCTGGGTTGGCATTCTTGAAAATATACAGATTACCACCGCCCACCACAGTCCGCGGCGCCTGCTTGCCGGGAAGACCGGCAACACCAAAATCAAAGCGGGCATTCTGGCGGATATTCGTGAGGTTGCCGGTGGTGGACCAGATCATCGCGGCCGAGCCATTCAAGAAACTGGGCGCGAGGGTGGCCCATTCCGTGACACCTTGTGGCGTGATCCGGTGTTCAAAGGCCATCATGCGCCAGAACTCGGCGGCCTCAATCGCCAGAGGATGATTGAAGAACACTTCAGTCCCCGCCGCGTTCATCAGCTGATGGCCCACTTGGTTCGCCAGCGCGCCAAAGGTCCATTGCGCCGTTCCATCATTTGTCGCGAGCTGCACACCCCAGCGCGCCTGGCCCTCTCGCCGCGTGAGGCGCTGGCCAGCGGTCACGAGCTCGGCCCAGCTGCGCGGCGGCATGTCTGGATTGAGGCCAGCCTCGGCAAACATGGCGCGATTATAGAAATAGACGGAGGTGGACCGTTGAAAGGGAACCGACCAGGTTTTTCCATCAGCAAGGCTATTCGCCATAAAGGCAGGGAAGAAGCCGCCAAGCCATTCGCGGATGTCCGCTGTGGCGGCGATATCTTCAATCGGCGCCAGGATGCCCATGTCACGCAGGCTGTGCAGTTCGGCAGCCAGAAGCACGGAGAAATGGGGGCCGGCGCCACCACGAATGGCCGTCACCGCGCGTGTCAGCGTGTCGCCATAAGAACCGGAATAGACTGGCGTCACTTTGATGCCGGTCTCGGCCTCGAAGCGTTGGCAATAAGCGTCGATGATGCGCGTGATGGGACCGCCAACGGCGATGGGATAAAAGAAGGAAATCTCACGCGCGGTTTGGGCGCGCAAAGCCGCTGGCGCAGCAAGTGTGGCAGCGCCGCCGATCAAGGCCGCGCGACGGGAGAGAGTGATCATGTTGGTTGTTCCTATCGCTTCAGGTTCAACGGAAGGGGCG
>Ga0079301_1000905_pt1 | contig 14255 bp, 12 predicted proteins | sample Wag4_2014_7_11_3_FD_74797 | JGI IMG/M metagenome (GOLD analysis project Ga0079301, IMG submission 74797) | Fresh water mixed with fracking chemicals microbial communities from Ohio, USA - Utica-2 Time Series FC 2014_7_11 | ecosystem: Engineered > Industrial production > Chemical products > Input...
ACGCGGTCATCACCAACGGTCACCTGACGGGTCTTGCGACGGGGGCTCATAGATCGCGAGTATAGAGCGGTTCTCAGACGCAGCGGCGGCTCTTCCTGTAGAGTGACGACGTTCCGGATCGGTCCCGCGGAACATCAACCTTTGGAGGCCTCAGCGATGTCAGCCAACCCCGCTCCGTACGTCCGCACCCGCCTGTCCATCATGATGTTCCTGCAGTACGCCATCTGGGGCGCGTGGCTGCCGATCCTCTATCCGTTCCTCATGGGCCACCGCGGGTTCTCGCTCGACCAGACCGGCCTCTGCCTGATGGCCGGCGCCGTCGGTGCGCTCGCGGGACCGTTCATCGCGGGCCAGCTCGCCGACCGCTCGTTCGCCACCGAGAAGCTGCTCGCGATCAGCCACTTCGTCGGCGCGATCATCGTGTACTTCCTCGCCGGCGCCGACAAGTTCGAGGTCTTCCTCGCGCTCAGCTTCGTGTACGGCCTCGTCTACGCGCCGACGATGGCGCTCACCAACTCGATCTCGTTCGCGAACCTGACCGACCGTGACCGCGACTTCGGTCCGGTCCGCCTCTGGGGCACCATCGGCTGGATCGCCGCCGGCATCGGCATCGGCCAGATCCTGCTGCGCTCGTACAACGACTCGCCCGAGCTCCTCAACGAAGGCCGCGGCGTGGGCTTCCTGATCGCCGCTGGCCTCGGTGTGGTGATGGCCGTGTACTGCCTCACGCTGCCGCACACGCCCCCGACCAAGTCGGCGGAGGAGAAGACCGCCTGGCTCGAGGGCGTCAAGGAGGTCTTCAAGCAGCCGCTCATCACGCTGTTCGCGATCGCCGTGCCGGTGAGCATGATCCACCAGTTCTACTTCGTCTTCACCAGCGACTTCGTGACCAAGGTCCAGGCCGCGGCGAAGAGCGAGAGCGCCGATGCGTTCTCCAACTGGGTCAACCAGATCTTCGGCGTCGGTGGCGGCGGCCTCATGACCATCGGCCAGATGACCGAGATCGCGGTGCTCGCCCTGATCCCGTTCTTCGCCAAGTCGGTCTCGCGCAAGAACCTGCTCATGATCGGCCTTGCCGCCTACGCGGCCCGCATGGCGCTCTTCGCCTTCGCGCCCTCGCTGCCGACCGTGATCCTCGGCATCGCGCTGCACGGCTTCTGCTTCGGCTGCTTCATCTTCGTCGCGTTCATGGTCGTCGACGAGAACACCACGCCCGACATCCGCGCCACCGCGCAGAACCTCTTCAACCTGGTCATCGTGGGCATCGGCATCATCGTGGGCAGCCTCTTCGCCACCAGCGTCGTCGCCAAGTACGCGACCGCCGGCGGCGAGATGGACTACCAGAAGCTCTTCAGCGTGCCGATGTACATGGCGCTCGGCTGCCTGGTGCTCATGCTGCTGTTCTACCCGTCGAAGAAGAAGGCTGCCTGACGCGTGGCGGGCGAGGCGAACATCACCGATGTCGCAGCGCTCGAGGAGTTCCGGCGCGCGCTGATCCGGTTCCGCGAGGAGATCGGGGTGGCGATCGCCGAGGCCGATAGCGAGATCAAGTCGACCTTCATCTGGCTCGAGCGGGACCGCATGCTGCACTGGCGGCGTGCGGTCCCGCGTTTCGAGGAGGAGCTGACCTCCGCCAAGACCGCGCTCTTCCGCAAGGAGATGCAGACGATGGGCACCGGCCAGCGCCCGTCGACCATCGATGAGAAGAAGGCCGTCGAGCGCATGAAGCGCCGGGTCGAGGACGCCCGCGAGCGCCTGGAGTTCACCAAGCGCTGGCTCGGCACGCTCGAGCGGAACGTGTCCCTCTTCAAGGGCGCGATGTCGCCGGTGTCGGCGATGTACGACCGCGAGCTGCCCGACGCGATCCTCCGCCTCCGCAACATGACGCTCGCGCTCGAGGCGTATCTCGCCACGCCGACGCTCGGACTCGCCGAGCAGGTCGAGCGCGCGCGCACCAAGGTCGCCAACATGCGCCGCGGCGGCGAGGCGCTCTCCGCCGAGGAGCAGGCGCAGGCCGACCGCGAGCGCGCCGAGCTCGAGCAGGACGAGCGCGCGCTCGCCGCGGCGCGCGACGCGGCCATCGCGGCCATGAAGCCCGGCGGCGCGTCGACGCCTGCCGGCGGCAGCGGGGGTGCCCCGTGAGCCTCTCCGACTCGAAGGCGCGCATGATGAGCGCCCACCGCGACCTGATGAACGCCTGGTTCCGCGTGAACGAGGCGTGGCACGACGACACCGCGAGGCGATTCCGCGAGCGTTCGATCGAGCCGATCGACCGGCAGCTGCGGAGCGCCATGAACGCCCTCGACGCGATGGAGGAGACCCTCCGCCGCGTGCGCAGCGAGTGCGGCGAGGATCGCTGACGGAACGGCGCTGCGGCGCGCTGCCGCCGAGAGGCGTTCGCTAGGATGCCCCCATGGCCAAGGCAATCGCAGACCCCACGGAACTCCGGCGCTTCGCGCAGGACCTCCACCGATTCAACTCCGACCTCCAGGCGCAGGTCTCGGCGATGGGCGCCAAGATGGGCGCGCTCCAGGGCACCTGGAAGGACCAGGAGCAGCAGAAGTTCGCCGAGGAGTTTGACACCACCATGAAGGTGCTGGTCAAGTTCCTCCGCGTCTCCGAGCAGCACGTGCCCTTCCTGGTCCGCAAGGCCGAGCGCCTTGAGGAATACCTCAAGCAGCGCTGAGCCAACCATGCGAACCGAGTGCTACATCGGCGGATCGTTCGTGTCGGGAGACGATGTTCCGGTCGTGGTGACGAACCCCGCCACCGACGAGCGGATCGCCGAGATCCCCGGCGCCAGCGCGGCGCTCGCAGCCCGCGCCGCCGAGGCCAACGCGGCCGCCGCGCGCGAGATGCGCGCGCTGCCGCTCCTGCGCCGCGTGGAGCTGGTGCGCCGGCTCGCGGCCGCGATCCGCGGCGACGCGGCGCGGCTCGCCGACATGCTCACCCGCGAGAGCGGCAAGCCGATCGCCGAGAGCCGCACCGAGGTCGAGTACGCCGCGAGCTTCTTCGACAACGCCGCGGCGGCCGCCGAGGTCGCGGCGGGCGAGCTGCCCGCCTCTCGCGCGCCCGACCGGCGCATCCTGGTGCTTCGCGAGCCTGTCGGCGCGACCGTCGCGATCACGCCGTGGAACTTCCCGCTCGCGATGATCGCCCGCAAGCTCGCGCCCGCGCTCGCCGCCGGGTGCTCGCAGACCGTGAAGCCCGCAGAGGAGACCCCGCTCACGGCGCTGCTCTTCGCAGAGCTCTTCGAGTCGGCGGCCCGTGCCTGCGGCGCGCCGGCGGGGGCGTTCGGCGTGCTGGTCGGCGATCCGCCGACGGTCGCGCGCGCGCTGATCGACCATCCCGCGACGCGCAAGCTCACCTTCACCGGCTCGACCGAGGTCGGCCGGATCCTCGCCGCGCAGTGCGGGACACGCCTGCTGCGCACCTCGCTCGAACTCGGCGGCAATGCGCCGTTCATCGTCTTCGCCGACGCCGATCTCGACCGCGCCGTCGACCAGGCGATGCTCACCAAGTTCCGCTTCATGGGACAGACGTGCATCTCGGCGAACCGTTTCCTGCTCGCGGCGCCGATCGCGCAGGCGTTCCTCGAGCGACTCGAGTCGCGCATCGCCACCCTCGAGATCGGCGACCCGCGCTCGGAGTCGACCCGCATCGGGCCGCTCATCAACGACGCCGCGATCGCCAAGGTCGAACGGCACATCGCGGACGCGGTGGGCCGGGGCGCGCGCGTGCGCGTCGGCGGGCGGCGCGCGCGGCCGTCCGGCCTGTCCGATCGCTTCTTCGAGCCGACCGTGCTCGATGGCTGCTCGCCCGCGATGTCGTGTGCCTGCGAGGAGACCTTCGGCCCCGTCGTCGCCGCGATGACCTTCGGGACCGAGGCCGAGGCGATCGCGATGGCGAACGCCGTCCCGTTCGGACTCGCCGGCTACGCGATGACGCAGGACGCCGACCGGCTCCTGCGCGTGTCGGAGGCGCTCGAGTTCGGCGTGATCGGTGCCAACGACGGCTCCCCGAGCACCGCCGAAGCGCCGTTCGGTGGCCGCAAGGACTCCGGTCTCGGCCGCGAGGGCGGCATGCACGGCCTCGACGCGTACACCGACCTCAAGTACGTGAGCCTCCGCGTCCGCACCTGACGCCGAGTCGACGGCGGTGCCCGGCACCGAGGAAGCGACCGCGAAACGAACCGCGGCACGGGGATGACCCGTGCCGCGTCGTTCGTTCATGGTTCGGACCGAAGTCCGGCGCCGCGCTCAATCGTCGGCGCTCAAACGTCGGCGCTCAAACGTCGGCGCTCAATCATCGGCGCTCAATCATCGGCGCTCAATCATCGGCATTCGAGAGCTCGCGCTCGCTGTCGGGCTCGCCCTCGAGGTCCGCCATGTGGCCGGGCAGGAAGCTGGCGAGACGCTGGCGGCGCACCGGGTGCTGCAGCTTGCGGATCGCCTTCGATTCGACCTGGCGTACGCGCTCGCGCGTGACCTTGAAGATGCGGCCGACCTCCTCGAGCGTGTAGGTGTAGCCGTCGCCGATGCCGTAGCGGAGCTTGAGGATCTCGCGCTCGCGGTAGGTGAGCGTCTTGAGCACGTCGTTGATCCGCTGGCGCAGCATCTCGCTGGTCGCCGAATCCGACGGGCTCGCCTGCCGCTCGTCCTCGATGAAGTCGCCGAAGTGCGAGTCCTCGCTCTCGCCGACCGGGCGGTCGAGCGAGATCGGGTGGCGCGAGATCTTCATCACGCGCCGCGTCTCCTCGATCGGCATCTTCGCCTTGATGGCGATCTCCTCGATCGTGGGCTCGCGGCCGAGCTCCTGGAGCAGCGCCTTCTGGATGTTGCGCAGCTTCGACATCGTCTCGATCATGTGGACCGGGACGCGGATCGTGCGCGCGTGATCGGCGATCGCGCGCGTGATCGCCTGGCGGATCCACCAGGTCGCGTACGTCGAGAACTTGTAGCCGCGCTTGTACTCGTATTTGTCGACGGCGCGCATGAGGCCCGTGTTGCCCTCCTGGATGATGTCGAGGAAGGGCAGTCCGCGGTTGCGGTACTTCTTGGCGATCGAGACCACGAGGCGGAGGTTGCCGCCCGAGAGGTCGCGCTTCGCCTGCTCGTACTCGCCGAACACGCGCTGGATGTCGCGCATGCGGCGCTCGAACTCGTCCATCGGCTCGAGCACGAGGTTGCGGAGGCCGTCGAACTCCTCCTGCATCACGTACACGTCCTCGGGGTCGTAGCGATCCGGGTGCTTCTCGGCCTTCTGCAGGTTGCGCTGCATCTCGCGCATCTTGGAGATGATGCCGAGGAGCTTGCGGTAGAGCGGGATGATGCGGCCCGTGCGCAGGCAGCACTCCTCGAGCAGCGTGCCGATGCGGCGGCGGCGCAGCGCGATCTCGCGCTGCAGCTGCGCCCGCTGGGTCGCGGAGACGCCGCCACCCTCGAGCTGCTCCCAGGCCTGCAGGTTCAGCTTGAGCAGGCGCTCGATCGTCGGCAGGTTCGCCGGGATGCGCTGCTCGATCTTCTGCTTCGCATGGGGCTCGGCGGTCGAGATGCGCATGGTGCGGTCGAACGGCAGCTTCTGGGCGTGCACGTCCTTCAGGATCTTCACGGCCTCGCCCGCGGCGTAGTCGCTCTCGAGCACCTTGCGGCGGAAGATCATGCGCGTCGTCTCGATCTTCTTGGCGAGACGGATCTCCTCCTCGCGGGTGAGCAGGGGGATGGTGCCCATCTGCGTGAGGTACATGCGGATCGGGTCGTCGATGCGCTTCGAGCCCTGCTCGGCGAGCGCCTTCTCGACGGCGGCCTGCATCTCGCTGTCGTCGAGGATGTCCTCCTCGACGTCGAAGTCGTCTGGATCCGGACCCTCCTCCTCGCCCTTGGCCTCGCCCTCGGCGGCCTTCTTCTTGCGCTTGTTCTTCTTGATCTCGAGCTCCGCGGCGGCGAGCGCGGCGGCGGACGGCTGCGAGGGACCCGACGAGCCGGAGTCCGAGCGGCCCGCCTTCTTCGGGTCGTCGCGCTGGAACTTCAGGTTCGTCTGGAGCGGCGCCTCGAAGCACGCGTAGTTGTTGCGGCGCACCTCGACCTCGTCGACCATCTCGATCGCGTGCTCACCCATGAACACGAGCAGCTCGTCGATCTTCTCGGGATCGACGAACTCGTCGGGGAGGCACGTGTTGAGCTCCTCGTAGCTGATCCAGCGACGGCTGATGCCGTGCTCGACGAGCTCGCGGAGAACAGGCGAGGCGACTTGAAGGGAATCGAGGTTCATGCTCACTGGTTGCTACTCCGTCCAGCTTCGGATGCCGGGGATGAACGGCGTCCGAAGAGTGCACTTGCTGCTGTGGCGTCGTGACCACGCTCGCGCGCACGCGCGAGACGTTCCAACGCCTTGCTCACTGAGGCTTGGCTCGGCGAGGCTTGACTCGCTGAGCCCTGGCTTTCTGCATTGCTTTCTGCATTGCTGTCTACCGACGCGTCACCGCGCGGTGACGACCCTGCGCCCCGTCCCTCGACATCCCCGCGCGCACCCGTGTCGGTGACACGGTCCTGCGGCGAGGCGCGATGATCGGGATTCCTGAAGCGGGCAAGGCGCTCGAGGTTCTCGAGATCCTGCCAGCTGACGACGACTTCCTCCGCAGCGGTCCGGTGTCCTCCGGTTGCATCGCGCGTTGACGAGGCGCTCAGCAACTGCTCACCGAAGGTGTAAAGTTCGGATGCTAGACGCTTCTGGGCCGGCTGGGCAAGTTCGCTCAGCAAAGCCGCGAAACGCAGGGTCCGACCTTCCTCCGCCGCGTCGCGGATCGCGGCAAAGATTGCCGAATGGCCCTGGTCCGCGAACTCGGAAGGCGCGATCGCCTCGGAGATCGGGAGGTTGCCGCAACCCTCGACCGACACCTGTACGGATGCCAGCACCGGATCGTTGCACAGGATCGCGAGCAGCCGGCGCTCGGCCGCGAGCCGCGCCCGCATGCGCGCGGTGCTCCCGATGGTCGACGGGACCTCGATGATGGTCTCCGCCGCCGAGCCGCCATCGGAGTCCCCCGGCGCCTCCGCCGCCACGCCGCGCGGCCGAAGCGCCATGCACAGGCGGTCGAGGTCGCGGGCCGGCATGTCGAACAGGTCGGCGAGGCTCTGCAGCACGAGATGGCGGCGCACGCCGCTGAGCGTGTTCAGACCCATGTCGACGAACTTCGCCAGGGTGGTCTCGATCGCGCGCTGCCGCGCCGAGAGCCCGCCGCCCACGAAGTCGGCGCGGATGCGCGACGCCATGAACGACAGCAGGTCGGTGGACGACTCGATCGCCCTGCGGAAGCGCTCGGCGCCGTCGGGTTGCCGCAGGAGTTCGTCGGGGTCCTTGGCACCCGCGGGCAGCACGCACACCTTGATGTCGACCGGCTCTGCGAAGAACACCTCGAGCGCACGCTCGGTGGCCTTCCGGCCCGCTTCGTCGCCGTCGAACAGCAGCACGACGTTCTCGCACAGCCGGCGCAGCACGCGCGCGTGGTCGCGGGTGAGCGCGGTGCCGAGCGCGGCCACGGTGTTGGTGAACCCGCCCTGGTGGCATGCGATCACGTCGGCGTAGCCCTCGGTGATGATCGCGGTCTTGGTCTCGATGATCGACCGCTTGGCGCGATCGATGCCGTAGAGCGCCTTCGACTTGTGGAAGACGGGCGACTCCGGGCTGTTGATGTACTTCGGCTCCTGCTCGGGATCGAGCTTCCGGCCACCGAACGCGATGGCCCGACCCATGTCGTCGCGGATCGGGAACACGAGCCGCTCGCGCAGCAGGTCGATGTGCCCGTTGCGCCCGGCGCGGACGACTCCCGCGAGCACGAACGCCTCGAAGGGGGGGTAGTTGCTTCCCGCGGCGCCGATGTTGGTGCGGATGCCCGTGCAGAGCGCGTCCATCGCGTTCGGCGCAGCGCCGATCCCGAAGGCCTCGGCGGTCTCGGCGGTGAAGTGGCGCGACGCGACCTCCGCGCGGGCCTTGGCACCGCGCTGCGCGTCGGCGTAGGTGCGACGGTAGAAGCGGTGGGCGATCTCGTTCGCGCGCAGCACATCGTCGCGGGTGGGCTCGCCGTCGCGGCGCTGCGTGCGCTCGCGATCCCAGGGCGTGAGCTCGATCCCGGCGCGCTCGGCCAGGAACTTGAGCGCCTCGCGGAACTCCAGCTTGTGGTAGTTCATCGCGAAGTCGATCGCGTTGCCGCCGGCGCCGCACGAGAAGCACTTGTAGAACGCGTCGGCGCCGAAGCCCGACTTGTGGGTCACCACCGCCATCGACGGCGACTTGTCGTCGTGGAACGGACACAGGCCGACGTGCTCACGCCCCTTCGGGCGGAGCGCAACCACCTCGCCGACGATCGACACGAGGTCGGTCGCCGCGAGCACTCGGTCGCGATCGTCGTTCTGGTGATGCACGGGCACGGGAGGGGACTCTGGTTCGAAACCTGCAGACGCAAGAAGGGCGACACTCGCCCTGCGGACACCGAGCTCGGACAACGACAGGCACGCTCCTCAACCCGCGAATCCCGGAGATGCCGCTGCACGCCACGACCGCGCGCCATCGCGACGCGCATCGAGACACACGAACCGACGTCGGCGACGGAGCGCACGCAGGCGACGAAGCATGCGCACGCACGGAACCATCACCGAACAGATCGGCACTACTCGCTCAAACCGCAGAGCGAATCAACGACACCACCGCGAACGGGTCTTCGACCCGATCTTCCGTGCACGGAACAACATCCGATGCCATGCACAACGGCGGACAAGCTGGGTTGACTGGCAGAAATCGGAGAATTTGTCCTGCCCGGCTCTGCGGGACGTGGGACCAGGGGGCTTCTGCCGCGGAGACAATAGCCCACAACAGATACCCGTCAACGAATCGTGATGATTTTACGGGGGAAATTGCTTGCACTTCATCGGCGGCTTCGTTCCAGTCGCGGCGTTTCGGACTCACCGCGGCGGAAACGAAGCGAGCCGCCCGTGAGGGCGGCTCGCTGGATGCTCGTTGGAACCATCCCGCCTGGAGCGGCGCGGACGGCCGGTCGTCAGACCGCTTCGCCGTTCTTCACGCGACGCGTGTACGCGTACTTGCGCTTGATCGGCTTCACGATCAGACCCTCGCGGATCGCGCGAACGGAAGCCTTCACGCGGCGGGGCGAGCCGTCCTCGACGATCGTGACCGTCTGGAGGTTCGGCTTGAAGGTACGCTTCTTGCGGGAGGTCGTCTTGATGCCGACGCCGCCGAGGTACTTCGCCTTACCGCGATACTTGCAGACCCAACCCGAAGAAGTGGAAGCACCGGTGAAGTGGCAGACGCGTGGCATAGAGGAACTCGTTTCGTAGATGCCCGAAGGCGAGTCCCGCACTATAGCGTTCCCGCCGAATCATGCAAGTCGACTGCCGATCGAGGGGGATCGGCGCCCGATCCAAGCCGGATCAGGGGCACTCGGCTCCGCCCACCGGCCGAGGCGGAGGTCCGGGCTCAGTCGACGCGATCCGCCCGCATCGGCAGGTCCCGCTCCAGCAGGCCCGCGGCGCGGAGCACGCCCGACATGCCCGCGATGTCCGCGGCGCCGAAGCAGGCGATCTCATGGCTGTCGGCGTCGAGGACCCCCCAGCGGACGCCGTTCCGATAAACCGGCACGACGATCTCCGAGCGGTCGCGGGGATCGCAGGCGATGTAGCCCGCCCCGAGCAGCGCGACGTCCTCGACCAGCCGAACCGACTCCTCCAGGAAGCTCTGTCCGCAGACGCCGTGGAGTCCGATCGGCGAGCACGCCGGCTTGTCCCGGCGGGCCGCCAGCAGCAGTTCACCCGACCGTGTCCGCGGGTCGGCGGGGTGCTCGTCGTTCTCCAGATAGAACCCGATCCAACTCAACCCGCGCGGCGCGAGCGCTTCCCAGAGGGCGTCGCAGAGCGGGGCGAGCCGGGCGATTGGGTCTTGGTGGGCGACCGAGAGTCGGAAGGCCTCCGATCGCAGCCGTTCATACAGCGCGGGCGTACCGCAGCCCCGTCGCATGCCGCCCGGTGCCGTGCCGCTGCCCTCGGGTGTGTCCGTCATGCGCGCCCCCGGGCTTAGGCCGATTCCTTCGCCACGCGGCGCACGAGCTGCGCGAGCGGCGTCTTCCGATCGATCGCGTCGGCGGTCATGGTGTAGACCGCGTCGAGGTTGTCGAGGTCGGGCAGGTGGTACATGTGCGGCACCATGATCTCGTCGATCACCGCGCGCAGCGCGCGCGCACCGGTGTCGCGCGAGAGCGCGCGGTCGGCGATGAGCTCCAGCGCGTCGCGCGAGAACTCGAGCCGGGCCCCCTCGAGCGTGAAGAGGTACTGGTACTGCCGGATGATGGCGTTCTTCGGCTCGGTGAGGATCGAGATCATCGCCTCGCGGTCGAGCGGCATGAGCGGCGTGATGATCGGCAGTCGGCCGACCAGTTCGGGGATCATGCCGAACTCGAGCACGTCCTCGGGGAGGACCTGCGCCAGCACGTGGCGGATCGAGTCCTCCTTCGACTTCGTCTCGTGGATGTCGGAGCCGAATCCGATGCGCCGCTTGCCGAGGCGCTTGCGGATGATGTCGTCGAGCCCGACGAACGAGCCGCCGCAGACGAACAGGATGTGGGTCGTGTCCATCTGGATGTACTGCTGCTCGGGGTGCTTGCGGCCACCCTGCGGCGGGACGTTCGCGATCGTGCCCTCGAGCATCTTCAGGAGCGACTGCTGCACGCCCTCGCCGGACACGTCGCGGGTGATCGAGACGTTCTGCGAGGTCTTGCCGATCTTGTCGATCTCGTCGATGTAGATGATGCCGCGCTGCGCGCTCTCGAGGTCGTAGTCGGCCGCCTGCAGCAGCTTGAGCAGCAGGTTCTCGACGTCCTCGCCGACGTAGCCGGCCTCGGTCAGCGTGGTCGCGTCGCCGATGGCGAACGGCACGTTCAGGATGCGCGCAAGGGTCTTCGCGAGCAGCGTCTTGCCGGTGCCGGTCGGGCCGATCAGCATCACGTTCGACTTGTCGATCTCGATGCCGTTGTCCTCGCCCTCGACCACGCTCAGGCGCTTGTAGTGGTTGTGCACGGCGACCGAGAGCGCGCGCTTGGCCGCATCCTGGCCGATCACGTACTGGTCGAGGAACTCCTTGATCTGCCGCGGCGCCGGGATGGTCGCGAACAGGGGACGCGCGGCGGCCACGCGGCGCTTCTCCTGCTTGAAGATGTTCTGGCACAGGTCGGTGCAGTTCGAGCAGATGTAGACGTCGCCGGGACCCTCGACCATGGCCCCGACCTCGCGCGAGGTCTTGCCGCAGAAGGAGCAGGTCGTCATCTTCTTGCCGCGGAAGCCGCCGTCGCCGCCGTTCCCGCCGCCAGCACCGCCGGCGCCGCCGCCGCCACCACCGAAGTCGCCGGCATCGCCACGGCCGCTGCCGCCCGGCCCGCCGGGGCCACGGCGCACGGGTCCGCTCGCGTTGATGATGTCGCCCGCCCGCTCATCGGCGATGACGGACTCGGGCGCGGGCGACGTGTTCTTGCGGATCGGCTTCTTCATGATGGAAACGCCTTGAAGGCGGAACTGTCGGCAGGAGAAAGGTGAGGGGAATCTATCGCCAGAATGTCGGCGAGCGCTGCAGACGCGGCGTGGCCCGGGGAAATGGGGGCTCAGCCCAGTTGCGGAGGTCGTTTGGGGGACTTGGGAGGTTGCGTCCCATTTTCCGGCGTGATGCGGAGCGGGGAATCGGGCGTGGTCGGCGGCGCCGAGCGCTGCGCCGTCGCGTTCGCGCCCGCCTGCACGCGGCGCTTGATCTCGGCGACGCTCGGAGGGGGGTTCTTGCGCGCCTCGCCGATCATGGCGGCGCGGGCGGTCTCGTACTCCTCGTCGGTGAGCTGCCCTTCGCGCCGCATCCGCCGCAGGTCATCGAGGGTGAAGGGCACCGCACCCTCGTCACCCGAGCGCATCCAGCGGCGGATCCCAGTGATCGCGAACCAGCCGACCACGATGATCGCGATCAGCCCGATGGCGGGAACGATGATGCCGCGGAACAGCGTGAGTGAAGGGTCCATCGAGGGGCCTACGGGCTGCGGTGACCTCGTTCGGTCGATTCATCGAGCGAGGCCCGGAGGACGCGGGTGCGAATCCTCCGGGCCTCGGTCTGCGGTGAGTCCCCGGCGAACCGGGAACCTCCAACACTCGGGCGACGGACGACGCCGGGTCGGCCGTGCCGCGGCACGCGTCGGGCTCAGGCCTTCGCGCGCGCCTCGACGAGCTTGTTCCATTCCTCGGCGGCGATGTCGGTGGTCTTCGCCTGGCCGATGATGCGGTCGGCGACCTTGGCATCGCGGATCATCGAGATGACCTCGCCCATGCGGCCGGCCTTCTCGATCTGCTGGCGCATCTGCTCGGGGCGCATGTTCTGCTGTCCGGCCATCATCGCGACGCGGCCGTTGAGCTCCTGCTCGGTGACCTGCACGCCGAAGTGCTCGGCGAGGCGCGCCATGATGAAGAGGAGCTTCAGGCGATCCTTGGCCGCCTTCTCGCTCTTGCCGCGGAGCTCGGCGAGGCGGTTCTCGACGGCGGTGGGCTCCATGCCGCGCGAGAGCAGCTCCATGCGCTGCTGCTCGAGCGTCCGGGTGACCTGCGACTCGCTCAGCTTGCTCGGGAGCGGGAACTCGATCTTCTCGATGAGGTGCTCGGAGACCTGCTCGCGCATCGCGGCGCGCTGCTCGCCGTCGCGGCGCTGCTCGAGGGCGTCCTTGACCTGCTCGCGGAAGATCTCCTCGGTCTCCACGCCGAACATCTCGGCGAGTTCCTTGTTCGTGCGCGGGGTGATGCGCTCGGCCTCGCCGATGGTGTAGGTGATGGTGATGTTCTTGCCGCGGAGCTCCTCCCGCTCGTGGCCCTCGGCGCCCTTCGTGGCGACGGTGACGGTGTCGCCGGCCTTCTTGCCGAGGAGCACCTGGTCGAGTCCGTCGATGAGCAGGCCGAGCAGCGCGCCCTTGCCCTCGTCCTCCTTGGCCGGCACGACGCAGAGCGCCTTGTCGGTCTCGAAGTAGTTGCCCTCGCGGCCCTCGACGGTCACGACGGCCTTGCCGAGCATGCGGTCGAGGTGCTCGAACGGACCCTCGATGCGGGTCGGGGTGCCCCAGCGGTAGCTCTGGCGGAGGATCTCGCCGTCGATGTGCTCGGCGTTCACCTCGATGATCGGCTTCTTCACCTCGAAGGCGCCGAAGTCGGGGATCTCGAAGTCGGGAGCGACCTCGATCTCGACCGTGAACTTGAAGTCCTTGCCGCGCGCGAGCTCCGGCATCGCCTCGCCCTCGACCGGACGCGGGTCGCTGATCGGGCGGAGCTTGTTCTCCTCGATCGCGCGGGTGTAGGCGTCCGACATGATCTGATTGCGGGCCTCGTTGATGAGGGCGCCGCCGACGCGCTTCTCGACGAGCGAGCGCGGAGCCTTGCCCTTGCGGAAGCCGGGGAAGTTGGCGTCGGCCATGAACGCCGACAGGGCGAGCTCCAGACGCTCATCGATCGCCGAGGCGGGCACCTTCATGGCGATGCGCTTCGTGCAGGGTGCGGGTTCGGTGATCGAGATCTCGACGTCGAGCTGGTTTTCGGTCGCGGTGGCCATGGTTGATTTCCGTCAGTGCCCCGATTGGGGGAAGGGACAAGTATACAGCCTCCCGCGCAACCGACGAAGCGCTCCGACGCGCGTCCGACGAGAACCGCGGGTGCGTCTGAGAATCGCAAGGGACACCCGAATCGAGCCCGGTGGTGAGACCCGCGCTCGACCCGCCGCCGCGTGCCGTGCCGTCGGGCGCGGCCGGCGCCACACCCAATGAAAAGCCGCCGACGGCAACCGTCGGCGGCGGGGAATCGGTCGTGGGCGAGGCCTCAGTTCCGCGTCGAGAACAGGAGCTCGGCGTAGTTGGGCAGCGGATAGAGGTCCGCCGGCATCACCTTCTCGAGGCTGTCGCAGAGCTTGCGCACCTCGAGCATCGCCGGGACGAGGACGTCGCGGTAGTGGCGGGCCTCCTTCTCGGCGTCGCCGTGGAAGTCCTCGGCCTTCTCGAGCTTCGCCACCGCGGTGCGGAGCGACTCGGTCTGGGTCACGATCGAGCGGAGCTCGGCCGACGATCCCGGGCACTCGATGTCGCACGACTGGGTCGCGCCGACGATGTCGGCGAGCTCGGCCTGGAACCGGAGCGCGCAGGGAAGGATCGCCGTGCGCACCATCGACTGGAGCGTGCGGCTCTCGAT
>Ga0079301_1000906_pt1 | contig 14237 bp, 16 predicted proteins | sample Wag4_2014_7_11_3_FD_74797 | JGI IMG/M metagenome (GOLD analysis project Ga0079301, IMG submission 74797) | Fresh water mixed with fracking chemicals microbial communities from Ohio, USA - Utica-2 Time Series FC 2014_7_11 | ecosystem: Engineered > Industrial production > Chemical products > Input...
GAGATCGTGTTCACCCGCAATGCCAGCGAGGCGATCAATCTGGTGGCCCGCAGCTGGGGTGAAGTCAACCTGCACCAAGGCGAAGAGGTGCTGCTCACGGTGATGGAGCATCACTCCAACCTGGTGCCGTGGCAGCTGCTGGCCCAGCGCACGGGCTGTGTGCTGCGCCATGTGGGTCTCACCGACAGCGGTGAGCTGGATCTGGAGGATCTGCGCAGCAAGCTCAACGAGCGCACCAAATTGGTGAGCCTGGTGCAGGTGAGCAACACCCTCGGAGCGCTCAACCCGATCGAGCAGGTGGTGCCCCTGGCCCACGCCGCCGGTGCCCTGGTGCTCGTGGATGCCTGCCAGAGCTTGCCCCACCTGCCTGTGAACGTGGCTGAGCTGGGCTGCGATTTCCTGGTGGGCAGCTCCCACAAGCTCTGCGGCCCCACCGGCATGGGCTTCCTCTGGGCCCGGGAGGCCCTGCTGGAGGCGATGCCGCCCTTTCTGGGTGGTGGCGAGATGATTCAAGACGTGTATCTCGACCACAGCAGCTGGGCCGAGCTGCCCCACAAATTTGAGGCGGGCACGCCGGCTATCGGTGAGGCGATCGGCATGGGCGCCGCCCTCGACTACCTCACCCACCTGGGACTCGATCGCATCCACGCCTGGGAGCAGGTGCTCACCCGTCAGCTGTTTGATCGCCTGCGGGCGATCGAAGGCGTGCGAATCCTGGGTCCCACGCCTGAGCAGCAGCCTGATCGCGGCGCCCTGGCGGCTTTCACGGTGGATGGGTTGCATGCCAATGACATTGCTGCCCTGCTGGATTCAGCCGGCATTTGCATCCGCAGCGGCCATCACTGCACCCAGCCCCTGCACCGCCTCTACGGCATCCCAGGCTCAGCCCGCTCCAGCCTCAGCTTCACTACCACCCCTGAGGAGATCGACCGCTTCGCAGGCGAGCTGGAGGGCACCATCCAGTTCCTGCGCGAGCACAGCTGAGCGATCGTCAGGCGGGCGTGAGCACTGCCATCGCCTCGGCGTTGTGGCTGCCCTGCCAGGCCCAGTGCCAGCGCCAGCCGCAGGCCTGGGCGGTGGCAGCGATCGCGTCGCGGTCGGCGGGGATGTCGAAACTGCTGAGGTGGCTGATCACGTGCTCCTGCTGCTCAGGCGTGAGCGGCTGCCAGCCTGCTCGGATCCGCTTGACGTAACGCGCGATGTAAGCCATGCGGCTCTCCCCGGGCTCGCGGAACACATCCACCCAGAGGAACAGGCCATCGGGGCTGATGCGCCGCCGGGCCTCCTGCAGAAAGCGGGCCTTGCCGCCGTCGTCGAGGTGGTGAATGGCGAAGGCCGAATGGAGGATGTCGGTGCTCTGCGCCGCCGACTCCTGGGCCCAGGCCAGCAGATCGCCCTCCTGCCAGCGGGTTGGGTAGGGCACCGCGCCAAGGGCCGCCTGGGCCAGGGGTAACACCATTGGTGCCAGGTCGAGACCGGTGTAGGAGCCCAGCGGCAGGCGCTGCAGCAGCGGTGCCAACAGGGCCAGATCCCCGCAGCCCAGATCCAACATGGCCGGGGCAGGGGCATTGCCGCTGCGGGCGGCCAGCCAGCGCTCGAGGGCGGCGGCGGTGGCGGCGGCAACGGCCCGATGCTCCATCAGGTCGTGCTCCACGATCGCCCGGTAGGAGCTCCACTGCCGATCGAAGAAATCCATCACCTTGGCGCCCACCACCCCATCCTGCAGGACCATGCCGTGATGCCCTGGCATGCCTATCCGCCGGTGACATCTGCTGCCCCGTTGCTGTTTCTGGTGGTGCTCGGTGGCCGGGCGCCCGGCTGCCACATCGAGCTGCACGACGTGCGCTTCGTGGCCGGCGCCACGATCGATGAGGCCATCCCGGCGCTGCGGCGCCAGTGGTTCGGGAGGCGTGAGGGCCTGCACCTGGATGCCTTCATGGCGGTGCGGGCGATTGATGGCTGGGCGGTGAGCCTGGGGCTCGAGCCCGCCGCGCCCGGGGGCGAGCGGCTGTGGTTCGTGAACCTGGGCGCCTACCGCCCCGATTCCCTCGCTGAGCTGCACCACTTCGGCCTGGTGGTGGCCCGCTCACCCCAGGCTGCCAAGGCCTCGGCTAAGCGCCAGTGGCTGCGCGGCGCCCTGCAGCCCCACAAGGACGACCTGGCCGCCGTGGACGACTGCCTGGCGATCGAGCAGCTGGAGCTGCTGGGCGGCGAGCGCTGGCATGTGCGGCTGGAGCCCCATCCCGAGGCCCTGAGCCAGAGCCAGGTGCCGGATTGGTTCGGGTACAGGCGCATTGACCGGGGTGCGGCATGAGCGGCCGGCAGCGGTTTGCGGCCCTCCTGGGCCTGAATGGCCTGCTGCTGCGCTGCGCTCCGCCAGGGATGATCAGGGCGGTCGCGGCGCCCACTTCCCAGCCATGAACACGTCCCAGCCATGAACACGTCCCAGCCATGAACATCGACGGCAAGCCCTGGCGAACGATCTGGCTGGAGCCGGACGGGACCCAGGGGAGGCACACGGTGGGTGTGATCGACCAGACACTCCTGCCGCATCACTTCATCACCAGGACTTTGGTGAGCTGCGACGAGGCCGCCGAGGCGATCCGCTCCATGGTGGTGCGGGGTGCTCCGCTGATCGGCGTCACCGGCGCCTACGGGCTGATGCTGGCGCTCCAGGCCGACGCCAGCGATGCGGCCTTGGCGGCGGCCTTCGAGCAGCTCAATGCCACCCGGCCGACGGCGATCAACCTGCGCTGGGCCCTGGAGCGGGTGCGGGCCAAGGTGCAGCCCCTGCCGCCGCAGCAGCGGGCCGAAGCGGCCAGGGTGGAGGCGGGGGCCATCGCCGACGAAGACGTGGCCATGGGCGAGGCGATCGGTGAGCACGGCCTGCAGCTGCTGCAGCAGCTGGCTGCGGCCAGGCCGCCAGCGCGCCAGGGGGAGCCGCTGAACGTTCTCACCCACTGCAATGCCGGCTGGGTCGCCACGGTGGACTGGGGCACGGCCCTGGCGCCGATCTACAAGGCCCACCGCGCCGGCCTCCAGGTCCACGTGTGGGTTGATGAGACCCGGCCGCGCAACCAGGGCGCTTCGCTCACCGCCTGGGAACTGGGCCGCGAGGGGGTGCCCCACACGGTGATTGTCGACAACGCCGGCGGCCACCTGATGCAGCACGGCCAGGTGGACGCGGTGATCGTCGGCACCGACCGCACCACCCGCACGGGGGACGTGTGCAACAAGATCGGCACCTACCTCAAGGCTCTGGCCGCCCGCGACAACGGCGTGCCCTTCTACGTGGCCCTGCCCGCCTCCACGATCGACTGGCAGGTGAGCGACGGTGTGGCGGAGATCCCGATCGAGGCCCGCAGCGCCGCCGAGGTCACGCACATCCAGGGTCGGGGCGCCGATGGGGCGATCACCTGCGTGCAACTCAGCCCCGATGGCAGCGCTGGCTTCAACCCGGCCTTTGATGTCACCCCCGCCCGGCTGGTGACGGCCCTGATCACCGAACGGGGCGTGGTGGCCGCCAGCGAGGAGGGGCTGCGCAGCCTCTACGGGGAGACGGTCTGAAAATCCTTCTGCTGGGCTTCCCGCAGGGCACGGATCCGGTCCTCCAGGGGAGGGTGGCTGGCCAGCAGGCCCAGCAGCTGGGGCGGGGCGCTGATCTTGAGGTTGTCGAAGGCGGGGCCGTCGCGGCGATCGGCCAGCTGAACGGCACCGCCCAGGCGCTCCAGGGCACCCACCATGGCGTCGGGCCCCACCAGGGCGGCGGCGCCGGCATCGGCCCGGTATTCGCGATGGCGGGAGAACCAGGCGGTGATCAGCGATCCGCCCAGGCCGAGCAACACCTCCAGCGGTTGCACCAGCACCAGCGAGGGGGCGCGCACGCGGCCCTGCTCGTCGGTGCTGCGGGGCATGGCCATCCACAGCAACCGCACGAAGAACAGCACGAAGGCGTTCACCACCCCCTGCAGCAGGCTCATGGTCACCATGTCGCCGTTGCCCACGTGGCTGAGCTCATGGCCGAGCACGGCCTCCAGTTCGGCCTGTGGCATGCCACGCAGGATGCCTGTGGACACCGCCACCAGGGCGCGGTCCGGCGAGGGCCCGGTGGCGAAGGCGTTGAACTCGGGGGCGGCGTAGATGCCCACATCGGGCATGGGCAGGCCAGCCTTCTGGGCCAGGCCGGCCACGGTCTGCACCAGCCAGCGGGCCTCCGGGCCGCTGTGTTCATCCACCAGCTGCACGCCCATGCCGTTGATCGCCGACTCGCGCGACATCTGCAGCGAGATCCAGGAGCCCACGGCCCCCCAGAAGAAGCTGCCGATCAGCAGGGGGGTGAAGGGCAGGTCGGGCGGCAGCAGACCGATGGCGGTGGCGAGGCCGAGCAGCACGGCGATGGTGGCCACCACCGCCAGGTTGGTGAGCAGAAACAGACTGGTGCGCAGGGGCATGGGGCAACGCACTGCGGAACTTCCCCAGTGGTAGCAGCGGAGTGGTAACTGTGCCCACGTGCTTGCCCACAAGCGTGTTCACTGGCAGTGCGGGCGCCCCAGGCATCTGCCTGAAGACCAGAGACCGACCCGTACCTGATCAGATGCCTGTACCTGTTCGGCAGCAGCCGGGAACGTGGGTTAGGCGATTTACAAAATGCTGGCCATGCCGTAGAGCGCAATCCCGTAGATCAGGCAAAGCAACAGGATTCGACCGGTGTCTTTTGTGAGTCGGAACCTGGCCTGATTGGTATTCGCATACGTTGTATTGATGCTTATCTGCGTTTGTTTCTGTATGTTTTCAGAGAGTTCCTGCAGGGGTGATGTGTTCGGTTTTGCAGCTTTGTTTCCCAGGGTTTTTCGAGACTCCTGAAGCAAGCGCTGGATGGCGGAATCCGGTGCTCGTTGAACAAGCTCCGACAGCTTGCTTGCGCGCTGATTGATCTGAGTCAGCACTGATGCTGACTGCTGATCGATATCTCTTAAAATGCCAAAGAATAATATTACCTGCCAGAGAGCTATCAGTCCTATCCCGATCAGGCTGATCCTGGAGATCCAGCGGCTGCCCTGATCTCTTTCCAGTGCGTCTGTATCATCTGTCTCGTCTGATTCGTTCGCCTTGCGAACGTCGTTCATGGCGCTGAATCTCAGCAAGGCAACGCCAGCGAGGATGAGGGGAAATTCGTCGACAATGCGATTGGAAAGAAGGACCCCCCAGTTTGGTGATCTGGGTTGAAACGGTAGGGCGAAAGCAACGATGCTGACGCAGAATGCGGCAATCAATGCTCGGCCCAGCAGGCGCAGAGCTGGAGAGTGGTTGGCGGCTTTTGCAGTAGAATTCATGTTGAGGAATGCCCTTGGCGGGATTCGATTTGCGTTTTTATTGGGATGGTTTTTGTTGGGATGATTGGTTTTGGGATAATTGGTTTTGGGATGGTTGTTTTGGCGAGGTCCAGGAGCTCCAAGTGTATCTGGCTGCCTGGGTAACGCAGAGATGAATAGTTGTAATCAAGGTAGACTCTGTAAAATCCGGTTTATCCGCGAGGCAATGGCCCTGTGATCGGAGTCTACGATTGGATTTATGGTATGGAGTGCAAACGGCTTGGTGTCTCGGGTGACGGGTTCACCACCGCCATAAGGTCGATTAAGTAAATGCCGTGCAACTATAGAGGCCGTTCGGCCACGGAGGCCGTTCAGTCACAGAGATAGCAGATCTAAGGCTGCAGGGCCGATTCAGGCTGTCATGGCCTAGGCCCGTTCAATGGTTGAGCATCCGTTCCGGGCGATCAAGCGGCACTTCGGCTTTCGGACAACCCTGCTGCCCGGTCTGGTCGAGATCCGGTGCAAGGTCAAAGGGTTGGCAGTGGCAGCGCGTTGATTCCTGGCACGGCGGCAGCTTCTCCCGACAGCCTTTGCCTGTGAACGGTGTGTACAAGGCCCTGACTCAGATCTAAAAACAGCTAGGAGTAGCCCAAAATGAGTCCATGGAATCGTCAGGACTTGCTCTGAGTCGTGTGTCAGGGAAAAATATCAGGTCAAAAATATCAGGTCAAAAGCAGAGTTGTCGGTCAAAAGCAGAGGTGTCGGTCGCGGCATAGCCCCTGTTGCTCAGGGCTTCCCTGGGGGGGGCGACGGGTGGAGGTGTTCGGCGCCGAGGCCACAGGCTCAGGCTGCTGCGAGGGTCGCTTGGCCGATGTTCTCTGTGCGTCGGATCGTCCAGGACGTTTGCTCAGGCCATCAGCTCCAGCAGTCCCATCAGGCCCGACGCCAGAGGCCGGTGGCGCGTATAATCAAATCCGGCATTTTGAGCCAGCTGCTCCTGTTCAGGCCCGGTCGGGAAACGCTGCAGACTCTCTTCCAGATAGGCGTAATGCTCCCTCAGCCCGAGTGTGCCGGCGATCGGTACCACCAGCTGGCGCAGCATCCGTTGTTGTAGATCGGCCGCCGCGCCGCCGGGGCGGTTGAAGTCGAGCACGGCCGCCCGCCCGCCCGTTCGCAGCAGCCGCCGCAGTTCGCGCAGGCCTGCCGCCGGATCCGACAGGTTGCGCAGGCCATAGGCCATCACGGCACCGTCCGCCCAGCCAGTGGCCAGGCCTGTCGCCAGGGCGTCGGCCTGAAGCCAGTCGATCGGCAGCCAAGGAGAATGGCTGGCGCGTCGGGCCGCCATTGCCAGCGGCACGGCCGCCGCATCAAGGCCGATCACCCTGCCGCCGGGGCGAACCCGCCTCGCCAGCAGCTGGGCCAGATCGCCGGTTCCACAACAGAGGTCGAGCAGCCGCTGACCCGGCTCAGGCCGCACCCACGCCGCCGCCTGGCGCTTCCACAACCGATGCAGCCCCAGGCTGAACAGGTCATTGAGCTGGTCGTAGCGCGGGGCGATCTGGTCGAACAGCTGCCCGACCGCAGCCGGATCTCCTGGTTTAAAGCTCACCATCCCAGGGCATCACCAGCGACGCAGGCAGGCTTTCAACAACCGGAGCCGCTGGGGCATCCCCCGCCACTCCAGGCCCAGCCGCCAGGTGCGCCGGCCCCGTGAGGGTGATCACCATCACCGTGGCCAGACCCACGGCTGCGGAGCACACCATGCAGCCAGCGAGCATCAGCGAAAACTCCTGGCGGTCCGTCGCCGCCTGCATCAGCTGCAGAGCCCAGGCCACAAGAGCTGTCACAGCAGCCACCAGCAGCAGCGCGACCAGGGTGTCGAGATGGACTGTCACGTTGCGGTCACTGGGCGGTCACGGGGAAATCGGATGCGGTCGATTGCTCCTGCCTGCGCTCCACGACGGGGGAGGTCCGGAACGTCCGGATGGAAATGGAGGCAGCAACACAAAACAATGTAAATGCCGGTAACGCTTGGCGTGATCCCTCAGGCGTTGCCGCTCAGGGGCCTGATCGGCAGTCCCCTGGCCAGCAGGTCGGTCTTGATCTGTTCCACCGACAGGACGCCGTCATGCAGCAGGGAGGCCAGCAGGGCCGCCGCAGCATGGCCTCCCTCTGGCTCGGGGTTCAGGGCCGCGGCGATGTGATCCAGACAGCCGGCTCCACCGGAGGCGATCACCGGCACGTCCACCGCATCGGCCACGGCTCTGGTGAGCTCCAGGTCGTAACCGGCCTGGGTGCCATCGCCATCCATGGATGTGAGCAGGATCTCGCCCGCGCCGAGGGCGACCACCTGTCGAGCCCAGTCCACCGCATCCAGGCCGGTGTTGTGGCGCCCTCCCTTCACAAACACATCCCAGCCGCAGTTCGGCTCGGAGCTGCTGTGCCGCTGCCGGCGCCTGGCATCGATGGCGACCACGATGCACTGACAGCCGAACCGCGCCGCGCCGCGGCTCACCAGTTCAGGATCGCGCACGGCGGCGGAGTTGAGGCTCACCTTGTCGGCACCGGCCCGCAGCAACGCGGTGATTCCCTCCACGCCAGTGATTCCACCGCCCACCGTGAACGGGATCGTCACCGCTTCTGCGGTGCGGCGCACCAGCTCCACCAGCGTGTCACGACCCTGGTGGCTGGCAGCGATGTCCAGAAACACCAGCTCATCGGCGCCGGAACTGCTGTAACGACAGGCAAGTTCCACCGGATCACCGGCGTCCCGCAAGCCGACGAAATTGACGCCTTTCACCACCCGCCCCTCGGCCACGTCCAGACAGGGGATGATCCGCTTGGCGACCATGATTCGAGGCGGTGTGGCAATGCCAGCTTCGCTGTTAAGGTTGCCCCACTTTCTCAGTCGCGCCGACCCTATGGCCCAGGCTGCCACGATCAATGTCGGCTCCAAGGTGCGCGTCACCCGTGTGCGCGACCGCATCCCGGCCGACCTGGTGACCGCCCTGAAGGCCGATGCCACCGGCACGGTCAAGGGGTTCCGCACCGTCGATGGCAAGGGCATCGGCGTTGTGCTGGAACTGGCAGGCGGGAAGACCGCCTGGTTCTTCGACGACGAAGTCACCCCCGCCTGAGCCGAAGGCCTTGACCCGCAGTCCCAATCCCGAAGCCACCAGTGGTTCAGCCGCTCGTCAGCTGCTGGGGATGAAGGGTGCTGGCGGCACCAGCACTATCTGGAAAATCCGGCTTCAGCTGATGAAACCGGTCACCTGGATCCCCCTGATCTGGGGTGTGCTCTGCGGTGCAGCCGCCTCCGGCAACTTCCACTGGACCCTGCCAGAGGTGGGCGCTTCGGTCGCCTGCATGCTGATGAGTGGCCCCCTGCTGGCGGGCTACACCCAGACGATCAATGACTTTTACGATCGCGAGATCGATGCCATCAATGAGCCTTACAGGCCGATCCCCTCTGGTGCCATCCCCCTGAATCAGGTGAAGGCCCAGATCCTGATTCTGCTCGTGGCAGGCCTTGGGGTCGCCTATGGACTCGATCGCTGGGCTGGCCATACCACCCCCGTGCTTTTCCTGCTGGCCCTTGGGGGCTCGTTCGTGAGCTTCATCTACTCCGCACCGCCGCTCAAGCTCAAGCAGAACGGCTGGCTGGGCAATTACGCCCTTGGCGCCAGCTACATCGCCCTGCCCTGGTGGGCCGGGCAGGCGTTGTTCGGCCAGCTGACCTGGCCCACCGCTCTGCTCACCCTGGCCTACTCACTGGCGGGCCTTGGAATCGCGGTGGTGAACGATTTCAAAAGCGTGGAGGGCGATCGGGCTCTCGGGCTGCAGAGCCTGCCCGTGGTGTTCGGCATCGCCAGGGCCAGCTGGATCAGCGCGACCATGATTGATGTGTTTCAGCTGGCGATGGTGGCTGTGCTCATTGCCATTGGTCAGCATTTCGCCGCCGTGCTGCTGGTGTTGTTGATCGTGCCCCAGATCACTTTCCAGGACATCTGGCTGCTTTCTGACCCGGTCTCTTTCGACGTCAAGTATCAGGCCAGCGCCCAGCCCTTCCTGGTGCTCGGCATGCTCGTCACAGCCCTGGCGATCGGCCACAGCAGCCTGGTTGCCTGAAATGGGTGAGGCTGCGCTGCGCCCGAACGGTCATCGTCAGCTGCTCAGGCCAGCCCTGATCGCCGCGGCCATTGGTGCTGGGGCGGCAGTGGTCCAGTCGGTGGTGGTGCAGGGTTTTGATGCCCTCCTGCCGGATGCCCGCGGCATCAGCCACTACAACCGTCCAGGCACGCTCACGATTCTGGCGGCGGACGGCCAGGTGGTGCAGAAGCTTGGGCCGGTGAGCCGTGAGAAGCTCAGCAGTGGCGCGATTCCGCCGCTGGTGGAACGGGCGTTTCTTGCCGCTGAAGACCGCCGTTTCTACAGCCACGACGGCGTGGATGTGCAGGGCATCAGCCGCGCCATGCTCCGCAATCTCTCCCGCGGCTCGGTGGAGGAGGGGGCCAGCACGATCACCCAGCAGCTGGCTCGAACCGTGTTCCTCAGCCAGGACCGCACCCTGATCCGCAAGATCAAGGAGGCTGCCCTGGCCGGCAAGCTGGAGCGCCAGCTCAGCAAGCGTCAGATCCTCACCGAGTACCTCAATCTCGTCTATCTGGGCTCCAGTGCTTACGGAGTTTCGGATGCCGCCTGGATCTACTTCTCCAAAACGCCCGAGCAGCTCAATCTGGCCGAGGCAGCCCTGATCGCCGGCCTGCCCCCGGCCCCGTCGGTGTATTCGCCGCTGGTCAACCCAGATCTGGCCCTGCAGCGGCGTGCCATCGTGCTGCGCCGGATGCGCGAGCAGGGATTCATCACCCTCGCTCAGGAACAGGAGGCAGCCACTTCTGCGCTGGCACTGAAGCCCGCTGATCCGAAGTATTTCGACAGCACGGCACCCTGGTACAGCAGCTGGGTGGCGCTTGAGCTGCCGCGAGTCCTCACCAAGGAGCAGCTCGAAGTGGGCGGACTCACCGTGCGCACCGGCATGAATTCCGCCTGGCAGGCGGAAGCCCAGAAAGTGATCAATGCCCGCGCCGGCAGCATGGAGGGGGGGCTGTTGGCGATGGAGCCCGGCACCGGTTTGGTGCGGGCGATTGTGGGTGGCAAGGACTTCAACCGCAGCCAGTTCAACCGGGCGGTCCAGGCCCTGCGCTCACCGGGATCCACCTTCAAGCTGTTTGCCTACACGGCTGCCCTCGAGGCGGGGATGAAGCCTGAGGACACGATCACCAACCGGGCCCGCTGCTACATGGATGGTTGGCCCCCCAAGCGCTTCTGCATCCCCGGCGGCGGCAGCTTCTCACTGGTGGAAGCCGTGGCCCAGTCGAAGAATGCGGCGGCCGTGGCCACCGCCGAAAAAGTTGCTTATCCGCGGGTTGTTGACGTGGCTCGCCGCCTGGGTCTGACCGGAACCATCGGTGAGTATCCGGCCATGGTGCTGGGTGCCAATGAAAAGACCATGCTCGAGATGACGGCTGCCTATGCCGCCATCAACAATCGGGGTCTCTATGTCGAGCCGACGCCTTTCGAGGAAATTCTCGGCCCCGATGGTCAGCTGCTGTACAGCCGCCGCGTGGATGGCAAGCCGCCCAAGCGGGCGGTGAGCAGCGACGTCGCCGATGCGATGACCTGGATGCTGCAGAAGGTGGTGAGCGGCGGTACCGGCACTGGTGCAGGGCTGCCAGATCGTCCCGCTGCCGGCAAGACCGGTACGGCCGAGGGTGCCCGTGACCTCTGGTTCATCGGTTCGATCCCGCAGCTCACCACCTCCGTGTGGTTCGGCTACGACTCCAACATCAAGACCGGCAGCAGCAGCGCCCAGGCGGCGGCGGCATGGGGAGCCTTCATGGCAGCGGTCAGCAAGTCGCTGCCCGTGCAGGAGTTCCCGCCCAAGCCCGTGCTGGTTGGGGAGTTTGTGCCTTACGTGCCCCCCAAGCAGAGAAAGAAGGCCGCCGCTGAGCCCGCCCGTCGCGAGAAGCCCTGGGAACCTCCCGATGCAATGGCTCCCGAGAGCCGTTGGCAGCCCCCACCGCCTTCGGAATCACCCCGCTGGGATGAACCGGTGGATGTCCAGGGGGACCCGACAGCACGCCGGCGGGAGCACTCTCAGTCGGACTGGAGCGATCCGGCTGGCTGGTCCGAGCCGCCTCCAGCGGAGTTCCGTCCTCAGCCAAGGCCGGAGCCGCGCTCCCAGCCGGCCCCGGCACCAGCGCCGGTGGCCCCCGTGCCGGCACCTGCTGCTCCGGTGGCGGCACCCGCCGCTCAGGCACCGCCACCGCCTCCCCCTCCGCCTGCGGTCGATCCGCCGCCGCTGCCGCCCCTGCCCTGACCTCCTGCTCAGCCGGCCGCGCGCTCAGGCCATTCATCCGTTCGTTGCAGAACCGCTGCAAAGAAGCCGTCGCCCTCCACCTGGCCTGGCCACCACTGTTGACTGCGGACCAGACGCCATCCGGGATGACGGCTCAGAAGCCCCGTGATCTGATCATCATTCTCGGCCGGGTGCACGGTGCAGGTGGCGTACACCAGCTGGCCGCGCGGGGCCACCAGCGGAAGCAGTCCTTCCAGCAGTTGCTGCTGCAGGCCCACCAGATCAGCGATGGCCCCCGGATTGATGCGCCAGCGCGCGTCCGCATGACGAGCCAGGGTGCCCAGGCCTGAGCAGGGCGCATCAAGCAGAACGCGATCGAAATGGCCTTGCCAGTGTGGGCGTTCCATTGCCAGGCGGCATGCATCGGCCGCCAGGGTCTGAATGCAGGTGAGCCCGAGTCGATCTGCGTTCCGCTGCAGCCGCCTCAGCCGGGCTTCGGAGCGATCCACTGCCCACAGCTCTCCCTGATCGCCGATCAGTTCAGCCAGGTGAGTGCTCTTGCCGCCGGGAGCAGCGCAGGCATCGAGGATGCGCATGCCGGGCTGGGGATCGAGCAGGGGCGCGATCCGCTGGGCGCTGCGGTCCTGCACGCACCAGGTCCCCTCGTCGTAACCAGGCAGGTGGCGAGGATCGCCGCCCCGGCCCCTGAGCCCGATTGCCTGAGATTCGACCAGGGGCTCGGCGCTAAAGCCTGCCTTGTGCAGGGCCTCGAGAACCTGCTCGCGGTTGCTGCGCTGGGGATTGATGCGCAGGTCAAGACTGGGGGCCTGGTTGCAGCTGGCAGCGAAGGCCTCGGCGTTCTCGGGCGGCAGCCACTGGAGCAGCAGCCCAGCCAGCCAGGCGGGCAGGGAGTGGCGCAGGCCGAGCTCCTCGGCGGCCGTCACCGGTCCCTCCAGCTGAGGCAGCCCCTGCCAGGGGGGCGCCTCCGCAGGCAGGTGCTGGCGGAGGCGCAGCAGTCCGCGCAGGATGCCATTGGCCACCGGCGCCAGACGCCCCAGGCCGGCCCGTTTGGCCAGCTCCACGGTGGTGTTCACGGCGGCGGCGGCCGGTATCCGTTCACTGAACAGCAGCTGGTAGCAACCCAGGTGCAGCAGCCAGCGCAGCCGTGGCGGCTGGCGCGCGGCCGGCACCTTGCCGAGGGCATCGAGCCAGGCATCGAGCAGCCGTTGCTGGCGGATGGCGCCGTAGGTCAGCTCGGTGGCCAGGGCGCGGTCGGCGGACTCAAGGGGCAGGCGGTTGAGCTCCCGCTCCAGGGCGCCATCGGCGTAGGCCCCGGCCGCCACCGCCTGCAGGACCTGCCAGGCCAGCTGGCGGGGTGCCAGACCGATCAGGGCCGCCTCAACCGTCAATCCCATTCTCCAGGGGGGCATTCCACAGATAGCGCCCCAGCGGCAGGCGGCCTTCGCCGTCCACCGGGATCCCCTCGGCGCGCAGCAGCTCGGCCTGGATCCAGTCGCTGCCTTCCCGGCTTGGCGTGAAGCTGATCTGACCTCTGGCGTTGACCACCCGCTGCCAGGGCACGTCGGAGGGCAGCGGCAGGCGGCGCAGGGCCCAGCCCACCTGGCGGGCACAGCCATAGGCGCCGATCAGCTCGGCGACCTGGCCGTAGGTGGCTAGGCGGCCGCGGGGGATGCGTGCCACGGCGGCGTAGACGCGCTGGTCGAAGCCGGCTGGAGCTGGCCGGGGAGCGGGCGAATCGAGGCTCCCTGGGGGCATCAGCGGCGGACACAGCTCAGGGGGATCCTGCTGCCCCAGACCACCTAACGTGGGTGTGCTTGATGCCTCGCATCAGATGCGCACCACCCTCACCCTGGATGACGACGTACTGGCGGCGGCCAGGGTGCTTGCACGGCAGCGGCGGCAGCCGATCGGCAGCGTGATCAGCGCTCTGGCGCGGCAGGCCCTGGCCACCCCTACCCAGCCAGCGACCAGTCCTGTCCAGAGGCAACGCAACGGCCTGCCCCTGTTGCCGCTGCAACCCGGCGGCGCTCCGGTGGATCTTGAGCTGGTGAATCAACTGCGCGACGAGACGCCGTGATCCAGCCAGGGGATCAGCGCACCGCCCTCTTGGACGTGAATGTGCTGATTGCGCTGGTGGACCCGCGCCACGTGCACCATGAGCTCTGCCATCAATGGTTCGCGGATCAGGGAGAGCGGCCATGGGCCACCTGTGCGATCACCCAGAACGCCGTGCTGCGGATCCTGGGCCACCCCCGCTATCCGAATTCGCCGGGCTCACCCGCCGTGGTGAGCGGGGTGCTGCGCCAGTTGGTGGGTTCACCCCCGGCACCGGTTCTGGGGCACCGCACCAAGCCTGCTCGACCATCTGGCGGTGGACACCGACCAGCTGCTGGAGTCGGGCCAGATCACCGATGCCTATCTGCTGGCCCTGGCGGTGCACCACCGGGGCGTGCTGGCCACCCTCGACACCCGCCTCAATCCCCGCAGCGTGAACCAGGGCACGGAGGCGCTGGAAACCCTGTCCCCTCAAACCCGCCCCTGATCCC
>Ga0079301_1000909_pt1 | contig 14206 bp, 10 predicted proteins | sample Wag4_2014_7_11_3_FD_74797 | JGI IMG/M metagenome (GOLD analysis project Ga0079301, IMG submission 74797) | Fresh water mixed with fracking chemicals microbial communities from Ohio, USA - Utica-2 Time Series FC 2014_7_11 | ecosystem: Engineered > Industrial production > Chemical products > Input...
TACAGCCAGATCAAGGTCACTTGAAGCGGTGGCGTCCCCACGTACCCGACTACCAAAGGCGTAGAGCGCAAGCAAGTTCGGAAGTGCCTGTTGCAATGCTTTCAAGGCAGGTTCGCGATCCATCATTCCAGTCTAACACCGCGCACGGCAATCATGGGAGGCAGCACAGGTCAGCAATTTTTAAAAACAAATAGTTTTGGCTTTAAATCAAATTTAACGCAAGTTCTCGCGGGTTGATGCGGAAAAGTCAGTACATCGCATTGGAGCGATATGGCCGCAATGCCTCAAAATTTAACCCTTGTCTGTGCGCTAACAGCGGTTGAAACCACATCTGGCGTGGAATTGTTGGCAAGGCATGAAGCAGGCAAGCGATGGGGACCGTCATGGTCAGTCTTCGGTGTGTACGCGGTTACTCTTTCCCATTGCGCTAACTGGATAACTGGATTGAAACAAATTGTTCCGACGGCAGCGAAGAGCTACGGCCCTGTATATATCCCGATGACGCGTTACAGCACTGAAAGGAAGTTGAAAACAATGCCCTTCGAAATTTCAAACCCCGCCATAACCTCAAGACTTGAGGCACGCAGCGACGTTCCGGTTTGCAATCTTTCGAAGCAGGGGTGTATTCCTCAGCCGATGTTAGATGCCGCCAATGGCATGGGTGGTTTGGCCAAATTAGTCGATTCATATGACGACGACAAGAACGGAAGGTTGTGATTTAGGAAGTGGCCTTGGTCTAATCGTCTTGAGGGGGATCAACTGATGCTCGACTACGGTTTAAAAGAGATCTAACGCGCGATGAGGCAACCAGGCTCTGCGTCACGCAGGTTACCGACGATTGCAACGATGGCGATTGGATGCGAGTGACCGTGAGGCTGGGTGGCACCTGGGTTGATTGTTGTGCCGCGTTACAGGCAACAGGCACGGCCAACGAGGGGGGGCGGAATCTTGGTCCGTTGCTCCTGGTTAGCTCAAAAACTATGGTTATGAACAAGGCGCGCAGTGGTTGGTTTAGCGCGTAGACCCGCAGTCAAAGACACCAGAATTGTCTCGTTCAATCGGGAATACCGGCAACGCCAAACGATGCTGAACAGGCGCTTGAGGACGAGACGCGGGCAACCTTGAATCAGGTTGCCCGCGTCGTTCAGGTTAAATATTATCCGCGCACGAGTTGGACATCAAAGAAACCGGGCAAATGCCGGATTTCATCGACGATCGCGTCAGGAATGGACTGATCCAGGTTCAGGATCATCAAAGCGGGGCCGTGCTGGGCACGGCGCCCCATCTGCATCCCAAAGATGTTAATGCCGTGGTTGCCAAGAATGGTGCCAACCTTACCGATGGTGCCCGGCAAGTCCTGGTGCGGTGCAAAGAGCATGGGCCCGTCGATGATCAGGCTGACTGCATATTCATCCACGCCAACGAGAGCGGGCAAATCGCGGTGCAAAAGCGTGCCCGCCACCTGCCGTTCCCGCTCGGCCGTGCGCACGGTGACGCGGATGAGATCCGCGTAATCCACTGAATCACCACTGCGAACTTCTCGGACAGTCAAGCCACGTTCTTTGGCAAGCAAACCCGCGTTGACGTAGTTGACGCCTTCGGCCAGGGCAGGTGTGAGGAGTCCTTTGATCACCGCATTGGTCAGCGGCTTGAGTTCGTGACTTGCCACGTCCCCGGCGTAGCTGACTTCGACCGCTTCGAGCGGACCTGTGGCCAACTGGGCTGCGACAGTGCCAAGCTTTTCGGCGAGGGTGACAAAGGGACGCAACTGGCTCATCAGTTCTGGTCGCAGGTTGGGAATGTTGACGGCTGCGCGGGCTTCGCCGCCTTTTAGGACTTCGGCGATTTGTTCCGCGACGTCGATGGCGACGTTGAGCTGGGCTTCTTCGGTGCTTGCGCCGAGATGCGGCGTGAGCAGGACGCGATCGCCCAGATCGCGAAGGGACTGCTTCGCGAGCGGTTCCTGTTCGAACACATCAAGCGCAGCACCAGCGACGTGACCGGATTCGATGGCAGCAATGAGGGCATCCTCGTTGATGATGCCGCCGCGCGCCACATTGATGATCCGGACGCCGGGCTTGGCCAAAGCGAGCATTTCTTTGCCGATCAAACCAGCGGTTTCGGGCGTCTTGGGCACATGCACCGTGATGTAGTCACTTTGCCTGACCAGTTCCTGTACACTCGCAATGCCAACGCCCATTTCTTCGGCGCGCTCGACGGTCACAAAGGGGTCATAGGCCACCACGCGCATCCCAAGTGATTGGGCTACCTTCACGACGTGCGAGCCAATCTTGCCAAGACCGATCACGCCCAAAACCTTGCCAAACAACTCCGCACCCACATATTTCGTGCGCTTCCATTCACCACGCTTTACAGAGGCATCCGCAGGGCCAATGTGCCGCGAGAGCGCCATCATCATGGCGAGTGTATGCTCCGCCGCCGCAACGGTATTGCCCGCCGGCGAGTTGACAACAACAACACCCGCGCGGGTGGCGGCGGGGACGTCGATGTTGTCCACACCGACGCCCGCGCGGCCGATGATTTTCAGTTTTTTGCCTGCCTGAATCAAGGGCGCCGTGACCCTGGTTTGCGATCGAACCATCCACGCATCGTACTCACCAATAACTTCAAGCAATTGCTCCGGGTTGAGGTCAGTCAGGTAATCCACCTCAGCGATGCCCTGCAAGGCCTCAAGGCCGGCCGCTTCAATCGGATCGCTCACCAGTACACGTTTGAGGCCCGTCTTCATCCTGTTGGACTCCAACAAAGCACTTGCATTCTCAAGCATGAACCACACTCCCTTTCAGCAACGCATCCTGAGCGGCGCGCACGCCCGCGCCCAAGTGCAATTCCGCCCCCATCCGCACCAGGGTAACCTCCAAAGCAGCCAACACGGTCAGCATATCCAGGGGTTGGTAAAAACCAAGATGGCCAATGCGGAAAATTTTTCCCGCCATCTTGCCTTGCCCACCCGCCAGCACCAGGCCAAAATCCGCCTGCATCCGCTGCCGAACCGCATCCGCTGCGATACCGGCAGGCGGATAAATCGCCGTCACGGAGCGGCTGGCGATCGCCTCGTTTGTCACCACCAACTCAAGCCCCATCGCCTCCGCCCCACGGCGCAACATGCCAGTCATCGTTTCGTGTCGCGCAAAAATGGCCGGCAAACCCTCAGCCTGCATAATTTTCAAACTCTCATCCAGCGCATACATCAACGACAAAGCAGGCGTCCAAGGGGTCTGTCCTTTGCCTTCAAACTGCTTGTGCTGCTCAAAACTCCAATAGTAACGGGGCATCGTCGCCACTTTGGAGGCCTCCCACGCGCGCTGGGATACAGACGCCGCCGCCATCCCCGGCGGAATCATGAACGCTTTTTGCGACCCTGACACCACCACATCAAGGTCCCACGCATCAACCGGCAAATCAACCACACCGAGGCTGCTGACCGCATCCACCAGAATCAGGATGTCCGGGTGCACGCGCCTGGCCGCTCGCGTCAGCGCTTCGAGTGGCTGCATGACGGCGGTCGAGGTCTCGTTGTGGGTGATCAAAACTGCACGATAAGGCACCAAAGCCAGCTGCGACGCCAGTTCATCCGGACTGAACGCCTGACCATAATCCACCAGCAACCGCGTCACATTCGCGCCGAACTGCTCCGCCATATCGGCAAAACGCGCGCCGAACTCACCCGCGACAAGCGCCAACACGCGATCACCCGGCGACAACGTGTTCGCAATGGCGGATTCAAGCCCACCGGTACCAGACGCCGCAGCAAGCAACACAACGTCCCCGCGCGTCTGAAACAGCCAACGCATCCCGTCCATACAACGCGCGAACAACTCGGCAAACTCTGGTCCCCGATGGTTGATCATCGGTCGCCCCAAGGCGTTTTGCGCACTCGGCGGTATGGGGGTAGGGCCTGGCAGCATCAGCCGCATGTGCTCGTTCATCGGGTTCCTCTCTTCGCGTCACGGGGCCCACCTGCCCCTCGTTGAAACACGCGAATGCCACGCTTGACACCCACGCGTGTTCAAACCTGGCGCACCCTCGGGCCGCGTCGATTATCGCATACCCGTTTTTGAATGGCAAAAAGCGATCCACTAAAGAGCAAACCCGCCACGCATCTTACGTTGCGGTCTGGCAAGCGCTCTCCCTGAACACGAATCCCCATTAAGAAAACCAACGGGTTGACGACCAACGATTGTGCCTACTCCCTAGCGGCACCAGAAACCAAGGTCAAAAAAACGTCAAAGCCGTTTCAACACAAACTGGACCCCAAAAAACCTGCCAAGCCCCCTTGCGCGCACTTCTACTTCCAATCCTCCGAAAGGTGTCACCCCTTTACACAAACGCAATAATATTGCATTAATATCACTGCGGGATTGTGCCATTGTCGGCATGTCAAGTTGGGGGCGTGCTGAACGCGTCGGGGATACGTCGTGGTAGCCAGTCTGTAATGGGTCATCAAGCCAGCGTGTGTTGATGGTTGATTGGGCAAATGCGGGAAGCTTGAGTCGCTCACCGATGCAGGAGGAAGTTCAGTCCAATGCGTGGCGAATTCGGGTCAAATGTTTGAACTGGCCGAATTGTTTCGGACAGCTGTTTTAAGGGCAGCAGGGGGAGTCAAATATGACACATACGACAGATAAATTGCCGGTAACGGTTTTGTCGGGATTTTTAGGTGCTGGTAAGACGACCTTATTGACGCACATATTGTCCAATACGCAAGGTCGTCGTGTGGCGGTGATTGTCAATGACATGAGCGAGGTTAACATCGATGCGGCGCTCATCGCGCGGGAGATACACTTTGAGCGTGTTGAAGAGCGGTTGGTGGAAATGACCAATGGCTGTATCTGCTGTACGTTGCGTGAGGATTTGCTGAAAGAGGTGCGCCGTCTGGCGGAGTCGGGTCGATTTGATTATCTGGTGATCGAGTCGACTGGTATATCGGAGCCGATGCCGGTTGCTGAAACTTTTTCATTCGCTGATGCTGATGGCAACGCCCTATCTGATATCGCAAGGCTGGATACGATGGTGACGGTCGTGGATGCCACGCAATTTTTGGCTGATTACGAGGCGGCTGACAGTTTGCACGCGCGTGGCGCGGCGCTTGATGATACTGATGAGCGAACGGTTGTTGACTTGCTGGTGGACCAGGTGGAATTCGCGGACCTGCTGGTTGTTTCGAAGGCGGATTTGGTCCCATCAGCGGATCTTTCACAACTGGAGGCTGTTTTACGGGCATTGAATCCGCGTGCGGAGATTGTGACAGCGAGTATGGGGCGTGTCCCTTTGGATCGCTTGCTTGATGCCAGGCGTTTTGATCCCGAGGCAGCCGCGGCGGCGCCGGGGTGGATGACGGCGCTGCGCGGCGAAGAGGTGCCGGAGAGTGATACCTACGGTATTGGCTCTTTTGTTTGGCGGGCCAGGCGTCCACTTCATCCGGCAAGATTTTGGGAGATACTCAATGAGCAGTGGACGGGCGTCATTCGTTCGAAAGGTTTCTTCTGGCTTGCCACCCGTCCGGATTACGCCGGTTTGTGGAGTCAGGCGGGGGGTGCGTGCCAACTGCAGCCTGGTGGCTTGTTCTGGTCAGCGGTACCGGAGAGTGAGTGGCCTGAGGAAGCGAGTGTCAGGCAGGCCATGCTGGCCAGTTTTGAAGGGCCGTATGGCGATCGCCGACAGGAGATTGCCATCATCGGCGCGAACATGGATGAAGCCCGTTTGCGCGCTATGCTCGAGTCATGTCTGTTAACCGATGAAGAAATGGCCCTTGGGCGAGCGGCGTGGTCAGCGTTTGCTGACCCGATCCCGCATTGGCAAGTGGCGTCTTCTTCGGTGGTGGCATAGCCGCTTATGTTGGATTGGTTGATTATTGGCGGTGGGATTCACGGGACTCATCTTTCAATGCAATTGACACGTGAAGCGGGCAGACGTCGCGACCGCGTCCGTGTGCTTGATCCGCATCCGGTACCGTTGGCAGCTTGGACGCGGCGTGCATTGAATGTTGGCATGCGTTATTTGCGATCGCCAGCTCCCTATCATTTGGACACGGACCCGATGGCTTTGCAGTATTTTGCGTCCGAGACGCCGGACCTGCGATCGCAGGCCTTTCTGGAGCCATACCGAAGACCGTCTTTGGCTCTTTTTTCAGCCCATGCGGGTCGTGTGATCGAAAAGCACGGCCTGCAACAGCTGCGGATACAGGATGCTGCTCAGGATTTGCGCCTAAAAACCAACCACGTCGAAGTTGAGACCAGAGCGGGGGTCATCGCGGCGCGCCGTGTTGTTTTGGCCACTGGCGGTTGCGAGGCGTGCGTCTGGCCTGCGTGGGCGAGAACCCTGCGAGAAAGCGGTGTGTCGGTGCGACACGTCTTTGAACCGAATTTTCAACGTCACGGAATCAGGGATTGGCAACACCTGGTGGTGATCGGCGGCGGCATAAGCGCCCATCAACTCGCCCTCGCGCTGGCGAATCAAAGACCCGGCAAGGTAACCTTGATTTTGCGCCACGCACCGCGGGTACACCTGTTAGACAGCGATCCTGGATGGTCAACACCACGCCTGCTCGCTCCATTTCGAAAGTTACGCGATCCCATCTTGCGACGCAAGGCCATTCGTGAGGCAAGACGGCCCGGTTCCGTACCCGAAGATGTACTGACAGCAATCGATACTGCCGAACGCCAAGGAATCTTGCAAAGGGTCACCACCGACATTGTCTCCGCCGCGCGATTTGGCGACCAAGCCGTCTTGCAAGGCGCAAACGGCGCCACCTTGTGCGCTGACCAGATTCTGTTGGCAACCGGCTTTTCTGGCAGACGCCCCGGCGCAACCTGGCTCGACGCGTTCATTTCCCGCGAGGAGCTTCCGCTGGCACCATGTGGCTATCCCATCGTGGATACAGAACTGCGCTGGCATCCACGCATTCAAGTCATGGGCCCCTTCGCTGAACTCGAAATAGGACCAATCGCGCGAAACATCGTTGGCGCGCAACACGCCGCGTGGCGGATTCTGGACAGCCATTCAGCCCTTGAATCCTTATAGGCTGCGACGACCTGCCATCCAGGGCTCAAAGCCCCGAAGGGCAAGATTTGCTGATACACAAAACAATCACCAGCCATGCAGAAATGCGTTGGCTGGTGATCAAATTTTGGCTGCTGTTCAAAAATAGCGAGTCAGTGCCGGTGTTTTGGGTCTGTTTGACAAGTCTTGAACAAAAACCGCTGCGTCACGTTATAAACACAACTGCCTGTCATCGCCATTGATGACAGGCAGCCACAGGCTCCCTAGGAGACGCCCGCAGGCATCAGTTAATGCTTGCGATCTTGCCTTTGCCACCACGATTACAATCCGGGTCTCCACAATCATCGTGTGCCTCAACCGCGCCACTGAACGAAACGAACACCAACGCAGCCAGAGCAACACAGCCAAACAATCTGTTCACTTAAAAATCCCCTCTCCTAAACAACAAGCACGCTCAGACGAAACGCTCGACCTGACCCAATGCTTGCCACACCCATTCACTAATGCTACATTATTGCATTAATAACCTTAATGCTGTCAAGCGTATGGTTGCGGGTTTGATTGAGCTGGAGATGGACACCATGATTGAGGCAGTGGGTTTAACCAAGCGATACGGTGATCATCTCGCGCTGGATCGATTAGACCTCACCGTCCAGCCAGGGGAGGTCTATGCGTTGTTCGGGGGTAACGGCGCCGGAAAAAGTACGACCATCAACCTGTTCTTGGGCTTCGTTCCGCCAAGCGCCGGAGAGGCTCGTGTTGTTGGAATCGATGTTGCGGCCAACCCGGTCGAGGCCAAGCGGCATGTCGCATATGTCGCGGAGAATGTGATGCTATACGGCCATGCAACCGCGCGCGAAAACCTGCAATATTTTGTTGAGCTGAGTGGTCGGCGGCTGTCAAAGACTGATGCATATGGCGCGTTGGAGGCTTTGGGGCTTCCAACGGAGGCATTCGAACGACAGGTGAGATTTCTCTCCAAGGGGATGAGGCAAAAATGCGGACTTGCGATTGCCTTTGCCAAAGGTGCATCAGCACTTTTTCTCGATGAGCCCTTTTCTGGGCTCGATCCGCTCGCGGCTACAGAGTTGCAGCAAGCAATCGCTGCGCTGAAGGCCAACGGCAAGGCAATCCTCATGAGCACCCACGATTTGTTCCGTGCGCGGGTTTTGGCGGACAAGGTTGGCATCATGCGTTGCGGACGTCTCGTTGCGAAGCTCGAAGGCGAATCGCTCCGCGTTGCGAATCTCGAACAGCTATATGTTGAAACCATGGCTGGAAAATCGGTACCGGCATGAGATATTTCACAATCTTTTGGTTGGAGCTGTTGCAAGCCACTCGCGACGTGCGCGCGGGCCTCGTGATAGCAGTTGCAAGCCTGTTTTTCGTGGTGGCTTTCACTCAGGGGAACGAACGTGTGGGAGTAACGGCCAGTGCTGTGGCGGTGTCAACCGCAAAGAACCGCCAAGCCTGGCTCGCTCAGCCACCCCAAAACCCGCACGGCGCAGCCCACTTTCCGGTCTTGCTCGCCAAACCGACAGCGCCATTGGCGAGCCTGGTTGCTGGTGCAGACGGCATACTTCCCGGTCATCTTGTAACGGATGCCCACCGACTCCTTCCGGCCAAAGGCACCAGCGCGGCCGATGCACCATTCGCGCAGGCCATCGGCACGCTTGATACCGCTTTCGTTATTGGTGTCATCCTGTCGTTGCTGGCTGTGCTCGCCGGCTCAGACCTCGTCGCAGGGGAGAAGGAACGGGGTACCCTTCGTCTGACCTTTGCAAACCCTGTGCGCAGAAATCGCTGGTTGCTTGCAAAAATTGCCGGTCGAACGACAGGTTTCCTTGTGGCAGTTACCCTGGCGGCCAGCCTGGCCTTGATGATTGCAGGCGGTGTTGTGCTGGGACCATCGGGGTTGTATGAGGGGATGGCCAGTAGCGCGCCAAACGACGTGATGGGTCGACTCGGTGGTTTCTTGTTCCTGTCAGCAATCTACCTGGCCGTGTGGATCACGATTGGTGCGGCCTGCTCCGTTTTTTCCGCACGCGTCGCCTCAGCAACCCTTGCAGCAGTGGTTTTATGGATCGCGCTGGTGGTCATTGCGCCTCGTGCTGTTGCGACGATTGCGGAGCTTGGGGATCCTATACCTGCAACCTCTCCCGCTCGCATGGCCATTCGCGTCGAAGAAGTCCGGCTGCGGCGCCAGCAAGAGGCGATGGTCGAGACACTGAAGGCTAGCGGTGGCCTGAAAGGGGCGGGCGCGATAACCACCACTGAGGGACCCGCTGCAGTGCGGGACATCATAGACGCAGCGGCTGCACGAGCGCAGGCCAAGGCAGACGCACCCATTGCCAATTGGCGGGAACGTCAGCTTACCAAACTTGATGCGTTTGGCTGTATCTCGCCCACAAGTCTTTATTTTCGCATCGCCGCAGGATTCGCAGGCACGGATGGTCAACGCCACCATGAATTTTTGAATCAAGCGTCAGCCTGGCGCAGCGCGTTTCTCGAACGGTTGAATCGTCTTGAGGATCGCGGCATAGCCGAATTCAGTGATTATCCCTCAGTCGCACCGTTTCAATTCAAGGAAACGGCCAGTCAAAGGATCTGGATACAACAAAGTGCATCTGTCGCGACAATGCTCTGTATGTGGCTCATCATCCTGCTTCTCTGTTTCTTTCGCTTCAAACACTATGATCTGAGATAAACACTGCATGACCGATTTTTACACTTCCGCTTCCTCACAAGCCCACTTGAACCTCGCAATCACCATCGCGAGCCGGGTGCTGAAAACGACACTCACGGGCTGGCGGGGACGTCTGATCACAATATTCTGGATAGTGCTTGTGGCCCTTGCCACCTGGTCCGGCGCGACAGCATGCAAAGCGGAGTGGCAAGCGTATGATGCAGGGGAAGCAGCAGTCATCGTTGCATTTTCGGACTGGCGCGCAGCCTATGGGTCAGACCCCTGGCGTCCGGTGGATCTCGCAGCTGAACATCCAATTGTCAGGCATCTTCCACCAGCACCAGGACGCGCATTGGCCGCTGGCGTTTCAGATGCCGTTGGCACGTGGGCGGCGCCGGCAAACTATCATCAACGTGAATTGGAGGGCCGCAAGGGTGAACTGACGCCCCTTGGTATCCTTTTCGGCACCCTCGATCTCGCCGGATTGGTCGGCGTCGCGGGCGCATTGCTCACCATTGCGCTTGGCTTCGATGGCATTTCGGCTGAAAAAGAACGCGGTACCCTCGCACTGCATTTTGCGAACCCACTCGGACGCGGGACTTTTTTGCTGGGCAAGTTGCTGGGGGTTTTCGCTGTCGTTTGCTGCACATTGTGGTTACCGTTGCTGCTGGGGGTTACGGTTTTAGGCGCGACAGGCAACATCGCGGCATCGTGGGATGGTTTGACGCGTGCAGTCCTGTTTATGTTGATTGGCTTGGCCTATCTGATGTTCTGGACCACCGCATCCATCGCCGTCTCCGCCATGGCCCGCTCAAGCGCCGCGTCGGTTGTCGCACTGGCCAGTTTATGGCTCGTGGTGGCCCTGGCCGCTCCAAAGGTAATTGCTGCAGAAGCAGCCTCGCGGCATCCAGTAACCGCTTCAGCGCTACTGGAAGAAAAAATACCCGCCTTACGCGCCCAATCGCTTGTAAACTATCGCAAGAAAGTGACAGCCTACAAAAATGGGCATCACGGCGCGACACCTAAAGGTGTCGATGCCGCGCGACTTCGCCTGGCGTACTATGACGAGTTTTTTGCCAGAATCGATCACGTCACTGCAATCGACAAAACCATACGCGTGGCGCGTGAACACTCACTGCAAACGCTTGCCGCGCTATCTCCGACCCTTGTCTACCAGCTTGCGACGGCAGAACTGGCAGGCACCGACGGTGCGCGACACCGCGCGTTCATCGACGCCGTCGATGCCTACGCGCGCGAACTGCGACGCTGGCCGGAGCAAAGGCTGATCACCGGCATCGACACGCGCCCAACCTGGAATGAATTGCCACCGTTTAACCCCGGCAATGCGTACGCAAAAACAGACCTAAATCGAGCGTTCAGACACATCGGCATACTCCTGGTTCTATGCGCGTTGGCCATGCTCGCTGCCTGGCTTGCCTTCCTGCGTTACGACCTGCGTCTGCAAGGTGCCTGAATCAATCCCATCGAAATTTCACGTTGAACTCCTCAAAAGCCGGTTCAACGCACGCTCGACACGTCATCAGGTGGAACAGCACCCGAAAAGTCCTTGTAATATTGGCCCGTGACGCTCACGTACAAACCGAAACCGCTGGTTCTGTTGATTGTATATTTTGCACTGCCAACGAATCGACGGGGAGCCCACGCCAACAAAAGCTGCGAAAATCGAGGGTTTTGTGGCGAGGCAATCCTTCCTTGTGGCGCTGACAGCGATGGTCGAGCCCGATTGCTGCCACCCGTGATGCGACATTGTCGCAATGTCAATCACCGGGCTGTGCCGCGGCGGTTGCGCACGATCGTCAAGTCGCGGTTGTACGCGGCGATCGCCTGATCCAGCAACGCATCGTGGGTCGCCGTGCCCAACGTGACGGACACAAACCCAACCCCGCCAAGCGCCGTCAGCAAGCCTGAACCGATTAACAACGCCGGCTGCACCTCCCGCGTATTGCCGGGCAGCGCGTTATAAATCAACGAACCGGCAAGCCCGACTGTCCCGCCCAGAAGCCCCAACCAAGCCAAGCGGGCAAAACCCTCGGATTGGCGCGCCTCTGTCTGGTAGCGCTCCAGGTAACTCAAGCCGCCCGCAGACACGGTAATAATATCTGACAACGTACCATTCGCCGAGTACGCGGGCCACCAATGATCCAGAACCGGGTGGGCACCTACCCCATAGAACACCCGCGAGGTCACATCGTGCAGGCGCAGATAACGCCCACCAGTTAGCTCGGCTTCGCTGTCTGAAACAAAGGTGACAACCCCTTCGACCGACTCCATGCGCCCCCGCTCCAAATAGCCAACGGGTTTAGCTGCCAGCGCATCGGCTTCCGGCGTGGCGATCGCCCAAACCAGACACGCAGTGGCCAAGCAACGCCGACATTCCCTCAAAAAGCCCGCCATCCAATCCTGTCTCACTCTCAACCAACATCACCCAACAGATTATAGAACCTTTTGCGCACCCACGCCCGCAACCGGTCCTTTTAGGACTGCTCGCAACTTGTCGCAACGCGTCATCGCCCCATACGCTGGGCGCCATGAAACACCTTGCGCAGATTCTTACGGGGCCACCCGCTTTCACCCCCAAGCTGACGCCACAAGGACTTGTCATCCTCGACGCACACCACCAACCCTTACTGCAAACCCTTGATGTGCACCTGTCATTGGCTGGGGACCGCACGCTGCACCTTGATACACAAAAGGCTCACCCAACCGGGCCAATCGGGTTATGGTCCATCAATCAATTGACAGAGGGGCTCAGCGTGCAGTGGCGCATCTACACGCGCGGTCCGGCCTTGCTGTGTTGGGCGAACATCCAGAACCAAAGTCCCCACCGTGTGACTGTGGCGGGTTGCACCCTGTTTGCGGCGCGCTGGCCACAAAGCGCTGTGCCACGACAACTGCGTCAAAGTGGTTATCAATCCTGGAGTCCCGCAACCCCAAAGATGGCGCTGGCGGATCAGCTAGCGCTGCCACGCCCTGCGATGATGCGTGCGCCGGGGAGTACGGGCACAGACATGGGGATTGTGCAGCCAGACTACCTTGAAGTTGAGACGGATTCGCAACAATTATGGATGAGTTTCATCAGTGCACATACCGCCACCGGGGTGATCCGCCTGACGCCGGACTGGACGCAAAACGCACATCTAAGCGCCAGCCAGCCACTCGGCACCTTATCATTGCGACCCGGACAACGCCTCAGGCTCGATACCTGGTGCCTGATTGATGCCCAAGCAACGGATGCGTTACACGCCTATGCCGCACTGAGCAGCTTTGTTATGCGCGGCAAAAAAACCAAGCAGCGTCAACTCGGATGGTGTTCCTGGTACCATTATTTCGAAAACATCCAAGCCAAAGACATCGTCGAAAATCTGGAACATCTCACCCACGCGGACAATAACCTGGATTTGCAGGTCGTGCTACTCGACGATGGCTACCAACAAGCCGTGGGTGACTGGCTCACGCCCAACGCACGTTTTGACGGGCATCCCGCGGCGATCGCCCAAACCATCACCCAAAAAAACCACACCCCAGGCCTCTGGCTGGCTCCATTTTGCGTCTCAGCACACGCGCAACTCGCCAAGCACCACCCGGATTGGCTCCTCCGTGACGCGACGGGAACACCCATCAACCACTTCACCCACTGGGGCAATCAACCCACCTACGCACTCGACCTCACGCACCCGGAAGCGATCGCCCACCTGCGCCACATCATTCACACCATCTCCCGAATTTGGGGCTATCGCTACCTCAAACTTGACTTTCTCTACGCCGGCGCCATCCACGGCTGCCGACACGACCCATCCATCACCCCAATCCAAGCCTACCGCAACGGACTGCGTCACATCGCCGAAGCCGCAGGGCCGTCTGTCACGCTTAGCGGATGTGGCGCCCCAATGCTTGCCAGCGTCGGACTTCTCGACACGATGCGGGTGGGCTCCGACACCGCCCACCACTGGCACAGCAAGCCGCCCAGCGACTGCGAACCCGGGGCGCTCAATGCCATGCGCGGTGTACTGGCCCGTCATTGGATGAACGGGACGTACTGGATCAACGATCCAGACTGCGCCATCGTCGCCAACCTGACCAACGAACTCAGCGACGCCGAAATCCAAACCATGTTGACGGTCATTGCACTGTCTGGCGGCAATGTCTTTGTGAGCGACCGCCTAAGCCAAGTACCCCCCACACGACTCAACTGGCTACAACGTACCCTCGTCAAACAACCCAAAGCGGCAGTGCCCCTGCAAGGCACCCACCAGGGACTCCCAAACGCCTTATACCTGAAACTGCCGCATAATACGGACATCCTTGCCCGCTTCAACTGGTCCGATCACACACTCACCTGGCACTACACACCCGCAGAGTGGCCGGATTTCAAAACCTTCATCCACCCGCACCACCTCATCGAATCCTGGCCTTTCCGTCCCACCACCTTCAACCCCAACCAACCATCTAATTCTTACACCATCCCCCCCCACGGCG
>Ga0079301_1000911_pt1 | contig 14170 bp, 13 predicted proteins | sample Wag4_2014_7_11_3_FD_74797 | JGI IMG/M metagenome (GOLD analysis project Ga0079301, IMG submission 74797) | Fresh water mixed with fracking chemicals microbial communities from Ohio, USA - Utica-2 Time Series FC 2014_7_11 | ecosystem: Engineered > Industrial production > Chemical products > Input...
GTGGCGGGCACAGTGAATTATAAGCAGGCGCCGATCCTGAAACGCGTCTACGAACAGATGCCAGACCCCAAGTGGGTCATTTCGATGGGCGTGTGTGCTAGCTCAGGTGGTTTTTACGACAATTATGCAGTCGTACAGGGAATTGATGAAATCATCCCGGTCGATGTGTACATCGGCGGTTGTCCTCCGAGGCCTGAAGCGGTTTTGGATGCAATTATGAAGTTGCAGGGCAAGTTGCGCTTGCCTTCAGCGAGCGATGTTGCCAAGTTGTCTGAGCAACGGTTGGCATAGGGCGAGGGGGCTTGGGGATGGGTGTGTCAGCGAATGCGGTGTTGGCGAATGTCCAACGACTTTATCCGAATTTTTTTACTTTAAGTCCGACCCAGGAAGCAGTTCTGGTTGTGCCTCTGGCCAATCTCCTGGAGACGCTGACGAAACTGAGGCAGGATCCGGATCTGAATTTCAATTTCTTGATGGACTTGACCATCATCGACTACCTGACCCATCCGGTGCCGCGCAAAACACGTTTCGAAGTCGTATATCAGCTGTTTGCCTTGGAGTCGGCAGCGCGACTGCGGGTGAAGGCAGCCGTCCAGCAAGCTGAATCGATCCAGAGCGTTACTGGGCTTTGGGCCGCGGCAGATTGGGCCGAGCGCGAGGCTTGGGAGATGTACGGGCTCAAATTTGACGGCCACACCAATTTGCGTCGGTTGCTAACGCACAAGGATTTCGTGGGTTATCCGTTGCGCAAGGACTATCCGGCCAAGAAGCGCCAGCCCTTGAATGACTCGGACACGCTACTGGAGGAGATGGAGCAACGCCTGGTGTTTAAGGGGCTTAAAACGGTGGAGGTCGAGGGATGATGCGGGTACCTGGGATCGAAGACAAATCGCCTGTGCTCGCGGAAGCGGTTGTGCCGGAGTTTTACCAAGACCTGCACACTGATTTGATGTTTTTAAACGTCGGCCCTTCCCATCCTGCCAGCCACGGGACGCTGCGTACCTTTGTCGCCTTGGATGGTGAAACGATTGCTGCGGCGGTGACTGAGATAGGCTATCTGCACCGGGGTTTTGAAAAAACCTGTGAACTGAGAACATACAATCAATGCATCCCTTACACAGACCGTCTTAACTATTGCTCGGCGATTCTCAACAACATCGGATTCGCCAAGGCGGCTGAACGTCTGATGGGCGTTGAGATCACCGATCGTTGCAAGTTTGTGCGCGTGATTGTTGGTGAAATGATGCGGGTTGTTGATCACCTCATCTGTATTGGAACCAACTTGGTAGACATAGGCGCCTTGTCCAATTTTTGGTTCTTGTACAACAAGCGTGAGCAGGTGTACACGATCCTGGAGCGCCTGACTGGTGCACGTTTAACCAACAGTTTTACGCGAATCGGTGGATTGGCACGCGATCTTTATGACGGCTTCGAGGCGGATACCCTGGCAGTACTTGCGGACATCGAGAAGGCAGCGGTGAATGTTCAGTCGTTAGTCGCCAAGAACCGAATCTTTGTTGACCGCACGCAGGGTATTTGTATATTGACGCCCGAACGCGCCATATCCTATGGCTTTACCGGCCCCAACCTGAGGGCGACCGGAGTCCCGTTGGATTTGCGCAAAACACAGCCCTATTATCATTATGATGCTTTCGATTTTGACATCGCGGTGGGTTCAAAAGGCGATACGTACGATCGCATTATGGTTCGTTTCATTGAGATTGAGCAGTCGATACGGATCATCCGTCAGGCCATAAAGATGTTGCCAGGGGGCCCGATCAATGTCGATGACAAGCGCGTGACACTGCCCGGCAAGGCGGACACTTATCAAAATATCGAGGGGTTGATCAATCACTTCAAATTGATTTTCGAAGGAGTCAAGGCCCCTGTTGGCGAAGTTTACGATGCAACTGAAGCGGCCAATGGCGAGCTTGGATTTTATATTGTTTCGGATGGCTCCGGTTATCCGTATAAGGTCAAGTGTCGACCGCCTTGTTTTTATGCTTTCAATGCGTTTCATGAAATGGTCGAAGGGCATATGATTGCTGATCTCGTAGCGACGCTCGGCTCGATCAATATCATCGCAGGCGAGTTGGAACGTTAGGTAAGGGGTTGAGAACGAATAAAATGACGCTACAGTTTTCTAACGAAACCAAGGCTACGTTCGACTGGTTGGTCAGTCGTTACCCCGAAAAGAAAGCGGCTTTATTGCCGACGTTGTGGCTAGCACAAAAGGAGTTTGGCGGCTGGTTGTCGCCGGAAGCGCTCAGCTATTGCGCCCGCCTGCTCGATTTACCGCCGTCCAAGGCGTACAGCGTGGCATCTTTTTACACGATGTACAATTTGCAGCCGGTTGGTCGGTACAAGCTGGAAGTTTGTCGGACCTTGTCCTGCGCGATGGCGGGGGCCTTCGACATCATTGAACACCTGGAACAAAAATTGGGCATTCCGTGTGGTGAGACCACACCGGATGGAAAATTCACGTTGGCAACCCAAGAGTGTTTGGCTTCTTGCGGTACAGGACCCGTTATGCAGATAAACGGGGAATACTATGAGGAAAACCTGTCGGCTGCACGGGTTGATGAAATTCTGGCAAGGTTGCCCTGAGGTACAGGAATGGATGATGATCATGTCCAATGAATTGATTTTGTCGCGAAATTGGTCCAGGGCGTATTCCTGGACAATGGCTTCCGCACTGGAAGCCGGCACCTATAAAACCGCGGCGGACGCCCTTCGTTCCGGGCGTCCGCCAGGTGAATTGCTGGACGAAGTCAAACGGTCCGGACTGCGCGGTCGAGGGGGCGCAGGCTTTCCAACCGGGATGAAGTGGGGGTTTTTGCCGAAGGACAATCCCAAACCGCGTTATCTGGTCATCAATGCAGATGAGTCAGAGCCGGGAACCTTTAAGGATCGCGCCATCCTGGAAAAAGACCCGCACATGTTGCTGGAGGGCTGCATTCTCGCGAGCTATGCCATTGGTGCCCACGCGTGTTACATCTACGTCCGTGGTGAATTTTGGCATCAGCAGCGGATTCTCATGCAGGCGATCGCAGACGCTTACCGCCAGGGCTTTCTGGGTGATCGCTGTTTTGGCACGGACTTCAAGCTCGACATAACGGTACACTCGGGTGCTGGTGCCTACATCTGTGGTGAAGAAACGGCCTTGCTGACAAGTTTGGAAGGTGAGCGCGGGTATCCACGTCTCAAGCCGCCTTTTCCTGCGACCCATGGTTTATTTCAGTGCCCAACCGTGGTGAACAACGTCGAGACGATCGCGAATGTGCCGTATATCATCGGGCGCGGGGCCAACGCGTTTGCTGCGTTTGGCAAATATGAGGTAAACGCTGAAGGGCGGCCTGTGATCGATTCGCGCGGCACACGCTTGATGTGCGCCTCGGGCCATGTAAACCGGCCGGGCGTGTCGGAAATACCGCTCGGAATTCGTTTGATTGATTACATTAACGATTACTGCGACGGTGTAAAGGATGGCAAGAAGCTAAAAGCCGTGATTCCGGGAGGTAGTAGTTGTCCGATTCTCACGGCGCAAGAGGCGGAACAGGTCGAAATGACGTACGAATCGATGGCTCGCTTCGGAACGATGTTCGGTTCAGGTGGTTTGGTCGTCTTGGACGAGGACACGAACATGGTCTGGGCGTTGCACAATCTCTTGCGTTTTTATTCGCACGAGTCGTGCGGGCAGTGCACCCCGTGCCGTGAGGGCACAGATTGGCTTTACAAGATTTTAGGGCGTATGCTCGTAGGCAAGGGAACCGAGTCGGATCTCGCAGAGATACTTGACATTGCCGACAATATGGAAGGCAAGACGATCTGTGCGTTGGCTGCCGCGGCGACGATGCCGACACGGAGTTACATTCAGAAGTTCAGGGAAGAGTTTGTCGCACATTTCACCAAAGGTGGCGTGCCGACCGACTCACGTGGTCGTTACCGTGTACCTGCTACGGTTCGGCAGTAGGAGGGGGAGTCTGTGGCAACTTTCACATTGGATGGAAAGACGGTCTCCGCGCCGGATGGAATGAATCTGATTGAGGCGGCGGCTGCAAACGGTGTCGACATCCCACACTATTGTTATCACCCTGGACTGTCTGTCGCGGGCAACTGCAGAATGTGTCTTTGCGAAGTTGAGGGCGCCCGTGGGCCGCAGATTGCCTGTTCACAGGTGGTGCGAGATGGCCTCGTCGTAAAGACAGACACGGCCTTGGTTGAAAAGATGCGTAAAGGTGTTCAGGAATTTTTATTACTGAATCATCCGATCGACTGTCCGATCTGTGACCAGGCAGGCGAGTGCCGCTTGCAGGACTACTATATGAGTTATGGTCAATATGATAACCGTTCCGATGTGACGAAGGTGCAAAAGCAGAAGGCTTTGGATATTGGGCCATTGGTTGTATTGGATCAGGAACGTTGCATCTTGTGCACGCGTTGTGTTCGTTTCACCAGTGAAGTGTCTCAGTCTCATGAGTTGATTGTAAGCGGTCGTGGGGATACATCCGTGATCGAGACATTTCCGGGGATGCAACTGGACAATCCGTACTCTGGCAACGTTGTGGACATATGTCCAGTCGGCGCACTGACCAGCAAGGATTTTCGCTTCAAAATGCGCGTATGGTTCATGAAAAGCGTAAAAAGTGTTTGTACTGGCTGTGCGCGTGGTTGCAACATCTTTTTGGATGAGAAAGATGCAGTTGTTTACCGGTACCGGCCGCGCACCAATTTGGCAGTCAATCGGTACTGGATTTGCGATGATGGACGACTGAGTTATCGACGCATCAACGATAATCGGCTGACGTCGGCGCGTTTGCGCGGTGCAGCCGTCAGCTTCAGAGACGTTTATGACCACCTTGTTGGTTTGCTTCGTGCCGAGCGCGCGCACGGAAGTGTTGTCTTGGTGGCATCACCGCACAGCTCGCTAGAAGATAATTTCTTGCTGCGTCGTTTGGATCGTCGACACGGTCGTTCGATGTTGCGGGCGTGGGATGCGTCAGCACCGGCGACTGCCGACAACCTCTTGCGCTGTGCGGATCCGACCCCCAACCGCGCAGGATTATCGCTTTTAGATGTCGAGCCCTCCAGAGCGTCGCTTTTGGCCGCACTGGCCGGGCCTGTGCAAGTGGCAGTCTTGATGCAGAACAATCTTGCCCAAGACCCGGAGATTGCGGAACGTCTGCGGCAGCTCCCAGTCGTTGTATACCTGGGTTCTCACGACGATGAGACCGCTGCCTTGGCCCAGGTGGTGATACCGGTCGCGACGCACGCGGAGAAATTCGGTTCGTTCGTGAATGTGGATGGTCGTGTGCAGCGTTTCTATCAGGCATTTGAGGCGCCCGGCGACGCCATCTCTGAAAGCACGCTTCTGGCTTCACTGCTTCATGATCTTTATCAAGAGTCACGGGTGGACGATGTCGAAGAGGTTTGGGCTTTGATGCGCCAGGAAGTACCTGAGTTAGCAACGCTGTCCTGGTATGGGTTGGGTGATGAAGGTGTATTGCTTGAGTCGACGCGTGTTGCGTCTTCCGCGATGCCGAATGTGGCCTCGGGTGTATAGGGGAAATTAAAGATGCATCATTGGCTGGATCCTGTCATCGTCGTCGCCCGTTCGGCTTTGTTGGTTGGCATCATACTTGGTCTGGTACCTTTTTTGGTCTGGCTTGAGCGCAAGGGCAGCGCTTACATTCAGGATCGCCCGGGACCTGAGCGTGCGTCGATTTTCGGTCTGCGTCTGGCCGGCTTGTTGCACCTTGTTGCCGATGCGGTCAAGATGTTGAACAAGGAAGACATCATCCCAAGCGGGGTCAACCGTTTTTATTACCTGGCGGCGCCGATTATCGTCGTCGCTGTGGCGTTTACGACGGTGGCGATTCTGCCACTGTTTGACACCATTGATTTTAATCGGGTGGGCGTCAAAGGTTGGCCTGTTATTGCAGGACAGTCTCTTGACATAGACCCTGGCATACTCTGGTTTTTCGCGATCGCCTCGCTCACCGTGTACGGCATCATTTTCGCTGGCTGGGCAAGTAACAGCAAATATTCACTGTTAGGGGCCATGCGTGCGTCAGCGGCAGTGTTGAGTTACGAAATTCCGCTGGGATTGAGCGTGATCGGTGCCTTGATGGTCTATGGTACCGTCAGTTTGCCAGAGATTGTTCGTTGGCAAGGCGAACACGTGTGGGGAATTCTGGTTCAGCCACTAGGGGCTCTTATCTTTGTTGTCTGCGCGTTTGCGGAAACCAACCGTGTTCCGTTTGACTTAGCAGAATCGGAATCGGAGTTGGTTGCCGGTTACCATACTGAGTATTCGGCCATGAAGTTTGGTATGTTTTTTCTGGCGGAGTACGGTGCCATGATTGTGTCCTCCGGCTTGGTCATCACCCTGTTTTTTGGCGGTTGGCAGGTACCTTTCCTAAGTACCCAAGCGCTGGTGACGCATGCCCAGGTCATCACCCAGTGGTCGTTGGGGGTGGCCTTTGCGGGCTCACTTGTGGCGGTTTCGGTGTTACTGGTTAACTTCACCCAACGCTTCGGCATATGGCGTGACCTGAGGGACTATGAACCGCTTGTACTGGCAGCGCTTGTATTGGGTGGTGGGCTGACTGCCTTGGGTGGTTTGTTCGTGCTGATGGCGGTGCCCTTGCCGGTTTGGTACGGACCGATTTTTGCAGCAGTCGCCCAGTTTGGTATGTTTATGCTCAAGCTGTTGCTGGTGTGCTGGGTGTTCGTTTGGGTTCGCTGGACTTTGCCTCGGTTCCGGTATGATCAGGTGATGAATTTGGGTTGGCGCTCACTGTTACCCCTCGCGCTGGTCAACATCTTGTTGACCGGCATCGTGATCACGGTGTTTAACGTATGAGTAACGAAATACACAAAGCTGAATCGTCCCAGTTGCGGCCTTTTTTCCCTGATAGTGTCACGCCAGGACAGAAAACTGTTGAACGTGACGTGAACACGATGGGTGAGTCTGTCTACCTGGTTGAGATTGCCAAGGGTCTCGGTTATACGATGGGCAAGGTAGTTCAGAATCTGATCGGTATCAAGCCAGGTATGACTGTGCGCTACCCGGAGGTGGCGCGTGAGATACCCCAGGGATACCGTGGCAAGCATCGGTTGACCACGCGGGAGGATGGCTCATCAAAGTGTGTCGCGTGCATGATGTGTGCGACCGCCTGTCCAGCCGAGTGCATACACATCATTCCTGCCGAGAGTGAAGACCCGGATATCGAACGGTACCCGCAACGTTTTGACATTGATTTACTTGAGTGTGTTTTTTGCGGTTTGTGCGTGGAAGCCTGTCCTGTGGATGCGATCCGTATGGACAGCGGTGTGTATTCGCTGACCGCATTTGATCGCGAAAGCTTCGTTGTGACCAAGGAAGAGTTGCTTCAGGTCAAACCCAATCCTGCACCCACGGGTCAGGTTGTTTGACCCCATCCCGAAATTGCAATAAGAAAAGTTGGGACTCAGATGCCTTCGTTCGTTTTTTATTTGCTCGCACTGTTATGTATGTCGTCCGCCATTTACATGGTGTTCCAGCGGCAACCGCTGAGTGCGGCATTTGCATTGGTCTTGTGCTTCCTGGGTTTGGCTGGTCTCTATGCCATGTTGATGGCACCATTGCTCGCCATTCTTCAGGTGTTAGTCTATGCAGGCGCGATCATGGCGCTCATTGTGTTCGTCGTGATGCTGTTGAACGTGCAGGATACGGATCTTCCAACTGAGCCCAAATTAAAGCGCTCCGTCGCGCTGGCGCTGCTTGCGTCAGTTCCATTGGGTGCGTTGATGTATCGCGTCTTTCTTAAACTGCCAGGTGAGGCCAAGGACGCAGCAATCCTGCAGAATCAGTCCTTTGGTGGTATTGAGGCGGTTGGGAAGCATTTGTTCACGCAGTATACTTTTCCCTTCGAGGTGATTTCACTGATGCTGACGGTCGCGGTCGTTGGCGTCGTAGTGCTGGCAAAACGACGGATTTAGCGTTGGTGTGATTTGAGAGAAGAATGTTGCGGTGGATGAAGTGATGATACCTACAACCCATTTTCTGTTTGTATCTGTGGTGCTGTTTTGTGTCGGTTTGGCTGGATTCGTTGCCCGCCGCAACCTCTTTATTATTTTTATGTCGATCGAACTCATGTTGAATGCAGCCAATTTGAGTTTCGTCGCGCTATCGCGGCACCTCGGGAACCTTGATGGACAGGTGTTTGCTTTTCTCGTGATTGCTTTAGCTGCCGCGGAAGCTGCTGTGGGGCTGGCCATTGTCATACTGATTTTCAAAAATGCCAACGAGGCACAGCAACGGGATGCGTTGAGCATTGACCAGTATTCTTCGCTGGGACATTAATTAGGACTGAGGACGCCGTTTCAATGAAAGAACATTTGCTTGTCAGCTTGATCCCGGCGCTGCCATTGGTGGGCGCGCTTTTGCTTGGGATCATGACCTTACTGAGGGCCAACCAGCCTCGGGGTGTTTCCAACGGGTTGGTTTCTTTTGTAGCCCTTTGTGGGCCGGTCTTAGCTTTTGCGGCGGCTCTCAAATTGTTTTTGGGGCTTGACGCTCACCCGTCCGGTTACATTCACGAACCGTTTACCTGGTTTGCGGTCGGCAATCTGGATGTACCGATGTCTTTCTATTTTGATCGCCTGAGTGGTGTGATGGCTTTGATCGTGACATTCATCGGTTCACTGATACACCTTTACTCGATCGGTTATATGGGCCACGAACGGGGCTTCAATCGGTTTTTTGTTTACCTGAATCTGTTTCTGTCGGCGATGCTGGTTCTGGTCTTGGCCAAGAGTTTGCCCGTTCTGTTTTTGGGATGGGAGGGCGTCGGTGCCTGTTCATTCCTACTGGTTGGCTATTATTTTGGCGATACGGAAAAAGCGCAAGCAGCGAACAAGGCTTTCATCGTCAACCGGGTGGGTGACTGGGGGTTTATCCTCGGGTTGTTGGTCTTGTTCGGGTTCATGGGAAGTCACGGCGTCTGGACACTTGATATGTTGACGCTCAAATCGCACGCCGCGCTGCTAACGCCTGCTGTCGCGACAACAGTTGCATTGCTTTTGTTTGTCGGTGCTAGTGCCAAGAGTGCGCAGATTCCTTTGCATGTGTGGTTGGCTGATGCGATGGCGGGTCCGACACCGGTGTCGGCCCTGATCCATGCGGCGACGATGGTGACCGCTGGCATCTACTTGCTGGTGAGATTGTCGTTTGTGATGGATGCTGCGCCGGCGGCCGGATACACCGTGGCAACAATTGGGGTTCTGACGGCGTTTGTCGCGGCAACGATTGCTGTGACACAGACGAATATTAAAAAGGTTTTGGCGTATTCAACGGTGTCGCAGTTAGGCTTCATGTTTGCCGCGGTGGGGGCTGGTGCTTATGCGGTCGGGATTTTTCATCTCATGACCCATGCATTTTTCAAGGCGCTTTTGTTCCTTGGCGCTGGCGCCGTCATTCATGCGATGCACCACGAAGAGGACATGAGCCGATTTGGAGGATTGCGTTCCCGCTTGCCTTTCACGGCGGCTGTTATGTTGGTCGGATGCCTGGCGATCGCCGGGATCCCGCCTTTGTCTGGTTTTTTCTCAAAAGATGCGATTTTGTACGTCCAGTGGGAGCGGGGTTGGCACGTTCATTATGTGGCACTGCTGTTGACATCGGGCTTGACCGCTTTCTATATGTTTCGGATGTATTTCTTGACCTTTGCTGGCGAAGCGCGTGATGAGGAGTTGGATCGTCACGCACACGAAGGACCGGCCGTCATGAATTTGCCGTTGCTGGTGCTGGCGGTGGGTAGCGTGGTGGCGGGTTTGGTTGGCCTGCCCGCTGCGATGGGTGGTTCCAGTCTTGCGGCGTGGTTGGAGCCGGTGTGTGGTGCGCCGGTTGATCACCTCGCTGGGTTGACTGGCGACGCGCTGAAGCAGGCGACTTTCATTGCGCACTCGCACGAATATCTGTTTATGGCCTTTGCGATCATTGCATCCGGCGCGGCGATCATCGCAGCATACTATCGTTATGTGTTGATGGGCAAAACCCCCTTCGATGTGCCCAGAAATCTCATCTTGGCTGTCTTTGCGCGCAAGTGGGGTTTTGACGACCTTTATCAGTTGCTGTTTGTACGGGGTTCCATCCAGTTGATTGGTTGGGGTCTGGATCGCGTCTGTGACCGCTTTTTCATTGATGGCGTGGTGAATGGCCTGCCATCATTGTATACAAGGATGGCAGGTGCTGCGCGTGTATTACAGACAGGTGCGGCGCGGCTATATGCCTATGTGATGGTACTGGGTGCGACGCTGTTGTTTTATTTCTTGCTTGCGCGCTTTGGCGTGTAATTGACTTCGGACATAGAGGAGTTAGTTGTGTCAAATATCCCCTATTTGCTGTCGTGTTTGATTTTCCTTCCTCTGTTGGCCGGAGCCTTGATTGTTTGGTTACGTGAGGATGTAGCCGATGGATGGGAAAGGCCGGCAGCGTTAACTGTCGCCACGATTAACGCTGCACTATCCTTGTTGTTGTTTGTTGGCGGGCGTCAGACATCCGCCGGGATGGAAGTCCTTGCGTTTGAGGAAAAGTTGGGTTGGTTGCCGCAACTGGGCATTTCGTATCATTTGCGGGTAGATGGTCTGTCGGTGTTCCTGGTTAGCTTGGTTGCGTGGTTGACACCGGTTGCAATCATGGCAAGTTGGCGCCTGATACGGGAACGACAAGGTTTGTATTACGGCCTTATTTTGCTTTTTTCTGGCGGGATGTTGGGGGCGTTGTGCAGCCTTGATTTGTTCCTCTTTTATGTATTTTGGGAGATTATGCTCGTCCCGGCTTTTTTCCTGATTGGGCTGTATGGTGGCACCCGACGACGCGAGGCGACGATCAAGTTTGTCATTTACACGATGGTCGGTTCCTTGCTGATGTTGGTCGGGATCGTGTCGGTTGCTCATCAGCATTTTCTATTACACGGTCAATGGTCGTTTGATTTGACGAAGTTGTATGGCTTGCAGTATGGCGCCGACGGTGGTGTATGGCTTTTCTTGAGTTTTGCGCTGGCATTTGTGATCAAAAGCGCCTTGTTTCCTTTCCACACGTGGCTACCCCTGACCTATGATGAAGCGCCCGCACCAGTCACGTTCATGTTGTCAGCGTTGATGGCGAAACTGGGCATTTATGGTTTGCTCCGGATCGCGCTACCGCTTTTTCCAGTGGCCGCCAAAGCTGTTGCGCCAGCATTGGTTGGGTTGGCAGTGTGCGGCGTGGTGTATGCAGGTTTCATCGCCCTGGCGCAAACGAGTGCCAAGCGGGTATTGGCCTATGCCTCCATCAGCCATCTGGGGGTGATCCTGTTAGGTGTTTTTTCTTTGAATCCACAGGCCATCAGTGGCGCGACGTTCCACATGGTCGCTCACGCGCTGACGACGGGCGCGCTCTTTTTGCTGGTGGGCATAATTTATGAGCGGGTAGGAACCACCGAATTCGAAAGCTTGGGTGGTATTGCACACAAAGCGCCCTTTTTGGCGACGGTCATGCTGATTGTTGTGCTCGCGTCGGTGGGATTGCCTGGTTTGTGTGGCTTCGTCGGTGAATTCCTCGTGTTTGTCGGTGCGTTTGGCCTGGCGCCCACTGCGACCGCTTTTGCAGTCTCGTCCGTGGTATTGGGCGCTTCTTACACCTTATGGATGCAGCAACGGGTATTGTTTGGGCCTGCAAGGGCGGATTGTGCGGTCAAAGACCTGAGTGGCCGAGAAGCTATCATGGTGGTTCCAATCGTGTTGCTGGTATTTGGCTTGGGCGTTTTCCCACAGGCCATGTTGGATCGGATCAATCCTGCTACCGGGGCATACTTGTCCAGGATGGGTGTCAATGCGTGGCAAGCGCAGCCAACGCCTGCAGTGCGCACCTTGACGACGAAAACGTCAGGTACTCAGCCTCACGGTCACAAGTAAGGGGTATTCAGTTATGTCTGAAATTTTTTCGTATGCATTGTTACCGCTGATGCTGCTGACAGGTTTCGCGGTTATTGTGATGTTGTTGTCGGCCCTTGTGCAAGACAGTCGCAGAGTCGCTTACTTCAGCTTGGCCGGGCTCGGTCTGGTTGCTTTGGCGAGCTATGGCGCCTGGCTGCATGCGCCTGCGAGCGCACAGTTTTTTGGTGGCTCAGTCACCATCGATCGTTTTTCCTATTATGGCTACTGTCTGTTTTTGGCAGCAGGTATGGTAACCATCGTCAGTGCGTTGCAACAGTTGGAGGAAGAGAACACCCTACGTGGTGAGTACTTCGCTTTGCTACTGTTTGCATTGAGTGGTGCCTTCGTGATGGTGAGCAGCCTGGACTTGATGACCTTGTTTTTGGGGCTTGAAACGATGTCTTTGGCAGTTTATGCCTTGGTGGGTTATCGGCGGGGCGATCGCCGGGGCAACGAGGCCATACTGAAATACTTCTTTTTGGGTGCGTTGGCAGCGGCCATTTTTTTATATGGCATTGCGCTCATCTATGGTGCTGTCGGTACCGTCAATCTGGCAGCGCTCGCGGCGCAGCTGGAGGGCACAGCGTTGAAAAATTCGCCGGTTTTGATGCTCGGATCGCTCATGTTAGTGGTTGCATTGGGCTTCAAGATCGCCGCATTTCCGTTTCATATGTGGCTCCCTGATGTATACGAAGGAGCCCCGTCCACGGTAACTGGTTTCATGGCGACCGCAGTCAAGGTGGCGGCGTTTGCGGTTCTCATTCGCTTTTTGCTGGCGCTTGGTGCGCCGGGCGCCTTGCATGACATGTTGACGCAATGCTTGCTTGGGATGGCAGTCTTGACCATGTTTGTCGGCAATATTTTTGCGATGGCGCAATCCAGTGTGAAGCGGATGTTGGCATTTTCGGGCATTGCTCACACCGGCTATCTGTTGGTCGGCCTGACCGCCCTTCCAGATGTCGATGCGGGGTCGTCGGTTCTGGTCTATCTTGCGGCCTATGTGTTGACCGGCATTGCTGCCTTTGCGTGTCTCAGTCACTTGAGTGGGCGGTTTGAGAAACGGCGGGCCTTCAGTGATTTTGCTGGTGTTGGTTTTGAACAGCCTTTGGCTGCAACCGTGTTGGCGTTGTGTCTTTTCAGTTTGATTGGCTTTCCGCCGACGGTCGGTTTTTTCGCGAAGTACTATTTATTCCTGGCGGCCGTCAAGGCTGGCTTGACGCCATTGGTTGTCGTGGCAGTGGTCAACAGTATTTTATCGATTTATTATTATTTGCGTCTGGTTGTGGTGATGTTTATGGTGCGATCGCCTGAACCGCTTAAAACAGGGACATCTGCCTCGCCGATGGTGCGCTTGGTCTACGTCTGGGCGGCCTGCGCCATTTTTTGGGGTGGCGTCGGTGGCGTCAGCCTGTCGCCTCTGTTGCCGGGCGCGGCACCCCTGATGCAGAGCGCACGCCAAGCGATGGAAACCTTGGGGTTGCCTGCGCAAGCCGCATTGTCCCAAGCGCGTTGATATTGTTGCTGGTTGCCGCTGGTTTAGTTAAAAAAAGGTAAAATTATAAGCAAGTTTACCCTTTAAATCGGCTATAATTTTAATTGTAACTTAACCTGATGGGCGAGTGTTGGATTGTATCCGATTGAATGGTGAGGTGTGCTGTGCGTGCGATGTTGTCATTTACCTGTCGCGAACTGGACTTGACTTACGATGAGATTTACCAAGAGTTAGCGATTTTTTTGGAACAGTCGCCGGAAGACGTATGTCGGAAGGTTCCGCCGGATGATGCTACTGTTCTGTTGAAATACCATCGACGCCAGGCACAGCGCCGTCGGGTTTTTACAGACTTGGCAGATCAGTTGGGTGTTGACGTGATGACAGTTTTTTCAGCGGTTTCAGCGGAGGGTGCCATGATTTTGCTTGAAGCGCTGTGTGCTAAGCGAATTGCTGAAGCGGTCGATTCGGCGCACTGATTGCGTAACGGAAAAGTAGAGGCTGCTCCCGAAAGGGGGCAGTTTTTTTTGGTGTGCGTTTGGCTCGTCGATGAATTTGATGATTTTCTGGTGTTGATTCAATGATTGGTCAATTTGGATGATTTGTTAATTGTGGGGTAAGATTGTCATATGGCCGGAGGCATCGTACAGAGTCAAACCATTAGCAGTGCTCAGCGTCGTGGTGAGATTGCTGCCATTTTGTGGAAGCATGGTTTAGATG
>Ga0079301_1000912_pt1 | contig 14167 bp, 10 predicted proteins | sample Wag4_2014_7_11_3_FD_74797 | JGI IMG/M metagenome (GOLD analysis project Ga0079301, IMG submission 74797) | Fresh water mixed with fracking chemicals microbial communities from Ohio, USA - Utica-2 Time Series FC 2014_7_11 | ecosystem: Engineered > Industrial production > Chemical products > Input...
GGGGCGGGGGTGCTTCCGGCGGTTGCCATTTCGAGAGAACCGCGTAAGTCGCTTGATCGGCTCGGTTTCCGCGCCATGTTCAACGGGATCCGTTCCTGCGGGTCATCGGGGTGTTCGTCTCGCCCCGTGCGTGCTTCCTCCGCGGCTTCGTCCGCCGCTTCTCTCCGGGGTCCCCCATGAGCTTCATCCGAAGGTTCGGGCTGTCGCTGCTGCTGGCTGGCGTTGCTGCCGTGGCCGCGGCGCCGTCGGCGTTGGCGCAGAGCTTCATCAGCTTCGACCAGGCGGCAGCCACGATGTCCGCCTTCGTCCCGTCGTGCCTCACGACCAAGGTCGAGTTCTTCACCGATCCGCAGACGGCCACGACCCAGGTCGACGTCTTCGGCGCGACCGCCAAGATGGACATCGGCTACACGCTGACCCTCGACGCGGTCTCCGGGACGCCGCTCAGCCTCGCGGCGGCGCCGCTCACCGACTTCGAGCGCGCGGCGCTGCTGCCGGTGATCCCGCGCCTCCAGTTCTGCACCGCCACCTACGGGCAGGCGGCCCAGATCGCGGCGACCGTCATGAGCCGTCCCATCAACCGGGTGCGCCTGGTCCAGCTGATCTCGACCAACACGCTGCTCGTGTACTTCGCGCGCTTCGACGACCTGGTGAGCGTCAACACCGACGCCATCGCCGGCGTCCGACTCGCCGATGGCTTCGAGGGCGAACCGGTCGCGCGCGCCAGCAGCGCCCAGCTCGCGTCGGCGATCGGCTCCGCGCAGCTCGCGCTCGGGCCGGCGTGGACCTTCCTCCGCGCGCGCGCCATCGCGCAGACGCCCGCGATCAAGCTCGACATCGTCATGGCCGACCCGCTCAAGGGTGTCGCGCGCAACGTCCGGGTGACCCTCGGCGCGCCGAACATCACCGAGGTCTCGCCGCCGTTCACGCCGCGCGGGAACCTCGCGGCCGATCTTGCGCAGCTGCTGGCCTCGCGCGCCGCGGGCTTCGTGTCGACCTCGAGCGAGGCGCTCACCAAGCTCAACGCCAGCGCGACCAACGTGCGCTTCTTCGACTTCCGCTTCCGCGACCTCGCGGGCGCGCCGAAGTGGTCGGGCTCGTGCGATTCGCCGAACGTGTACCTGAGCGCCGAGTTCACCATGTTCCTCACGGCCAACGAGCCTGCGCCCTTCGCCTTCGTGTGGGGTCGGCGCGAGTTCTCGCTGCAGGCGTCGGACCTGAACTTCGACGCGCAGATCTCGGGCATGGATCTCGCCGAGATTCTCAACGCGTGGGGCGCCTACTACCCGCCCTACGACCTCAACGAGAGCGGGTCGGTCGACGCCGGAGACCTCGCGGCCATCCTCAACGGCTGGCGCTGAGGCCCCGATTCCGAACACCTGTCGCGGCAGGACTTGCGCAATCATCGCGGCGCGCGCCGGCGGTTCACTCCGCGGGCGCGCGCCGTCTCCTTCACGCGATCTTGACGCGATGCACGCGCTGCGCCGCGCGATCCGCACCGCGGTCGAACCGTCTCTGAACGATCCGCACACAAACGCGGTCTACTTTTCGCCTCGCCAAACCATCCGCGAGGGCTTCCTTTACCGAAGCCCATCGCGAAGCGCGGCGGCAATTCACGGAACGTGAATGCATCGAGGCTAGTTTCCCACGTGAAGGCGCACCGACTGTGGTCTCGTTGATCGCAGGACTGCGTGCAGCAGGCAGCCGGGCACCTTCACTCGCGCTCAGAGTTGCATTGAGAAAGACGGATCCCCCTATGAAGAAGAATCTCGCCACTGTCGTTGCGATGGTCGGAGCCACGGCGCTCTCGACCAGCGCGCTCGCCGCCGAAGTCCTCGTGTCGGGCAACATCTCGGCCTCGACGATCTGGACCAAGAACAACACCTACAACCTCCAGGGCCAGGTCTTCGTGCTCCCCGGCGCGACCCTGACCATCGAGCCGGGCACCGTGATCGCCAGCGACGCCGGTGGCTCGCTTGCCATCACCCGCGGCGCGCGCATCAACGCGGTCGGCACCCAGGCCGAGCCGATCATCTTCACCTCGAAGCAGGACGTCGCGACCTGGACCAACGGCGACCCGAAGACCGGCACCTGGCGCCCGGTGTGCAACGAGTGGGGCAACCTGACCATCATGGGTAACGCCTACATCGCGGAGAACGCGGTCGCCGCCAACACGGCCACCCCGAACGCGGCCAACGTCGCGGCGATGGAAGGCCTGATCGGCACCAGCGGCACCGACCCGAACGTCCTCTACGGCGGCGGCGACGACCTCGACGACAGCGGCACCCTCGCGTTCTGCTCGTTCCGCTACGGCGGCAAGGTCATCGGCCTCAACAACGAGCTCAACGGCCTCTCGCTCGGCGGCATCGGCAAGGAGACCATCATCGACCACATGGAGATCATGAACAACGTCGATGACGGCATCGAGATCTGGGGCGGCACCGTCAACCTCCAGTACGTCTCGATCTGGAACATCGGCGACGACAGCCTGGACATCGACCAGGGCTGGCGCGGCAAGGTCCAGTTCGGCCTCATCGTCCAGGGCTACGCGGCGAACGCCGCGCAGGGCTCGGGCGTGGGCGACAACTGCATCGAGATCGACGGCGCCGAGCAGTCGGACTACCAGCCCGTCACCACCGGCGTCATGTACAACATGACCGTCATCGGCAATAACGGCTCGAACGCGACCGGTTCGAACGGCGGCGACCACGGCGTCGCGTACCGCGACAACGCCCGCGTCCAGATCCGTCAGTCGATCTTCATGGACCTCGGCGAGCGCCTCGTGGCCATCGACAACATCGACGGCGACGGCGGTGCGGGTTACGGCTTCAACGGCACCCACACCTGGGCGTCGACCTGGACCACCCCGTACAACACCTACCCGACCGTGAACGCGCCCGCGAATCCGGCCGCCTTCTACCAGGCCCAGACCAACGGCAACCTCAACGAGCTCAAGGACTCGGTGTTCTTCAACAACGTCAACGGCGCGGCCTACACCGAGGCCGACGCCCGCGGCGTCCGCGCCAAGGGCAACAACAACGTGACCGCGACCTCGATGCCGATCGCCGGCATCACCCGCGGCCCCGTCGTGAACCCGACCATCACCCTCGCGGTGAAGCCGGTCATCTCGATCGACCCGCGCGCCGCCGGTGATGCGCTCAACGCGGCCGGCACCGCCCCGAGCGACGGCTTCTTCACCCCGGTGACCTACCGTGGCGCCTTCAGCTCGACCGAGAACTGGCTCTGCGGTTGGACCGCGGCCGATGCCTACGGCTACAACGTCGCTCCTCCGGGCGGCTGCGTGATCGGTCAGCCCTGCCCGGCCGACCTCAACGGCGACGGCAGCGTCGGCGCGACCGACCTCGCCGAGGTCCTCGCGGCGTGGGGCACCAACGACCCGATCATCGACCTCAACGATGACGGCACCGTCGGCGCCGCCGACCTCGCGGTCCTGCTCGCCGGCTGGGGCGTCTGCCCGTAAGTGATGTGAAGACCGCGTGCCTCGCGGCATGACGGTGAAGTGCATGTTCACGCGCCCGTCCCGCGGGAGGTTGGAGTCCACCTCCAGCCTCCCCGGGCGGGCGCGGTTGCTTTTCAGGCCGATCGCGGAGGGAGCCACGGGTATCCTGCCCGCCCGCCGCGATCGATAGAGGTGCCAGAGGTTGCGGTGCCGAAGGAACGTCCTGCCATGAATCCCCGACCACTTGAACTCGCGTCGCTGCTCCTGTCCCTGACCATCGTGCCCTTCGCGGGTGCGTGCGGGGGGCTCGCCATGCAGGCGGGTGCGCCGTCGGACGTGTCGGAAGGCGCGCGCGCCCAGGCCGCGACCGGTCCCGGGGCTGCTGCGGCGCCCGCCTCCGCGGCGGGGCAGGCAGGCGCGGCCGGTGACGGCGCGAAGTCCGCGCTCGCGACGACCGAGGTCCGACGCACGCTGCTCGAGTCGGCCTTCGAGGTTGCCTCGACGATCCCCACGCAGGGCTTCGCGCGCGATCGCGCGCGCCTGCAGGCGATCGCGGCCGAGGCGTTCATCGCGATCGGCGTGCCCGACCGCGCGGCCATGCTCGCCTCGTCGATCGACGGCTGGCGCCGCGGCGAGGTCTGGGCGGCGACCGCGCTCGATGCGGCGAAGGCAGGCCGCGCCGACGAGGCGCGCATGCTCGCCAAGCGCGCGCTCGGCGTGGTGCCGTCGGTGCTCGACTGGCAGCGCGAGCGGATCAATGTCTCCGTGGCGCGCGTCTACGCCTGGCTCGGCGACGACGCCGAGGCGGCGAAGCTCGAGAAGGGCGTGGGTGAGCCCGAGATGGGCCGCGTGGCCGCGGCGCGCGCGGGCAAGAACGCGGGCGCGGATGCGGCTGCGAAGGCCGGCGAGGCGTTCTCGAAGGAGTACTTCGAGTCGCAGATGGCCGCGCTCGACGAGTGGATCAAGACGAAGAACTTCGACCTCGTGCGCAACTCGATGGAGATCGCGCTCGAGTTCTACCCGAACTGCCTGTCCGACGCGGCGCGCCGCACGCGGCTCGAGACGCTCATCACCGCGGCGAACGACCAGCTCGCCTACGACCTCCGGATCGCGAACCTCACGCGCATGGCCGACATCCTGTCGGCCCGCGCCGAGCCGTCGGCGGCGCGCGCCGCGATCGAGAAGGCCGAGACCGTGCTGAAGTCGAACACCTGGCTCACCGAGGACGCGGTGCTGCAGGCCGCCCGCATCGCCGCGGCGAAGGTCCGCGCCGGTGAGCGCGAGGCCGCGCGCAAGGACCTCGAGGCGGCGCTCGTCCGCTACGACGAGGGGCGCGCCGGCATCGTCGACATCTACCGCGCTCGGCCGCTTCGCGCGGTGGCGGAGGCCCTGGCGGTGCTCGAGGACGCCGCCCAGTCGCGGGCCGTCTACCTGCGCGCGCTCGAGGACGGATCGACCAATCCCAACGCACGGCCGCGCGCCGAGGACCTCACCTCGACCCTCGTGTCGATGGCGAAGTCGGGCATCGGCGCCGACGACGCGATCAACGCCAAGGTGGCGGCGATCCGCGCGGGGCTGGTCGCTCCCTGGTGAACGCCACGCCGACCGTCCATGAAGAATCCGTGAAGCACCGGCGACCGGCTTTCGCAGGCGGGTCTGGATCATGGGAGAAGCGGGCTCCGCCGCCGGTCTGAACGCGTTCTGAACGCGCGATTCACCCAACCTGAGCGGCATCCTCGCAAACGGTACTTGAGGTCGGTTTAGGGTGTGCGCCTGTTGATCGCCGAGCCGCAGACCGCGGTTTCGGCGGCGCAGACTGCAGCCGGCGCTCCATGCATCGATCCTTCCATCCATTCGGTTCCTCTGCGCCCCTTTGGGTGGCCTGTGCCTGGATGGCGCCGGGTGCCGCGGTCTGCATCGCGGCGCCTCTGATCGACGTCGGGGCGGTGCGAGGTCGGATCACCGACCGTGAGTTCGGAGGTCCGGTCGCCGGAGCGACCGTGACCGTGGTCGAGAACGGCCGACGCGTCTCCGCGGAGGCCGATGGCAGTTTCTCGATCCCCGACCTTGCTCCTGGGCGCTACACGCTCGTCGTCGCGCGGGAGGGATTCGTCCGGCAGCTCAAGAGCGAGGTCGTGGTGCAGGACGGCCGGCTGACCGAGCTGGATGTCCAGCTGGCGGGTGAGTTCGAGGACATGGACGAGTTCGTCGTCCAGGAGCTCGAGCTCGCTGGGTCGGAGTCGGCCCTTCTCGAGCTTCGCCTCGAGAGCCCGCAGCTGCTCGACTCGGTGGGCGCCGACATGATGGCCAAGGCCGGTGCGGGCGACGCGGCCTCGGCGCTGCTGCTCGTGTCCGGTGCCACCGTCCAGGACGGCAAGTACGCCGTCGTCCGAGGGCTTCCCGACCGCTACGTCAGCGCGCAGCTGGACGGCGTGCGCCTCCCGACCAGCGACGCCAAGCGCCGCGCTGTCCAGCTCGACCAGTTTCCCTCGGCGATCATCCAGTCGGTGCAGGTGAGCAAGACCTTCACGCCCGACCAGCAGGGCGACGCATCGGGCGGCGCGGTCAACATCGACCTCAAGGACATCCCCGACGAGACCTCGTTCCAGATCAAGGCGCAGACGGGATTCAACTCCCAGGTGCGCGACGCGGGCACCAATTTCCTCGGTTACGAGGGTTCGAACCTCGGGCAGTGGGGGCATTTCGACGGTGCCGGCATCCCGCTCGACCTGGTCGGCCAGAGCTGGAGCAATCCGGTGGGTGTGTCGCGCGGCGACGCCCCCGACCTCGACTACAAGTGGTCGATCTCCGGCGGCGGAAAGTGGGAGCTCGACGAAGGTGTGAAGGTCGGCGGCTTCGCCAGCCTGTTCTATGAGCGCGACAGTTCCTACTTCGCGAACGGCCGCGACGACTCCTGGTGGATCACTCCCAACGAAGGACTGGTTCCCCAGTACGGCCAGGGCACGCCGAGCCAGGGCCAGTTCCAGTCGAGCCTCCTCGATGTCGAGCAGGGCTCGCAGTCGGTGCAGTGGGGCGGCCTCGCCGCCGGCGGCCTCGAGACCGAGAGCACGCGCATCGGCCTCACCTACCTCTACACCGACCTCTCGCAGTCGACCTCGACGCTCGCGACCAACACGCGCGGCAAGGAGTACTTCACGGGGCCGTCCTACGACTGGTCGTCGTTCGGAATCGGACCGCTCCCGCCGTACGACCCGACCAACCCGAGCAGCGCCGCGAACACCGACCTGCTGTTCGCCTCGCCGTACCAGCGCCTCGAGACACTCGACTACACCGAGACGACCACCGAGGCGATCATCCTGAAGGGCGAGCACACGCTCGGGCTGGATCGCGCCTTCGGGGCGTTCGACGCACCGGTCGTCGACTGGACGCTTTCCTCCAGCCGCGCCACCTGGGACCAGCCCGACAAGACGCAGTTCGCGGCGATCTGGCTGCCGCCTTCGGACTACATCGACCCGTCCCTGCCGGGAATCTGGCTGCCGTTCACCCCCGCCGAGAACATCAACCTCGGCTGGGTGCAGCACATCGCCCAGTCGATCGACGAGACCAGCGAGCAGGTGTCCGTCAACCTGAAGCTGCCCTTCAAGACCGCGTCGGAGCGCGACGGCTACCTCAAGTCGGGAGTGTTCCACGACCTCGTCGAGCGATCCTACCTGCAGGACACCTACAGCAACCGCGCGAGCGACCCGAACGGCGCCTACATCGGCGCGTGGGACGACCCGTGGAGCGCGGTGTTCCCCACCGAGGACCACCCCGTCTACGAGTCCCAGTTCGACGTCGACTACGACGGCGAGCAGCGGATCAGCGCGCTCTACCTGATGGCCGACCTGCCGCTCGGCGACGCCTGGAACATCATCCCCGGCGTCCGCCTCGAGTCGACCAAGCTCAGCACCACCGTGTACGGCGAGGAGGATGCGGTCTGGTTCCCGCCGGGCGCCCTGGTGCCGGTCGATTTCGCGGGAAATCCCGATGCCGCCAACGTCGATTTCAACGAAGGTCGCGCGCTGCCCTCGCTCTCGACGCAGTGGCAGATGTCCGAGCAGGTGGTGCTCCGCACGGCCTTCGCGCAGACCGTGGCGCGCCAGACGTTCCGCGAGCTCACGCCCGTGCTGCAGCAGGAGTACCTCGGCGGGCCGATCTTCATCGGCAACCCCGAGCTCGTGATGAGCTCGCTCGACAACTACGACCTGCGGCTCGACTTCACGCCGCACGAGGGCTGGCTGGTCTCGGGATCGGTCTTCTACAAGAGCGTGGCGAACGCGATCGAGTACGCGCAGTTCGAGGCTCCGCAGGGCTTCGTCTACACCTCGGCGGTCAACTACCCGGACGGCGAGATGCTCGGCGCCGAGTTCGAGCTGCGCGTGCAGGCGCGCAACATCCACGAGAGTCTCGACGGTCTCTCGTTCGGCGTGAACGCGACCTACATCGACTCGCAGGTGAACCTTCCGGAGGCGGAGCAGGAAGCGTTCGCGCAGGCCGGGTTCGCCACCGAGCACCGCGACATGACGGGCGCGCCGCAGTACCTGTTCAACGCGAACGCGTCCTACGAGTGGGCACCGCTCGGCACGCTCGTGTCGCTCTTCTACACCGTGACCGGCGACACGCTCCAGACCGGCGCCGGCATCGACTCGGGCAACTTCGTGCCCAACATCTACGCGCTGCCCTACGGCACGCTGAACTTCACGCTGCAGCAGCGGATCGGCGAGCACTGGAAGCTCTTCTTCCAGGCGAAGAACCTCCTCGACCCCGAGATCCAGACCGTCTACCGGTCCGAGTACCTCCCGGACGGAGACGTGCTGAACACCTCCTACACGGCCGGCATCGACTACGCGATCGGGCTGAGCTTCCAGATGGACTTCTGATCCCGCGACGGACACACCCCATGAACACGCCCATTCACGCCATCCTCACCGCCGCCGGGACCTCGGCGCTCGCGCTCTTCGTGCATGCCGCCGCGCCGGTGCAGGCCCAGAGCCAGGCCCAGCAGGACGATCCGCGCGCCACCGGCCAGCGCATCGAGGCCACCCGCGACACGCTCGAGCGCTGGGTCGAGACGCGGCGCATCATCTCCGAGGAGAAGCGCGACTGGGCGCTGGGCAAGGAACTGCTCGAGTCGCGGCTCGACATGCTCGGGCGCGACATCGACGGCGTGAAGGCCAAGATCGCCGATGCCGAGAAGTCGATCGGTGAGGCCGACCGCAAGCGCGCCGACCTCGTGTCGCAGAACGACGCGCTCAAGGCGACCTCGGGCGAGCTCGCGAAGCTGGCCGCCGACTTCGAGACGAAGACCAAGGAGCTCGTGCGCCGCCTGCCCGATCCGATCAAGGAGAAGGTGCGGCCGCTCAGCCAGCGCCTGCCCGAGGATCCGGCCGCGTCGAGCCTCTCGCTCTCGGTGCGCTTCCAGAACGTGGTCGGCATCCTCAACGAGGTCAACAAGTTCAGCCGCGAGGTCACCGTCACCAGCGAGGTGCGCAAGCTCTCCGACGGAACCAGCGTCGAGGTGACGGCGGTGTACATCGGCATCGCGCAGGGCTACTACGTCGGTGCGGGCGGCAAGACGGCGGGTTTCGGCACCGCCACCCCCGAGGGCTGGTCGTGGACCGCCGCCAACGACGCTGCGCCCGCCATCGCGAAGGTCGTGGCCATCCTCAAGAACGAGGCTCCCGCCGAGTTCGTCAAGGTCCCGCTCAAGCTCAACTGACGCGCACGCACGGAGAACCGCCATGACGACCAAGACCATCTCCACGATCCGCACGGCCGCGACCCGCACCGCCACGACCCTCGCGGTCGCGCTCGCCGCGCTCCAGGCCGGTGCCCTCGCGCCGCAGGCCTCCGCCCTCGCGCCGCAGGCCTCCGCCCTCGCGCCGCAGGCCTCCGCGCAGCAGAACTCCCCCCAGCAGGCTCCCTCGTTCGCGGCCGCGTCGAGCGACCTGCAGGCGGAGCTCGAGCGGAGCCTCGCCGAGCTCGCGGCGCTGCGCGAGTCGATCGCCGCCGAGAAGATCCCGCTCACCCGCCGTCTCGGCGAGCTCGAGTCGGAGCTCATCAAGGTGCGGCAGGACTTCCAGCAGTCGTCGAGCCTCCTCGCCAACCGGACGCTCGACCTCACCTCGGTCACGAACGAGATCAAGTCCCGCGAGGAGGAGGTCGGGTACCTCTCCGGCCTGCTCGGCGAGTACATGCGCAACTTCGAGTCGGGCCTGCACATCGCCGAGCTCCAGCGCTTCCGCGCGCCGCTCGACGCGGCCAAGCTCGCCGCCGAGAACGAGACCCTCGCCCGCAAGCAGGTGTTCGAGGTGCAGGCGGCGCTCCTCGCGCGTTCGCTCGAGCGCCTGCAGGACGCCTTCGGCGGCGCCAAGTTCGACGGCACCGCGGTCGACGCCGGCGGACTCGTGCGGCAGGGCAGCTTCGTGCTCGCGGGACCCGCGGCGTTCTTCCGCGCCGCCGACGGCAGCGTGGTCGGCACCGCCGAGCAGCGCCTCGGCTCGCTCGAGCCCTCGATCACGGCGTTCGAGAACCCCGAGCTGGTCGCGGCCGCGGGCGAGTTCATCGCGTCGGGCAGTGGCGGCCTTCCGTTCGATCCGACCCTCGGCAACGCGCACAAGATCGCGCAGACCGAGGAGACCCTCTGGGAGCACATCAAGAAGGGCGGTCCCGTCATGTGGCCGATCTTCATCCTCGGCGGCGCGGCCATGCTCGTCGGTCTCTTCAAGTGGGTCACGATGCTGCTCGTGAAGATGCCTGCGGAATCGAAGATCCGCTCGGTGCTGCGCGCCGTCGGGCAGGGCGATCACGCCACGGCGTCGCGCCTCGCGTCCGAGCTGCCGGGCCCGGTCGGCGCGATGCTCGTCGCCGGCACCAGCGCCCACGGCCAGCCGCGCGACGCGATCGAGGAGTCGATGTACGAGACCGTGCAGCGCACGCAGCACAGGCTGCAGGCGCTCCTGCCCTTCGTCGCGATCTCCGCGTCGGCGGCGCCGCTCCTCGGCCTCCTCGGCACGGTGACCGGCATCATGAACACCTTCAGCCTGATCACGATCTACGGCACGGGCGACGTCAAGACGCTCTCGAGCGGCATCTCCGAGGCGCTCATCACGACCGAGTACGGCCTGATCGTGGCGATCCCGTCGCTGCTCCTGCACGCGTTCCTCTCGTCGAAGGTGCGCAAGATCGTCAACAACCTCGAGGCGACGGGCGTGTCGTTCGTGAACGAGCTCGCGCGCGCCGAGGCGCGTGGTTCGAGCGTGGTCGAGTCGAAGGCGACCTCCGCCACCGTGAAGGAGCCGGCGGCCACCGCCTGAGCCATGACGCCCGACGCTTCAACCACGCTCGAGATGCTTCCGTGGCTCGAGGGGCTCCCGCCCTTCGTCGTGCGCGCGGTCGAGATCACCATCGCCGGTGGCTCGGCGATGTGGGCGATCTGGCTCGTGGGCTTCATCATGTGCGCCCTCGGCGTGAACATCTGGGTCGGCATGCTGATGGACGGCCTCCGTCCCCGCAGCGACGCCCAGGTGAAGGGCTGGCTGCGCGAGCCGAAGTCGGCGGCGGGCCCCGTGCCCGAGCTCATCACCGGCGCCGTCGAGGCGCGTTCGTCCGAGTCGGTGGCGCTCACCTTCGGCGAGTTCCGCGCCCGCGAGCTCGAGCCGTTCGAGCGCCAGCTGCGGCTCATGAAGATCTGCGTCGGACTGGCGCCGCTCCTCGGGCTCTTCGGCACCGTCACCGGCATGCTCGCCACCTTCGCGGCCCTCGCGTCCGGCTCGGGCGGCGAGCAGACGATGGGCGCCATCGCCAAGGGCATCTCCGAGGCGCTCATCACCACCGAGACCGGTCTCGTGGTCGCGCTTCCCGGGCTCTTCCTCCAGTACCACCTTTCCCGCAAGAAGCGCGGGTTCGAGGTCTTCCTCGACCACGCGGAGACTCTCTGCCGGCGGCACGCGACCGCCTGACGGCGCGCGCGCCCGTCGACGACCAACGGATCCACCATGGGACGCTTCAAGAACTCATCCTCCGCGGACAGCGGCGAGCCCGGCATCGACCTCTCGCCCATGCTCGACTGCGTGTTCATCCTCCTGATCTTCTTCATCGTCACCACGACCTTCGTCGACGAGACGGGCGTCGAGGTCGACAAGCCGCAGGCCGCGAGCGCCGCGCAGCTCGAGAAGACCAGCATCATGATCGCGCTGACCAAGAAGGGCGAGGTCGTGTACGGCGGCCGCGAGATCGGCATCAACGGCGTGCAGCCGCTGGTCAAGCGCATGATCGCCAAGGAGGACGTCCCGGTCATCATCCAGTCCGACAAGGAGGCGCCCGCCGGGCTCCTCGTGCGGATCATCGACGAGTCGAAGCTCGCGGGCGCCACCAAGGTCAGCATCGCCAGCGCGCGCAACCAGAAGTGATCCGCGTCGGACACCACGCATGAGCCGAACCAGAACCAGGTCCCTCCTTCTCCTCGCAGGCCAGCGCGCCGCCGCGGTCGTGGGTGGCCTCGCGCTCGCGGTCGGCATCTTCATGCTGCTGCCGCTGCTCGAGAGCATCACCTCCACCGGACGCGAAGACATGATCGTGCAGGGCGTGAACACGGCCAACGTGCCGCCTCCGCCCGCGCCGCCGGTCGAGGAGGAGGAGAAGAAGGAGGAGGAGCCGCCGCCGGAGCCCGAGCCGCCCAAGCTCGCCGAGGAGGCGCCGCCGCTCGACCTCTCGATGCTCGAACTCGCGCTCAACCCGGGCATGGGTGGCGGCGTGGGCGGCGACTTCGCGGTGCAGCTGCCCGTGTCGGCCGCGTCCGGATCCGGCGAGGGCGGCGGTGGCGTCGACGAGCTCTTCTCGATGCAGGACCTCGACCAGAAGCCGCGCGCCATCTACCAGGTGAGCCCGCAGATGTCGCCGCAGCTGAAGAAGATCGCGCCCGGCACCGTGTACGTCGTGTTCGTGGTCGACCAGCGCGGCCGCGTGGAGAATCCCGTGGTGCAGAGCGCGAGCGATCCGTCGTTCGAGGCGCCCGCGCTCGCGGCCGTCAAGCAGTGGAAGTTCGAGCCGGGCAAGCGCAACGGCGAGCCCGTGCGGTTCCGGATGCGTGTTCCGATCACGTTCCCGAAAGGCAAGTGACCCATGATCATCGTCTCGTCGCTCCTCCTCAGCACTTCGCTCGCCTGCGCGGCAGCCGCGGCCACCACGCAGGATGGCGCGGGCACGCCGGCGCCGGCGCTCACGCCCACCGAGCTCTCCGTCTTCAACGATGCCGACTTCGAGCGGCAGTTCGTGGCCAGCTACGCGGCCGAGACGGACATCGAGCCCAAGCTGACCGAGCCCGAGCGCAAGGTCATGCTCGAGGTGCTCAAGTTCATCCAGGCCGAGAAGACGGCCGAGGCGATGGCGCTCCTCGAGAAGTCGCGCACCGAGGCCTCGAGCGCGACCGTCGACTTCACGATCGCCAACCTGCACTTCCAGGCCGAGCAGTTCGGCAAGGCGGCCGACGAGTACGAGAAGGCCGTCGCCAAGTTCCCCAAGTTCCGCCGCGCATGGAAGAACCTCGCGCTGATCCGCGTGCGCGAGGGTGACTACCGCAAGGCGCTGCCCGCGCTGACCAAGGTGGTCGAGCTCGGCGGCGGCGACGCGATGACCTACGGCCTCCTCGGCTTCGCGCATGCCGGCAACGACAGCCCGATCGCGGCCGAGAGCGCCTACCGCATGGCGATCCTGCTCGACCCCGCCACCCGCGACTGGAAGCTGGGCCTCGCCAAGAGCTTCTTCAAGCAGAACCGCTTCGCCGACGCCGTGGCGCTCACCGGCGAGCTCATCAAGGAAACGCCCGACGCCGTCGACCTCTGGCTCCTGCAGGCGAACGCCTACATCGGCCTCGGTCAGGCGATGAAGGCGGTCCAGAACTACGAGATCGTCGATCGCCTCGGCAAGTCGACCGTCGAGAGCCTGAACATGATGGGCGACATCTACATCAACGAGGGCCTGTACGGCCTCGCCACCACGTGCTACTCGCGCGCCATGGAGAAGACGCCGCGCAGCCCCGCCGAGCGTCCCGTGCGCGCGGCGAAGGTGCTGGTCGCGCGTGGCGCGAACGCCGAGGCAGAGGCGCTCATCACGCAGGTCGAGAAGGTCTACGGCGCCGACATCGCCGAGGGCGAGCGCAAGGACCTGCTCAAGATGAAGGCCCGCATGGCGGTTGCCAAGGGCGCCGGCGACGAGGAGGCCCGCATCCTCGGCGAGATCGTGACCATCGACCCCCTCGACGGCGAGGCGCTCATCCTGCTCGGCCAGTTCCATGGACGCAAGGGCGAGGCCGAGAAGGCGGTGTTCATGTACGAGCGCGCCGCCAAGATCGAGAAGTTCGAGGCCGACGCCAAGGTGCGCCACGCGCAGCTCCTCGTGGGGCAGGGCAAGTACGCCGACGCGCTGCCGCTCCTTCGCAGCGCCCAGCAGGTGCGTCCGCGCGAGAACATCCAGCAGTACATGGAGCAGGTCGAGCGCGCTTCCCGGCAGCGCGGGTCCTGATTCGGCGCCGCAACGCCCGAGAGGATCGAGGTTCGTCAGGTTTCTCGCCTTTGGAAAGAAACAGCCCGCGCCGAAAGGCGCGGGCTGTCGTGTTTCAGGGTGTTGGACGCGGTCGGTCCGCGTTGCGGGATCAACCCGCCCGAGGGATCAACCCGCCCGAGGGATCAACCCGCCCGAGGGATCAAC
>Ga0079301_1000913_pt1 | contig 14166 bp, 4 predicted proteins | sample Wag4_2014_7_11_3_FD_74797 | JGI IMG/M metagenome (GOLD analysis project Ga0079301, IMG submission 74797) | Fresh water mixed with fracking chemicals microbial communities from Ohio, USA - Utica-2 Time Series FC 2014_7_11 | ecosystem: Engineered > Industrial production > Chemical products > Input...
TTCAGCGGATCGTTCGGGCAACCATCGACACAGTCGAGCGTGCCGTCGTTGTCCGTATCTACATCCGCAACACCGCAACCACACGTGCCCGGAGAAGTCTTCGCCGCATCGTTCGGGCAACCGTCATTGCAGTCTGCGACACCGTCACCGTCTGCATCCGTATCGGCCACACCGCAGCCACACGCACCGGCACTGGTCTTCAGCAGATCGTTCGGGCAACCGTCGACACAGTCGAGTGTGCCGTCGTTGTCCGTGTCGATATCCGCCACGCCACAGCCACACGCACCGGGCGAGGTCTTCGCCGAGTCGTTCGGGCAGCCGTCGTTGCAGTCTGCGACACCGTCGCCATCTGCATCGGTATCGGCCACACCGCAGCCGCAAGCGCCTGCGCTCGTCTTCAGCGGATCGTTCGGGCAACCATCGACACAGTCGAGCGTGCCGTCGTTATCCGTGTCCACATCAGCAACACCACAGCCGCAAGCGCCGGGTGAAGACTTCGCCGCATCGTTCGGGCAACCGTCATTGCAGTCCGCGACACCGTCGCCATCTGCATCAGTGTCGGCCACACCGCAACCGCACGCACCGGCACTGGTCTTCAGCGGATCAGTCGGGCACCCGTCGACACAGTCGAGCGTACCGTCGTTGTCCGTGTCGGTATCCGCCACGCCACAGCCACACGCACCGGGCGAGGTCTTCGCCGAGTCGTTCGGGCAGCCATCGTTGCAGTCCGCGACACCGTCACCGTCTGCATCGGTATCGGCCACACCGCAGCCGCAAGCGCCCGCGCTCGTCTTCAGCGGATCGGTCGGGCAACCATCGGCACAGTCGAGCGTACCGTCACCGTCGTTATCAATGTCCGCTACATCGCAGCCACAGACACCCGGCGCCGTCTTCTGCGGATCATTCGGGCAACCGTCGAGGCAGTCCAGCACTCCATCGCCGTCGCCGTCTGCAGCACTCTCGGCTGTGCCGCAGCCACATGCTCCCGGCGCAACCTTGAGCGGGTCGTTTGGGCAGCCATCAATGCAATCCGCAGTACCGTCACCGTCGGTGTCGCTCGTCTCTGGGATGCCGCAACCACATTGACCAGCATCGGTCTTCAACGGGTCATTGGGGCAACCGTCAAGGCAATCGGACAAACCATCGCCATCCGTATCCGTATCGGGTACTCCACAGCCACAAGTGCCTGGGGCCGTCTTGGCTGCATCGTTCGGGCAGCCGTCGTTGCAGTCGGCGACACCGTCACCGTCTGCATCGGTATCGGCCACACTGCAGCCGCAGAAACCCGCGGAGGTCTTCAACGGATCGTTCGGACAGCCGTCAAGACAATCGGACACACCGTCGCCGTCCGTGTCGGCGGTGTCCACGACTCCGCAACCACACGCACCTGGTGTCACCTTAAGCGGATCGTTGGGGCAGCCGTCATTGCAGTCGGCCACACCATCGCCATCCGTGTCGCCGGTCTCGGCGACACCGCAGCCACACGCACCGGGTGCAACCTTGGCCGCGTCATTCGGGCAGCCATCGAAGCAGTCGAGCACGCCATCGCCGTCGCTGTCGCCGCTCTCCGGCACGCCGCAGCCACAGGCACCAGCACTCGTCTTGGCGGGATCGAGCGGGCATCCATCCAAGCAATTGGGTGTGCCATCCAAGTCGCTGTCGGTATCGAGCACGCCGCAGCCGCACACACCAGGCGCCGTCTTCAGCGGATCATTCGGGCAACTGTCCGCGCAGTCGGGTGTGCCATCGAGGTCACTGTCGCCTTCGACCGCACCACAGCCGCACGCACCGGGTGCCGTCTTGAGCGGATCGTCCGGGCAACCATCGACGCAGTCGGCGACGCCATCAAGGTCGCTGTCGCCTGTATCGACCACACCACAACCGCAGGCACCAGGAGTCGTCTTTGTGGGATCCGTGGGGCAACCGTCGACGCAATCGAACACGCCGTCCAAGTCGCTGTCCAGATCAGCCACGCCACAACCACACGCACCAGCCGCGGTCTTCAACGGGTCATTCGGACAACCATCTAGGCAATCAATCGTGCCGTCGAGGTCCGTGTCGAGCGGTCCCCACGACAAGGTGTACGCGGCTCCACCGCTGGGCTGCATAGCCGCGGTGCCAGAGGTCGCGACGCGTACGAGGTAGTTCGTGCTGGCAGCCAGCGTGATCGATAGAGATGAGCCCGGAGCACATCCCACAAGGCCGTCATCATTGCAGGCCCCTACTACCATCGCGCCCACAGTGCCTGCAGGACAGGTGGTGTGCACCGACACGACGGTGTCAGCCACTCCACAAGTCGAAAGTGTGTAGACGCCACCGCACGCGCCGGTCGTCAGGCGATACCAAGTGTCAAAATGCGTGTACTCGACGGCACAAGCTGCCACGAGCTCCGAGGTCATGTTGTAGACCTCGGCCGTCGCGCCTGCGTTGGTTGCGAGGATCGAGCCTGCGTCAGCGCCGAGACTCAGCGCTGTTGCGCACTGGTCGTTCAACGGCGTGGGATCAGCAGAGATGTTGAGTACGTAAGCACCCGTGGTCTGCAGGAACCCGCTAACTAGGACGTAATAGGTCTCACCTGCGGTGGCAACGAAGGCCACTTTGGAGCGGAACTGACGATTGAGGTCATCGTTCGCCGTCACACAAGTCAACGCACCACATGCACCACGGTAGACATGCAGCTTGGTGTCAAAGTCCGCAGTCGCAGTATCGATGTAGACCGTCTGATTGCTGGCACTGGTGAAGCGGTACCACGCGCCAGGTCCGGTTACATCGAAGGTTCCGCCGCCCTCGAGAGCGCCCGGGCCGATGCAGGCCGGCAGCGCAAGTTCGGGCAAGAAGCCGACAGTTGAGCCCGCTGTTGCGGACGGAATCGCTACCACCAGCGCATCGGCGCACACATCGCCTTGCGGAGTGGTCGTGGCGCGAATGCGATAGTCACCGACAGCACCCTGCTTGCCGCCCAAGCGCACGCGGTACGACCCCGCAGGCAACGAAGGCACCGTAACCACGGCTGCTGTGCCTACTGCATCGTCATTGCAGGCGAGCAGCGTGCCGTCGCAGGTGTCGTAGAGCTCGAGCACCGTGTCATAGGTAGAACCTTGCGTGTCGACGGCAATCGAACCCGTCGCAGCCGTCGTGAGTTGGAACCACACATCCGCGCCAAGCGGCGCGCACGCACCGGCGCTACCTTCGGAAGCGGCAAAGCTCGTGTTGCCAGCCACCACCACCCCACCGAGCGGCAGCACACGCGGGGTCGCGCAGGTGTCATTGATCGGCGGACCGCCCAGTTGCACATCCAGCGTGTAGTGCACGCCTGTGCCCGACGGCGCGTAGCCACCGAAGACAGCGCCACCTCCAGCACCCGAAGGCAGCACGCGCAGTGCGTACCACGCCCCCGCAGTGACCCCGGCACTCACTGTGGCGCTCGCACCGCGTGCAGCAGCCGCCGATTGCACAACTACGGCGGATTGCGCCACGCAGCTGCCCAACGCATCCAGCGCACGCAGCTCCACCACGCACTCACCTTGCGAGCGCACGGTGGCCTGGAGCACATCCGAGGACAGCGCTTGGAAGCGGTACCAGTCGGTGTCGCGCACAACGGTGTAGTGACGCGCCGTGCCATGCACTCGCGTCGCCGGATAAGAGGCCGAGATGCTGACGAAGCGACCGGTGTTGGCATCACAACCGTTGTTTTGCTCTGGGCCGAAGGTGCTTTCGCCTTCCACGATGGAGGCACTTGCCAAGTCCATCGTGACCGGCATGACCGGCACAGCACCGCTGCACGCCGCCCCATCCGTCACAGTGATGGTGTAAGTCGCTGTCGAAGCCGCTGCAGAGAAGGCCGACACCCACGCGTAGTACGGTGCACCAGCCACACTGCAGAAGGTGGCTCGCGAGTTCGCGCCGGCTCCGCAGCCCACGCTGTCATCCGCCACGGCAACCACGGTCAAGGCATCGGGTGTACCGCCCAAGACTTGCAGCACGCTGTCGAAAGCGGGCAAGCTGGCACAGGTATCGACGGTCATCGTGTTGCCAGTACCCACGAAGGAGTACCACTGACCACGACGCGCCGTCATCGGAAGGTTGGGCAGCAACGAGCCCGTGCTGCCAGTCTGTGCAATGGCGTTGTACTCAGGCAGCGAGCCCGCAAGCGTGCCAGTGGCTGCTAAAGGATAGGCGCCTACCAGCGCGATTGCATGATGCGCGCTGTCGTTAGCGGGAGCAGCGCTGCTGGCGACGATGAGGCCCACCAGGGCTCCACCAGCGCGCGTGCTCGTCGTTGCGTGCACACGCAAGTACTTGGTGCCCGTGGTGGTTCCAGAGGCAACCATCACATACGAGGAGTACAAGCCGTCGCCAGCGAGCTCGTCGCCATTGGTGCCGTCATCCACCAAAGGATGCGTCGCGGACCCACCGATGGGGCTCAAATCCACGCTGTAGGTGGCAGCCGTGAGCGTATCATCAAGATCATTCGTCGCGCTGGCGACGATACGCACCTGCGCACCCGCCTTGACATGGATCGGCTGCGCTAGGCCAGTGACGCTGAGTCCAGAGTTTTGGACAGTGCTGTTGCGCGGCATAGGCAACGCCGTACCCCAGTCCGCTGCACTGCGATTCGTGTCCTGCGCACCACCACACCGACGCGCCAGCGCATTGTTCGTGTTCAACGCGGCGGCGTTATCAAGGCTGGTTCCACCAACCAAAGGCTCACGACCGTTGGCCGTGCCTGTGCCGAGGATGTCGACCAGTGCCGTTGACACCGGCAGAGCGCCTGTCAAGGGAACTGTACTGCGGCTCAACGCGACCTTGAAGTTGTCGGTCGCCATGTTGAGCGTGCCGGTGGCATCCGGAGCCGGAAGATCGAGCGCCGAACCCGAAGATAGACCTGTGCCGTTCGCCAACTTGATCAGGAAGTAGCTGCGCGCCGGAATCGTGCCCGCGAGCTGCGTCACGGACCATGTGCCCGTGCTTGTAGCTGTCGCGTATTGGACCGACCAACCAGCCAGGCTTTGCGGTTGACCGCCAGCGTTGTACAGCTCGATGTAGTCGGCCAGGTGCAGCGAGTAAGTGTTGCCACCGGCACCGTACACCTGGCTCAAGCGCACGATGGCTTCGGCGCAATCGAGCGTGCCGTTGCCGTTGCTGTCGCCCGAGTCCATCACGCCGCAGCCACACGCACCGGGGCTCAGCTTGAGTGGATCATTCGGGCAAGCATCGTTGCAGCCCGCGACGCCATCGCCGTCCAAATCAGCCTCTACCGGAGCATCGAGAGCACTGCCGGGGCACTGGTCGTTGCAGTCCGCCGTGCCATCCGCATCGGCATCCACATCCGATGCGCCACAGCCACACGCGCCAGGCGCAACCTTCAGCGGGTCGTTCGGGCAAGCATCGGCACAATCGGATGTGCCATCGAGATCGGTGTCGGCCTCAGGCACACCACAACCGCAGAAGCCCGGCGCGGTCTTTGCTGGATCGCTCGGGCAACCGTCGTTGCAATCCGGCGTGCCATCGCCATCGCTGTCGACATCGGCGACACCGCAGCCGCACGCACCAGGCGCGAGCTTGAGTGGATCTGCAGGACAGCCATCAAGGCAATCGATGGTCCCGTCTGCATCGGCATCGTTCTGCGCGCAGAGTTCGAGCACATGCACCAAACGATTGGTGCAGTCCAAAATCGCCAAGCGCGCAGTGGTCGCGTCCCACGCAAAGTCGTACCAACCTGTACCGCTGGCGATGTCCACGCCGGCGAGGTTGAAGGTGGTTGCTTGACCATCCGTACGAACCACCTTGACAGCGTTCGTGAACAACTGACCGGCAGCAGTGCTCGTGCGATCGTTGTAGATGACGAAGCCGCCTTGCGCCGTATCGAGGAACTCAATGTTCTGGCCGACGATCGCCGTCGCATCCGTCGCATTCACCAAGACAGAGTTGGTGACGGCATTGCCACCAGTGCGCACATGGCGGAACACGTCGTTGCTCGAACGCGTGTACAGATCACCCGTCGCCGGGTCATAGGCATGATCGCGCCAGCTCGTGCTGAGGAAGCCCACCGGCGACAAAGACATGCCCGTTGTGCCGGTGTAGGTGACAAGTCCGTTGGACGGATTCACCAACCGACGGCGAGGACTACCAATCTCCAAGTACGACAGTCCTGCATCGACTCCACCAAAGCCGGGATCGAAGTCCACGCCTGAGCTGCCGCGCGCAGGCAATGTCCACAGCGGCACGCCGCTAGGGCTGAAGAAGCTGATGCCGCCGAACACCGCGCCGCCTGCGTCATAGGCGGCACCGATACGACCATTCGCATCCGTCACCACGCCGGAGTAGCCACGGTTAGCTGCAGGCGCATTCACGGCACCGAAAGCCACCCCAAAGCTCGGTGCTGTCAGCGGAGTACTCACGCGCACGATGGCCACGCGCGGGCTCACACCCGACAGCGTCCAACCTGCAACCATCATGTTGGTCCCGTCCCACGCAATCGCAGAAGGGTTCGTTCCAATGTGATGCGCGGCACCTACCGTGGCTGTGGATGCGAGGTCCACAGTCGTGGTGTGGCGGAACTGAAGTTGAGCACTAGCCGTTGCGGAGACGGTCGCAACAGCTAGGGAGGCCAGCAACAGGTGCTTCATCGTGCGCTTTCGCGGTGAGAGAGAGTCATCGGGATCACCCGAAACCTATCCCTCAGGCGCACACGAGGTCTGCGCTAGCGCAGCTCCCTAATCTTAAGAGGAAAAGTCTTCCGTCTGCGGCGCGCTTCAGGTGCTGCGCTGGCGTCGGAAATCGTCAAAACCGCCTGCACTACGCGTCGTTGTAGCAGCTTGCGTTGGCTGCGGGTCGGCATGGGGATTGGCCGGCAAGGGACCACGCGGCGCACCATCATCCTCTGCACGCGCTGCGATGCGGATGCCTTCGCTCTGGCACTTCTTGACGAAGTCATCCTTCTGGATGGACTTCAGGTACGCCTGATCCACATCGACTTGGCCGGACTTGACGAGCTCGATCAACGAGTCATTCAGCAAGCGCGAGCCAGTCTTGGCACCCATCTGCATCAGTGAAGCGATTTGGTGTGTCTTGCCTTCGCGGATGTTCGAGGCAATGGCGGAGTTGACCACGAGGATCTCCAACGCAGCTACTCGCCCACCGCCGGTCTTCTTGCACAGCGTCTGCGCAACGACACCTTTGAGCGAACTCGCCAACATGGTGCGAATCTGCGCCTGACGGTCGGCAGGGAACTGATCGATGATGCGGTCTACAGTCGTGGCTGCTGTCGAGGTGTGCAGCGTGCCGAACACCAGGTGTCCAGTCTCCGCGGTCTCGATAGCGATCTCGATCGTCTCGAGATCGCGCATTTCACCGACCAAAACAATGTCGGGGTCTTCGCGCAACGCCGCCCTCAAGGCGCGCTTGAACGAGCCCGTGTGCGCATGCACTTCGCGTTGGTTGACTAGGCAGCGCTGGTTCTGATGCACGAACTCGATCGGGTCTTCGATCGTGATGATGTGCTCGCTGCGCGTCTTGTTGATGTGATCCACCATCGCGGCGAGCGTGGTTGACTTACCACTGCCGGTCGGACCGGTCACCAACACCAGACCTTTGGACAGCTGGCAGAAGTCCACCACCGCGCGCGGCAACTTGAGCTCTTCGGCCGTCAAGATCTTCGACGGGATCTGACGGAACACCGCACCGGGCCCGCGATGATCACGGAAGATGTTGGCGCGGAAGCGGGCCACACCTTCGAGCTCATAGGCAAAGTCCGTGTCGTTCGACGACTCGTACTCGGCGCGATTGCGCTCAGGTGCGACCTCCCAAAGGATCGGGAGCATCTGCTCCGGTGTCAGCACCGGACAACCTTCGACCGGCTGCATGTCGCCGTGCAACCGGAACATGGGCTGCACATTCGAGGTCATGTGCAGGTCCGAAGCCCCGAGCTGCACCATCCGGCGAAACAATGCGTCGATCCAAGCCATGGTGGTGCCTATCGACTGTGGTGGCGGTCGAGCTTGAGTGCCATAAGCCCCTCGCGGGACCGGTCCTCGGATGCAACAATGCGGCCATGGATTTCACCCGCCGCACCGTCTTGGCCGCCGGAGCTTCGCTCGGGGCCGCAGCTGCTCTCGGTTCCCTCTCGTCGGCTCGTGCCTCGGCACTGGGCCAAGACCCGGAAGCGATGAATCCCGAGGACCAGCCGACCGTGTTGAAGGAGTCGCTGTTCCAGATCTCTCTGGCACAGTGGTCGTTGCACAACGCGCTGTGGAAGAAGGAGCTCGACAACCGCGACTTCGCTAAGACGGCGAAGGCTGTCTACGGCATCCACGCGATCGAGTACGTCAACAGCTTCTTCAAGGACAAGGTCTCGGACCAGGCCTACCTGAAGGACCTGCGCAAGCGCGCAGATGAGCAGGGCGTGAAGACCTTGCTCATCATGATCGACGGCGAAGGCGATCTCGGTCATGGCCCGGGCGAAGAGCGCGGTAAGGCGATCGACGCGCACAAGCGTTGGATCGATGCAGCCAAAGTGCTCGGTTGTCACTCCATTCGTGTCAACGCGCATGGACACGGCTCGCCCGAAGACTCGGCCAAGCATGTCGCCGAGTGCTTGCGGGTGTTGGGCGAACATGGTGCGCCGCTTGGCATCCATGTCATCGTCGAGAACCACGGCGGTCTCTCGTCGGATGGTTCGTGGCTGGCTGGCGTGATGAAGGCGGCCAACCATCCGTATGTGGGCACGCTGCCGGACTTCGGCAACTTCCGGCTGAGCGAAGGCAAGGACTACGATCGCTACAAGGGCGTGCAAGAGTTGATGCCCTTTGCCAAAGCCGTCAGCGCCAAGAGCTACGACTTCAACGAGCAAGGCAACGAGACCACCATCGACTACCGCCGCATGCTGGCGATTGTCGCGGCCTCGGGGTATCGCGGCCACATCGGCATCGAATACGAGGGCTCACGCCTCTCGGAAAAGGAAGGCATTTTGGCCACGAAGAAGCTGCTGGAAGCAGTGCACATCGAGATGCAGGCCAAAGCTGGCAAGTGATGAAGTACACCTTGGCGCTCGCGTTGTTCGGTCCTGCACTTGCGTACGCCCAGTACGCACCGTCCCTAGCCCCGGCCTCAGATGAGGCGGCGCGCACGGCGGCCACCTTTCAACTGAAGGAGGGCTATGCAGCACAGACCTTCGCAGCCGAGCCGCAGTTGGCGCATCCGGTGTGCTTCTGGATTGCACGCGATGGCAAGGTGTATGTGGCGGAGACGTTCCGCCACCACGCGGGTGTCACCGACATCCGCGAGCACATGGACTGGCTGGAGGACGATCTCGCCGCGCGCAGCGTCGAGGATCGCGTGGCCATGTTCCGCAAGCATCTGGGAGATCAGTTCCCGAGCTTTGAACGCGAGCACGAACGCATCAAGGTGCTCGTGGACACCGATGGTGACCGCAAGATCGATCGTGATGAGGTCTTTGCGGATGGCTTCAGCGCAGCTGCCGATGGCATCGCTGCTGGCTTGTTCGAGCACAAAGGTCAGGTCTGGTACGCGTGCATCCCGACCATGTGGAAGCTCGCCGACACCGACGGTGACCTGAAGGCCGATCAACGCACGGCACAAAGCACAGGTTGGGGCATCCGCGTGGCCTTGCTCGGTCACGACATGCACGGCATTCAGCTCGGACCGGATGGCTTGCTGTATTGGTCGATCGGCGATCGCGGCTTCAAGGTCGTCAACCAAGAAGGTGTGCTGCTCGACAGTCCCTACACAGGTGCCGTGCTGCGCTCGAATCTCGATGGCAGCAACCTTGAGGTCTACGCCACGGGCTTGCGCAATCCGCAGGAGCTGGCCTTCGACGATTGGGGCAACCTGTGGACCGGCGACAACAACTCGGATGGTGGAGACCGCGCGCGGTGGGTGCATGTGGTTGAAGCCGCCGAGATTGGCTGGCGTCAGGCGTACCAGTGGATCAAGGAACCGAATCTGCGCGGCGCGTGGAATGACGAGCGCTTGTGGTTGCCGCACTTTGACGGCCAGGCGGCCTATGTGCTGCCGCCGCGCGCCAACATCGCGAACGGTCCTTCGGGCTTGGCGTGCTATCCCGGAACGGGCTTGTCACCCGCAGCCCTGACCGGGGGTGACAAGTATACTGGACACTTCTTCTTGTGCGACTTCGTGGGCGCAGCTGAGTGGAGTGGTGTCCTGTCGTTTGGTGTGCAGGCGGATGGCGCGAGTTACACCCCCGGCCCGGTGGAACGCTGGGCTTGGGGTCCGTTGGCTACGGACTGCGACTTTGGCATCGATGGTGGCTTGTACATCAGCGATTGGGTTGCGGGGTGGAACAAGACCGGCAAGGGCCGCTTGTGGCGCGTAGCGACCGAGACCACGCATCTAGATCCGCTGGTCGTCGAAACCAAGCGCTTGCTGACGGAAGGCATGCGCTTGCGCGCGGTGGACGAGTTGGCCGGCTTGCTGGGACACGCGGACCGTCGCGTGCGGCAGGACGCACACTTGGAACTCGCGACGCGCGGCAGCGCAGGACGCGACCAGTTGGTGCAGGTTGCGGGCAATGCTGCCGCTCCGTTGTTGGCGCGCGTGCACGCCGTGTGGGGCTTGGGCATCGTCATCGGACGCGAACCCCAAGCCGATTGGCCGAGCTTCCTCGACTCGTTGGGGATCGCACGCTTGCTCACGGACGCCCAACCCGAAGTGCGTGCGCAAGCATGGCGCGTGGTGGGTGATCGCCGCGTGCCGGATCTGACGCGTATCGCAGGCTTGGAGTCGGCGTATGTGCAGGCCTTGGGCGATGCGTCGCTGCGCGTGCAGTTGTATGCGGCCATTGCTCTGGCGCGCACACCGCAAGCGGGCTCGTTCGAGATACTGGTCGGTCGGCTTGCAGCTGTGGGCGAGAGCGATCCCACCTTGCGTCATGCGCTGACCTACGCGCTCTGGCGCAATGCCTCCAAAGAACAACTGCAGGGCCTCGCTACGCACGCCAACACGGATGTGCGCGTTGCCGCCGTGGTCGCGTTGCGCCGCAGTGGAGTGGCAAGTTGCGCGAACTTCCTCGCCGACAACGAATCGCGTGTGGCCGCCGAAGCAGCGCGCGCGATCTATGACGAGCAGCAAAGTGCTGACTATGAAGCACTCGCGGCGCAGCTTGAGCGCGCAGACTTGATGGAGCTTGATCTACGCGTGCCTGTCAGCGCGGCGACGGATGCCTTCCGCGCTGGCAATGGCTTGGTGCGGCGCGCACTGCATGCCAACTGGCGCCTTGGCGGAGAACAGCACGCCCAACGCTTGGTCGCGTTCGGAGCACGCGTCGATGTGGGCGAGGCGCACCGTCGCACAGCGCTGCAACTGCTGCTCGATTGGCGCACACCGCCGCGTCTCGATCCGTTCCATGGCGAGTACTTGCCGCGTGGAGAGCGTGAGGCGGCGTTCTTGGCGCCTGCTGTCATGAGTCTGGCGCCCAGCATGGAAGCAGCGTCCAGCGAACTGCGCAGGCAATGGATCGCACTGGCCGCCAACGAACGCGTGGCCGCCGCAGCCGAGTTGCTGGAACGCTGGGCCCGCACGCCGGACGACGAGCCGCGCGTGCGGGCAGCGGCGCTGCGAGCATTAGGGACCTTGGCGCCGGCAAACTTGGTCGATGTGTTGCGCGCCACGCTATTTGACACGCACAGCGAGGTGCGTGCCGCCGCGATCGAGGCCTTGGTAGCCGCGCGACCGGAAGAGGCACCGGCACTCCTCGAAGGAGCTCTGTCGGGTTCTGTGGCCGAGCGCCGAGTCGCGTATACGGCTCTGGCGCGGCTCAGCGATGAACGCTCCCTGCAGTTGTTGGCCAGCGAGCTGGAGAAGCTAGACGCAGGTCTGGTGCCAGGTGAAGCAGCCTTGGACTTGGTCACGGCCTGCGAACAGCGCAAGGCGCCACTGCTGCAGTCACACTTGGATGCGCGTGCCGAACGCCGTGCCCGTGACCCCAAGCTGGCACGCTACCTAGACTCGCTGCACGGTGGCGATGCGCAGCGCGGCCAGCAGCTGTTCCGCACCAAGAACGAGCTGGAGTGCTTGCGCTGCCATGTCGCCGAAGGCACAGAAGGCGGTCTGATCGGACCTTCGCTGGCTGGACTGTCGCAACGCGCCACGCGCTTGGAGATGGTCGAGTCCATCTGCGATCCCAACCGTCGTTTTGCGGCTGGGTACCAAGGGACGGTGGTCTTCCGCACAGATGGCACACTCGTCGAAGGCGTGCTGCTCGAAGAGAGCGATGCGCTCATCAAGATGCGCACAGCCGACGGCTCCGTCGCCGAGATCCCCAGGGCCGAAATCGAAGGCACCAAACCGGGGATCTCGTCGATGCCAGCAAACTTGACAGATCACATCTCCAGACACGAGATGCGTGACTTGATCGAGTACCTCGCTACCCAGAAGTAAGGCCCCCGCTATGCAGACCTCCAACCGTCGCTTGTTCTTGCAAGGCTCCGTGGCTGCGGCTGCCGCGGCCTTGACTGTTCCCGCCGTGGCGCGTGCAGCCGCTACACAAGCGGGCGCACCGGCGACCGATACGCCGGCTACCGATAAAGTCGCTGCGGGTTGCAAAACCAAGTTTGCCGTCAACATCGAGATGTGGGGCTTCGGCAAGGGCTCGCTGCATGAGCGCGTGTACGAGGTCGCCAAACTCGGCTTCCCGGCGGTGGAGTTCTGGCCGTGGCGTGGCCGCGACTTGGATGCGCTGGTCAAGGCCTGCAAAGAGACGAAGGTCGAGATCACACAGTTCACGGCGTGGGGCTTTGTGCCCGGCATGAACGACCCCAAGAACCATGACGCCGTGGTCAAGGAGATCGAAGCGTCCTGCGAAACCGCCAAGCGCATCGGCGCTCCGATGATGACGGTGGTGGCCGGCAACGACATCCCAGGCATGAGCCAAGCACAGATGCACGCGCATGTGATCGAGGCGCTCAAGCGCTGTGCACCCATCGCGGAGAAGGCCGGCGTGACGCTGATCCTTGAGCCGATGAACATCCGCGTGGATCACAAGGGCCACTGCCTCTACGGATCACCGGCCGCCATCGCCATCTGCAAAGCCGTGGGCTCGCCGCATGTGAAGATCAACTGGGATCTCTATCACATGCACATCAGCGAGGGCGACTTGTGTGGCCGCATGAAGGAAGGCTGGGACCAGATCGGGTACTTCCAGCTGGCCGATCACCCGGGCCGCAACGAGCCGGGTACAGGCGAGATTCATTACAACCGCGTGCTGAAAGAGGCTTGGAATCTGGGCTATCGCGGCTGTGTGGGCCTCGAGTGCTCGCCGTTGGAAGGCGAGCTCAAGGCAGCCCAACGCGTGGTGGCGGCGGATGTCTGGTAAAGCATACTTGTCATGATCGCCTTCCTCGCGCTGGCTGCGTTTGGGCTGAACGAGCGTTTCGAGCGCGAGGTAGTGCCGATTCTTTCGGCCAGTTGCATCGAGTGTCACAGCGACACCAAGCGCAAAGGTGGTCTGCGGCTCGACACACGCGACGGCGTATTGTTGGCTGTGCAAGCCGGCAACTTGCAGGCCAGCGAGCTGCATGTGCGCTTGCTTGCAGCTGCCGACGATGGCCGTATGCCGGATGGGCGCGAGGCCTTGCCAGCCAGTCAAGTTGAGGCCATCGCACGCTGGATCGAAGCCGGGGCGGTCATCCCCGAAGATTGGACCTACACGAGCGCGGACGGCCCGACTCAGACCAGTCAAGCGCACTGGGCCTACGCGCCCCTGCAACGCACAGAAGCCTTGCGCACCGCCCGCAATCCCATCGACCCGGCCGTCGAAGCGGCATGGGCAAGTGCCGGGCTGAAAGGACAAGGCCGCGCCGACGAGCGCACTCTTGTGCGGCGACTAAGTCTTGATGTGCGCGGCTTGCCGCCCACGCCAGAGGAGGTCGATGCCTATCTGCTCGACGCGCGTCCGGATCGCTGGGACCGTCTCGTGTCCGGATGGCTGGACAGCAGCGCCTATGCCGAGCGCATGGCCCAGTGGTGGCTCGATCTGGCGCGTTTTGCCGATACCAACGGGTACGAGAAGGATGATCGACGCACCCACTGGCGTTGGCGCGACTGGGTCATCGCTAGCTTCACGCGCAATCAGCGCTTTGATGAGTTCACGATTGAGCAACTGGCTGGAGACTTGTTGCCCGAGGCAAC
>Ga0079301_1000915_pt1 | contig 14154 bp, 9 predicted proteins | sample Wag4_2014_7_11_3_FD_74797 | JGI IMG/M metagenome (GOLD analysis project Ga0079301, IMG submission 74797) | Fresh water mixed with fracking chemicals microbial communities from Ohio, USA - Utica-2 Time Series FC 2014_7_11 | ecosystem: Engineered > Industrial production > Chemical products > Input...
GTCTAGTAAAGTTGCGCAAATTTTGCCTCTTGGAGGTTCTTATATCGCGCTTATCATTGTTACCGGTGTTGTGGGTGGACTGTTGGGCGGTTTTGCGGCCTTAACTGGCGCATATATGCGTAGTAAATCTACCAAGTAGACATATAATTTTACCTTTTAACAAATAGGTAGCTTCTATTCATGAGAAGCTGCCTATTTTTGTTTTATGCGTCTTTATTGTTATCTGTTTATTGTATTTGTGGGTTTGCTTTGTGGTAGTGATGTGGTTGCACAAACCGTTGTAACGGGTTCCATTACGGATGGATCAGGTAAAAAACTAGCGCATGCTTCTGTTTTAATTAAAGGCACTACTAGGGGTGTTACCGCCAATGCCGACGCTAAATTTTCGTTAACGCTAGTTGCAGGTACCTACACCATCGTTTGTAATTATGTTGGTTTTGAAGCAGTAGAAAAGAAAATAAAAATTGTACCGGGTCAGGATACGCTTTTCTTGCCATTTGTATTATCCAAACAGATATTCTTATTAAATGACGTGGTGGTTAATTCAAAAGGAGAAGATCCTGCCTATGCCATTATCAGAAAAGCCATTAAAAAGAGGCCTGATTATTTAAATGAAATAAAAAAGTTTAGTGCCGAAGTATACATTAAAGGACAGCTCGTATTAAATGATTATCCAAAATCGTTTTTTGGAAAGTCTTTAACGCCCGGCAATTTTGATACGGTTAAAAACCGAATTTTATTTTTGTCTGAAACCATTTCAGATTATTATGTAGACGTTCCTAACAAAGAACGCATTGAAGTTAAGTCCTCTAAAGTGAGTGGACGAAGTGGAGGCTTTGGACTCAGCAACCCGCAAATTATTTCATTTTATCAAAACAATATTGCGCTTGGTAATGGGCTCAATCCACGCGGTTTTGTTTCACCTATTGCCGATGGCGCCCTTGCTTTTTACAATTATAAATTCGAAGGAACTTTTTACGAAAATGGCATCGAAATAAGTAGGATACGTGTGCTGCCTAAAAGAAAGTACGAGCCGCTATTTTCAGGCATTATTAATATCATTGAAAATGATTGGCGTATTCATAGTGTGCAACTTAATTTATTAAAAGAACAGCAGCTGCAACTCCTAGATACCCTTTTAATTGAGCAGTTGTATGTGCCAACAAAGCAAGGTTGGGTTATCAAAAATCAAGTCATTTATCCGCGTGGTAAATTTTTTGGCTTTGCTTTTTCAGGAAGCTTTGTACAAGTATATGATCAATTTAATTTAGCACCTAGTTATGGTAAAAAGTTTTTTGGAAACACCTATTTAAAATACCTCGATAGTTCAAATAAAAAAAGCAGTGCTTATTGGGATAGCATTAGACCTGTTCCATTAGCAATTGAGGAAGTTAAAGATTATGCAAAAAAAGACAGTCTAGAAAAAATCAGGCAAGACCCTAAATACCTAGATTCGGTAGATAGGGTGCGCAATAAATTTAGTATCACCGGGTTTTTATTAACGGGTCAAACCATTAATAAGCAAAGCAAAAAAACGCGTATTAGGTTTGATGCACTCCTTGGCTCCGTAAATTACAATACCGTCGAAGGGTATAATGCTAGTTTTTCTCCAAGTTGGACAAAGCGCTATACAGGTCGAAATAGTTTATCTATCGAACCTTTAATACGTTATGGATTTAACAATACCAGGTTACAACCTTCGGCTGCGGTTCAGTATAATTTTGGAAAAAAATATTTCAATAATATTGGCGTTGGTTTTGGAAGGAAACTATTTCAGTTTAATAACGATATTGCCATCCCTGAGTCTCAGAATACCATTCAAACCGTAGTGTATGAACGAAACTTTTTAAAATTATACGAAGCTAGATTTTTGAATGTAGGGTATGGCGTAGGACTTGGCGGCGGATTAAATTTTAGGGCAAATATTCAATTTCAAGAGAGATTGGCCTTGTCTAATTTAAATAAGCCAGTTGTTTTTGTGGATCATATCAATAGGAGTTATACACCTAATACACCAGCCCCTGCTTCAACTACTAATTTTGAACAGCACCAAGCTTCCATTTTTACGGGTGTTTTAACTTGGCAGCCCGGGGGGAAATATATTGAGCTTCCAGATCGTAAAATTGGAATTGGTTCGAAAGCGCCAACATTTACGTTGACGTATAAAAAAGGTATTCTAAATTTACTTGGTAGTGATGTCGATTATTCTAAATGGTCTTTTAATGTTACAGATAATTTACCGCTTGGACTAGGAGGTACATTTCAATACCGTGCAACTGCTGGAGGTTTTATAAGCGCCAACAAATTATATGCCCCCGATTTGCAACATTATTTTGGAAACCAAGCCTATGTTTCAATTGATTATTTAAAAGGGTTTCAGCTATTGTCTTATTACCAGTTTAGTAATCAAGCTAGTTTTTACTCCACAGTTTTTGCAGAGTATCATTTAAACGGACTCATTACCAATAAAATCCCAGGCTTTCGAAAGCTCAATTGGTTTTTGGTGGGAGGGGTGAGTTATTTGCACGTAAACAACATGGTTGATTATACCGAGTCTATTATAGGTATCGAAAATATTTTTAAAGTGATTCGTGTAGATTTAGTCAATGGCTTTCAAAAAGGGGAGCCAGTAAGAACGGGGGTTCGATTAAGAGTTCCTATTGTGTTTAAATAATTTGTCTATTTTTGCGGTACTATTTTGACCACCCTGCAAGTGGTTCTATTATTAATGGAACATGGATGTAAAGTGTAAAAGCTTTCTTGCATGTCTAAAAAAGTATACATATGGCAGTTCTACACAACCGCGTCTCCAACGAGGAGTTAAAGGCGCTCATGATGGCGGAAACTTTTCACCGCATCACCCTTAGTTTTTACGCCTACTTTCCGGTACAAAATCCGGCCGTTTTTAGGGACGATTTATACAAAGCTTTATTTCCATTACAAGTATTTGGAAGAATTTATGTAGCCAAAGAAGGGATTAATGCGCAGATAAGTGTACCTGATTTTAATTTCGAAAAGTGTAAAGAACATCTTTATTCAATTGAACATTTGCATGGGCTTCGATTAAACATTGCAGTAGATGATGACGGCAAAAGTTTTTGGGTGCTTAAAATAAAAGTCCGCGAAAAAATTGTTGCAGATGGTATTACGGATCCAACATTTTCTATGGAAAATAAAGGTAAGTATGTAAATGCCGTTCAAATGAATGAGCTGTTACAAAAACCAGATACGATTGTTATTGACATGCGCAATCATTATGAGTATGAAGTAGGGCATTTTAAAGGGGCAATTGAAATTCCTTCCGATACCTTTAGAGAACAACTTCCCATGGCGGCTGATATGATGAAAGGTAATGAAGAAAAAAATATCATCATGTATTGCACCGGTGGTATCAGATGCGAAAAGGCTAGTGCTTATATGTTACATCAGGGGTTTAAAAATGTATTTCATGTAGAAGGCGGCATTATTAATTATGCGCATCAGGCAGAAGAGGCGGGTATCGAAAAAAAATTTATTGGGAAAAACTTTGTATTTGACAATAGGCTAGGGGAAAGGATTACGGAAGATATTATTGCAAATTGTCACCAGTGCGGAAAGCCCGCCGACACGCACACCAATTGTTTAAATGACGGATGTCACTTACTCTTTATTCAATGTAAAGATTGTGCTAAAACCTATGAGGGCTGTTGTAGTAAAGGTTGTCAAGACACCATTCATTTACCACTTGAGCGTCAAAAAGAATTACGCAAGGGCATACGAAACGGGCAACATATTTTTAACAAGAGCAAAAGACTTCGTCCAAGACTCAATGAGCCAGAGGCTTAGTTAGCTAAACTAATCGGTGCAAAATTTTGCAAAGGAAGCTGTTGTTGCAGTCATGATTTGTTCATCAGTAAATGTAGTTGGTACAAACGCTTTGCCCGTTACTTTTTCATAAAGTTCAATATAGCGCTTGCTAATGGTGTCAATCCATTCGTCTGACATTTCAGGAACGGTTTGTCCTTCTTTGCCCATAAAATTATTTTGGATTAGCCACTCGCGCACAAATTCTTTACTGAGTTGTTTTTGTTTTTCGCCAGAAGCTTGTCTGTCTTCAAAACCATCAGCATAGAAATACCTTGATGAATCTGGTGTATGCACTTCGTCCATTAAATAAATAGTATCACCAATTTTGCCAAACTCATATTTAGTATCAGCTAATATGAGCCCTTGCTTTGCTGCTATTTCTTTACCTCTGCTAAATAAAGCAAGCGCATATTTTTCTAAAACGGCCCAATCCTCAGCACTCACAAGGCCGGTTGCAATAATGTCTTCTTTGGAAATATCCTCGTCATGACCTTCCGAAGCCTTGGTAGAAGGGGTGATAATAGGGCTAGGGAAAAAATCATTTTCTTTTAATCCTTCAGGTAAACTAACCCCACAAAGCGTTCTTGACCCCGAAGCGTAGGTCCGGTAGGCGTGACCCACTAAATTGCCACGTACAACCATTTCTATTTTAAAAGGGGTACATTTTTTGCCCAGCGATACGTTGGGAGCAGGGGCATCGAGTAGCCAATTTGGGCAAATGTCTTGGGTTTGACGCAGCATAAATTCTGCTATCTGATTGAGAACCTGACCTTTATATGGTATAGTTTTTGGTAATATTACATCAAAAGCAGAAATACGATCACTCGCAATCATAATTAACCAATCGGTACCAATGGTGTACACGTCTCTCACTTTTCCATGATAAATGGCTGTCTGATAGGGGAATTGAAGGCTTTGCATACCCAAAAATAGCACCTAAAACAACAAAAATGGGGTATTGAAATGGCTTTTTCTCAACACTCAAACCGCCAGTTGGTATAAATTAAATTTTTGCAAAAGCTTAACTTGTGCTATTTTGCTCCCAAATTATAACCAAATTTTGCCAAAATGAGAAGACTCAACAGCAAATGTTTCTTTGTGGCCATGGCTACTATTGTAACAATTAGTGCAAGCGCCCAAAATTCAACTACCGTTTCTGGTAGTGTAAAAAATGCTAAATCAAAAGAACTGGTTTCGGCAGTATCTGTAACCGTTAAGGGAAGTTCTGTAGGAACTTTTACAGATGATAAAGGAACTTTCCGTTTTTCATCAATCAAAAATTACCCAGTTACATTGGTATTTTCTTCTGTTGGATTTTCTAACAAAGAGGTAACCGTTAATGCAGCTAGCTCAAGTGTTGAAGTAGCACTTGAACCATCTTTCACACTTGGAAATGAAGTTGTTGTATCAGCTTCAAGAGTGCCTGAAAGAATTTTAGAATCTCCAGTATCTATCGAGCGTGTAAGCACTGCTGCGATCAGAAATACTGCAGCTACTAACTATTATGACATCCTTACCAACTTAAAAGGTGTGGACGTTGTTGCTGCTAGCTTAACTTTTAAATCTGTGGGTACCCGTGGATTTAACAGCAGTGGTAACACTCGTTTAAACCAATTAGTAGACGGTATGGATAACCAAGCCCCAGGTCTTAACTTCTCTGTGGGTAGTGTTATTGGTTTAAGTGAATTAGACGTTGACAATATGGAATTATTGCCAGGTGCGTCTTCAGCACTATATGGTCCTGGAGGTATGAATGGTACTGTTTTAATCAACAGCAAAAATCCATTCAAGTACCAAGGTTTAAGTTTCCAAATTAAGCAAGGTATCAACCACGTTGATGCTGCTCAGCGTCCAACTTCTGCATACAATGATTGGGCAGTGCGTTGGGCTAAAAAAGTAAATGACAAATTCGCATATAAAATCACTGCAGAAAACATGACTGCGCAAGATTGGTTAGCGAATCAATCAAATAACTATTCTAGAGGAACTGGTACACCAAACGGAATTACCATTCCAGGATGGAGAGATTTAGATCCTAACTATGATGGTGTTAACTTTTATGGTGACGAAACAACTCAAAGTTTAGGTTCAATTGCGAATGCAGTAATTGCTGGATCAGGGGTACCTGCTGCAGCTGTTGGATTTTTCAACGCATTTTTAGCAAGGAATCCAACTGCAAATTTAGCAACCTACAACGCTGCTTTAACAGCAGGTGGTTTAGGTGCACTTGTATCTTCTGGTATGTCACCTATTTTTTATGGTGCTGCAAGAGGCATGTTTGGTAACCAAATGGTGAGCAGAACAGGTTATGCAGAAAGTGATGTGTTAGATCCTACAACTTCTAACTTTAAACTAACTGGTAGCTTAAACTACATGTTAACAGATAAAGTAGAAGCTTCTTTTTCTGCAAACTTTGGAACAGGTAACACTGTGTATACCGGTTCTGATCGTTATTCTTTAAGAGACCTTAAAATGGCTCAATTTAAGTTTGAATTAAAACATAAAAACTGGTATGTACGTGCTTATGCAACACACGAAAACTCTGGTAACTCATTTAACGGAACTATCGCTACACGTACATTCAACGAAGCATGGAAACCAAGTGCTTCTTGGTATCCTCAATACATGGTAGCTTATGTTTCAGCCATGCAACAAGGTGCTCCACAATATATGTCTCATATGGCTGCGCGTAATTTTGCTGATCAGGGCAGACCAACAGGCTTTATTGGTAACCATCCTTTATTCCAATCAATTGTTAGAACACCGATTGGTAAAAAAGTTGCTGGTATGAATGGTTTAGAAGGTGGTCAGTTCATGGATAAGTCTAGACTAAACGTAGTAGACGCACAATACAACTTAACAGAAGCTTTAGGTCTTGCTAAAACAGGTACTGACTTTTTGGTTGGATTTAATACCAAGCAATATCAATTAAATTCTGAAGGAACCATTTTTGCAGATACATTAGGTGCTATTAACATCAACGAGTTTGGTGCATATGGTCAATTGTCTCAAAAATTATTCAAAGAAATTGTGAAAGTTACGATCTCTGGCCGTTACGATAAAAACACAAACTTTGCTGGTCGCTTTACACCAAGAGCTTCTGCTGTTATCAAATTAAAGCAAGACCACAACATTCGTTTGTCTTATCAAACAGCTTATCGTTTCCCAACTACACAAAACCAGTGGATCAACTTACTTGTTGGCGGTGGTACCCGTTTAATGGGTGGTTTACCACAATTACGTGATTACTATAACTTTAGTGCTAACCCAGGTTTCACACTTGCTAGTGTGCAAGCGTTTGGCGCAAGTGCTATGGCAGGTGCTCCAAATCCAGCTTTATTAAAGGCGCAAAATTTTGGCGAGTTCAAGCCAGAATCTAGCACTTCATTTGAAGTTGGTTACAAGGGCTTATTTGGTAAAGTATTACTAGTTGATGCTTACATGTACAACTCTAGATACCAAAACTTCATTAGTGGTGTAACTGTACTTCAGTCTAGAGGTTCTTACAACCCAATGAATTTACTATTTGAATCTCAAAGAATTGCCTACAGTATTTCAGCAAATGCTCCAGGTGAAGTTACCGTTAAAGGATGGGGTGCTTCTGCAGACTTCCTTTTACCTAAAAACTTTACTTTAGGTGCTAACATCTATTCTGATGAAATTGGTGATTTACCTGCAGGTTTTGTATCTTATTTCAATACCTCTAAATACCGTACAAACATTACTTTCGCTAACTCTGGTTTTGGAAAGGACAGTAGATATGGATTTAATTTAGTTTACAGAAATGTAAGCGATTTCTTCTACGAAGGTACTTTTGGTACAGGTCAAATGCCAGGTTACAACACATTAGATGGACAGGTTAGTTATAAATTCCCAGCTATCAAAACAATTATGAAAGTTGGTGGAACAAACCTTTTAAACAAATATTACCGTACAGGATGGGGTAACCCAGCCATTGGTGGATTGTACTATGTAAGCTTTGCTTATAACGTATTTTAATTTAGCCAGTACGTGCTAAAAAATTAAAGCCTCTTACTTTGTAAGGGGCTTTTTTTATCACTATTTATCTCTATTTTTGCATCTCAATTAATAACCATATACCTATGCGTTCAATAGCTTTTAGAGAGGCGCTCAGAGAGGCCATGCAAGAAGAAATGAGAAGAGATGAGCTTGTTTTTTTAATGGGGGAAGAAGTTGCTCAATACAATGGTGCTTATAAGGTAAGCCAGGGCATGCTTGCAGAGTTTGGAGAAAAAAGAGTTATTGACACGCCAATTGCTGAGCTTGGTTTTACAGCCATCGCAGTGGGTGCAGCACAAAATGGTTTAAAGCCAATTGTAGAATTTATGACTTGGAACTTTGCCGTATTAGCAATGGACCAAATTTTAAATACAGCCTCTAAAATGCTTGCGATGAGTGGTGGACAAATTGGATGTCCAATTGTATTTAGAGGGCCTAACGGAAGTGCAGGTCAGCTAGGTGCTCAACACTCAACCGCATTTGAAAGTTATTATGCAAATATTCCAGGCATCAAAGTAGTATCACCATCTAATGGTTACGATGCAAAAGGCCTGATGAAGCAAGCTATACGTTACGAGAAAGATCCTGTGATGTTTATGGAAAGTGAAGTGATGTACGGCGACAAATGCGATATCCCTGATGATGAATATTACATTCCATTAGGTAAAGCAGATGTAAAAAAATCTGGAAGAGACATTACGATTGTTTCTTACAATAAAATGATGAAAGTAGCGCTAGGCGCGGCTGCAGAATTAGAAAAAGAAGGCATCAGCGCCGAGGTTGTTGATTTACGCACCGTTCGTCCATTAGATTGGATGACCATACTTGAAAGCGTTAAAAAAACAAACCGTTTGTTAATTGTAGAAGAGCAGTGGCCATTTGCTTCTGTATCTTCAGAAATTACGTACCGCATTCAAAAAGAAGGATTCGATTATTTGGATGCTCCTATTCGCAGAATTACAAGTGCCGATGCACCTATGCACTATGCACCTAATTTAACAGCACTTGCCATTCCTGATGTTTCAAGAACGGTGAAGCTTGCTAAAGAAATGATGCACCAAAGAAAATAAGTACAATGTGCCCACGCTATTTTAGTATCAGGCATATTTTATTTTTTGTTGGCTGTTTTATTTTTAAAAGTACCCTTGCGAAATCTACTAATGACTCCACCATATTGGGGACACTTGATAGTGTCGTTGTAACTGCTTTTCGCATAAAAGTGAGCGGACAATTTCTGCCTATATCTACTGCACGTATTTCATCTACTACCTTACAGCAAGAAGTGAATGGTACTTTACTTCCAGCATTTAATTTGGTGGCGGGTGTGCGCATGGAACAGCGCTCGGAGGGGAGTTATAGACTTGCCATTCGCGGAAGTTCTTTAAGGGCTCCATTTGGTATACGCAATGTAAAACTGTATTGGAACGATGTGCCTTTTTCTGATCCAACAGGAAATACCTATCTCAATATTTTGCCTTTTTCGTTAGTGAACGGTATCGAAATTTTTAAGGGTCCCGTTGGAGCAGCTTATGGCTTAGGAACAGGAGGTGCCGTTTTATTGCAGTCAAATTTTGCAACCGATTCTGTATTACAAAATACAGCATCTTTAAATTTGCGCGCTGGAAGTTTTGGATACCTCGGACAAGATTTTAGGGTAACACTTCAACAAAAAAATGTTCATCAAACTTTTTTTATTGCCAACGAAAAAATAGATGGTTGGAGAGATCAATCTGGATCTACTAAAAAAAATATCACTTGGCTTGCCACGCTTACAAAAAATAAGCATACAATAAAAGCCATGGCTTTATTTACCGACCTTATCTATCAAACGCCTGGTGGACTTACGCTTGCACAAATGCAGCAAAACCCCAGGTGGGCCAGACAAGCTACTGCTACACTACCAAGTGCAGTAGCCCAACAAACAGCAGTGTTTAACAAAACGTTCCTTGGGAGTTTTCATCATAATTACCAACTCGCAAAAAATATTGATTGGCAAAATTTTGTTGTAGGCACTAATACTCATTTTAAAAATCCATTTATTACCAATTACGAGACAAGACATGAAAAAAATGCAAGTGTAGGAAGTCATGTAATCATGCGGTTTCAAAAATCAAAGAACGAAATCAAAATTGTTGTAGGTGGGGAGTGGCAAATGCAAGATGCGGCCATCAATAATTATGGAAATAAAAGAGGGGTGCGCGACACCTTGCAATTTGCAGATATAATAACCACTAAGCAAGGGTTTTATTTTGCAAACGCATCGTTTCGATTCAATAAAAAATGGTTACTAGAAGTTGGAATGAGTAACGCTTATATGATGTATGATTATTACCGCAGTAACATTTTAACTGAAACTGCGCAAACAAAATCGAATATTGGTTTATTGGCACCACGAATAGGTGTGTCTTACGAAGTAGCAAAAACTACAAATCTTTATTTTCAAATTTCTAAAGGATTTTCGCCACCCACACTTGCCGAAATAAGGCCTTCCGATGGATTATTTTATAAAAATCTTGTGCCAGAGTATGGATGGAATTTTGAAGCAGGTATCAAAGGAGTGGGTTTGCAAAACAAATTAAGGTATGCGGTAGCCTTGTATCATTTTGGTATTAAAGACGCCATTGTTAGGCAAAATAATAATGCAGGCATAGAGTATTTTGTAAATGCGGGGTCTACAAGACAAGCTGGTGCCGAACTGCAGCTCGACTATGTTACTAGGTTTAGTAAAGTACATCAGTTACAAATGGACATGGGTTATGCATTTCAGCCTTATCAGTTTGTTCAGTACAGTCAGGCTGGTGTAGTATTTAATGGCAATGCGGTAACAGGGAATGCTAAGCATCAAGTAACTTCTAGCGTCACTTATCATTATAAAAAGAGCGTATCAGTTTTTGTAAGGTTGCAGTCTCTTTCTGGGGTACCACTTACAGATGCCAATGATGTGTACGCGAGTCCTTATTCGCTGATGCAATCTGGGGTATCAGTAAACCATAAGCGTTTTCGTTACTTTTTGAGCGTTGATAATCTATTAAACACCTCTTATAGTTTAGGTAACGATATTAATGCCTTTGGAAGGCGTTATTACAACCCTTCTTCGCCGCGGAGCTACATGGCCGGCATAAGTGTTCAAATGGTTAGTATTCGCCGTTAAACAGGCTATTATTGCCATTTCTGGCCTAAACCTGCCAAATATCCCGATTTACATAAACTTTTAACATTAAAATGGCCAATGTGGGTGCTAAAAGGATATTTTTGTTGACGTTAAAAGCAAATAACTATGACTGGACTTTTACTATTTATTGTGGGTGTGCTTGGATGGCATATTGGTGTGTACGGGTTATTTAATAAATCAAAAATTGAAGGATGGAAAGCCTTTGTTCCATTTTATAATACCTACCAAATGGTAGAAGTAACTGGCATTAAAAAATATTGGTTTTGGTTGCAACTTATTCCAATTGCAGGACAGTTTATTACGATTTGGATTACCATCATTTATGTAATGCACTTTAAAAAAGTAAGTTTACTCGATCATACATTACTTGTTTTTTTACCGTTTGTGTATTTACCTTTTATTGGGTTTTCAAAAAATACAAAATGGTATGGCGAAGAAGCTTTAGTGCATTACCATAAATCTGCTGCACGTGAATGGATTGATGCGGGTGTATTTGCGATTGTAGCTGCAACACTTATTAGAACATTTGTTTTTGAAGCCTATGTAATTCCATCGGAGAGTATGGAAAAAACATTACTTGTAAACGACTTTTTATTCGTGAATAAAATGAGTTATGGAGCTCGTATGCCACAAACGCCGGTGTCATTTCCCTTTGTACACAATACCATGCCTTTTTCTGTAACGGCGCCATCTTATACCACATTTGTTCAAGTGCCTTACAAGCGCCTACCTGCATTTACGGATGTTAAAAGAAACGACGTAGTGGTGTTTAATTTCCCAACTGGAGATACCATTATTAATTTACCAGAGTATGGAAGTAAAAGACCTTACTACGACGAGTTACGATATTCGTTTAAAGGCAACCGTGAAATGTTACAGTCGGAGTTCCCGATTCATGTACATCCTATGGATAAAACGGATAATTATATTAAGCGTTGTGTGGGCGTTGGAGGCGATGTGCTACAAATTAAAAGTGGCGTGTTGTACGTTAACAATCAAGCTGCGTTTGTGCCACCGGCTTCACAAACCGAATATATTGTTGTAACCAACAAAACGCCTTTTGATCCCACCTATTTAAAAGAAACCTTTAACATCGATGTTGATGATACCAAAGGTCAATTAGACGCTTTATCGGATAGTGCTTTTAAATTTAATGTTACACCTGCAGAAGCGGCTATTTTAAAAACACTACCAAATGTAAAATCGGTTACTCCGTATATCGAAAACTACGCGGGTATTACCTTCCCTAACGACGAAGTAAACTACCCATGGACGATTGATAATTTTGGTCCACTTGAAATTCCTAAAAAAGGGAAGCCCATTGTTTTATCAGTTACCAATATTGCGCTCTATCAACGACTAATCGAAAATTACGAGCACAATACATTTGCAATCAATAACGGACAGTTTATTATTAATGGTAAGCCGGCTACTACCTATACGCCAAAGTACAATTACTACTGGATGATGGGAGATAACCGCCACCGCAGCCAAGACAGCAGATTCTGGGGCTTTGTGCCAGAAACGCATATTGTGGGAAAGGCTTCTTTAATTTGGTTAAGTTGGGAAAACGGTCCAAGGTGGAAGCGCCTTTTTAATTTCATACAATAAAAAATAACCATCATGCAAAAACAAACCGTTCAATTTTCGTACCAAGTTTTTGCATCACTAGATGCGCTATCTATACATGATCAGGCATTGTTTATAAAAGCACAAGAGGCTTTAGCACTTGCCCATGCGCCTTATTCAAAATTTAATGTAGGAGCAGCTGCTATTTTAGAAAATGATGAAATCATCAAAGGCAGCAACCAAGAAAATGCCAGTTACCCTATTGGTATATGTGCAGAGCGTGTTTTATTAAGTACCGCTTCTACTTTACAATCTAAAGTACCTATCATTACCATGGCTATTACGTATCACAATGAGCGTGGTGGCAACAATATACCCATTGCACCTTGTGGTATGTGCAGGCAAGCCATTGCGGAGTATGAATCTATTGTCAATAAACCTATGCGCCTAATTTTAGGCGGTGCTACTGGCGAAATATATGTAATTGAAAAAGCGGCAGATCTATTACCCTTTGGATTTTCAGGTGTTCACTTGCAATAAATTATCTCTGATTTAAAACAAAGTTTGCACCCCATGTTTAATTCTAAATTCATGTTGCAATAACCATTTTTTAACGGCCATTCCACCCGCATAGCCCACTAATGAGCGGTCGGCACCAATAACCCTGTGGCAGGGTACGAGTATCATTAATTTATTTTTACCATTGGCGGATGCAGCTGCTCTAATAACTTTTGGGTCACCTAATTTTTTTGCTATATCTGAATAGCTATAAGTGTTGCCATAATTTATTTCAGCAAGTTTGGCCCATACTTTTTCTTGAAACTCGGTTCCGGATTGATGATAGGGAATATCAAAAACTTGTCTGGTACCTAAAAAGTATTCGATGAGTTGTTCTGTGCATGCATGTAGCAAAGGCGTGGGCTCCGTGTTATTGTGTGCGGGTTCCGTTTCTTTAGCTGCAAAACTTATTTCTGTAATGTACTGCTCTGTGCCACCAATTTTTAAAACGCCTACAGGACTATCATAATATGCGTATGTAATGATGTCGATGTCGGTTTCAGGTAGCATGGCATTAGCTTTTTGAGGACAGTAATTCAATTAACTGAGCGATCTCGGTTTGTTTATGGGCTTTTGAATTTCTGCTGTAGCATTTATTTAATTCACTCAATAGTATTGCCAGTGTGTCTGGTGCTTCTTGGGCTTTAAAATGAAATGGTTTAGGTGCTATGTTGATACGTTCGAAATAACTATCAATATCGGCATGCGAAAATGCGTTGCCGTTGGTAGCATCTATATAAAAATGAATTTTATCTTGCGGGTTACCTATGTAGTGATCTTCTTCGTAGTCGGAATGATAAAAGGCGAGGATACACTGTTTAGGTATATTGATAAGCCTTGCATGAATATCCAATTGTTCGCATAGGGTTTGGTAGATGATACCATTGCTCATAGCATTGCCGGTCTTGGTTTCTAGTACTTTGTGTACATAAAAATCATCGGCATTTTTGTAATCAACCTCGTTGCCAAATAATTTATAGTATTTATAT
>Ga0079301_1000918_pt1 | contig 14142 bp, 11 predicted proteins | sample Wag4_2014_7_11_3_FD_74797 | JGI IMG/M metagenome (GOLD analysis project Ga0079301, IMG submission 74797) | Fresh water mixed with fracking chemicals microbial communities from Ohio, USA - Utica-2 Time Series FC 2014_7_11 | ecosystem: Engineered > Industrial production > Chemical products > Input...
ACACGCACGCTGTACTTGCTGCGCCATTCCTACCGCGAGTTATTAATATAAAATTATTCATAGCTTAATTAAAATATAAAACTGCTGAGGGTTTTCACCAGGATAAGAATGTATCGAGATTTTCCTTGCAATGTATCGAAGGAGAGCATGTGCGGGTTGCGTCATCATTTACGCCACAAGTTCTGGCGACGAAGCCGGTTACGCGGGGAGCAGAAGCAACGGTGCGTGCGGAAACACCGGAACCGGTCGACGGTCCGCCGCCGCCGCCGCGCGAGTTTCGTGGTGCGTGGGTTGCGTCGGTTCGCAACATTGATTGGCCGTCGCGGTCGGGCTTGAGTGTGGCGCAGCAGCAGGCAGAGTTGCGCAAGCTGCTCGATACGGCGGCGCAGTTGAAGCTTAATGCAGTGATTTTACAGGTACGACCGGAAGGCGATGCGTTGTATGCGTCGCCTTTTGAGCCGTGGAGTGAGGCGTTGAGTGGCAAGATGGGGCAGGCACCCGAGCCTTTTTATGATCCGTTGGCGTTTGCGGTGGCTGAGGCGCACAAGCGCGGGATTGAATTGCATGCGTGGTTCAATCCGTTCAGGGCGCGGTTGTTGGACAGTAATGGTCAGGCGTCGCCGGCTGCGGCGAATCATGTGAGTCGAACGAATCCGGAGTGGGTGAAACGTTATGGCAATTCGTTGTGGATGGATCCGGGTGAAGCGGGGGTTCAGGATTATGCGATGAAAATCATCCTGGATGTCGTCAAACGGTATGGCATTGATGCGGTGCATCTGGATGATTATTTTTATCCGTATCCGGTGCGGGATGCAAATGGAAAGGATGTACCGTTTCCCGATCAGGCCAGTTATCAGGCGTATCGAGCGGGTGGTGGCAAGTTGGCGATTGCCGACTGGCGCAGGGAGAACGTCAATCGTTTTGTTGAGCGATTGTACCGTGAGGTTCATGGCATCAAGCCGGACTTGAAGGTGGGTATCAGTCCGTTTGGGATTTGGCGGCCCGGTAATCCGCCAGGCATTCAGGGTTTGGATTCTGTCGAGAGTTTGTATGCGGATCCACGCCTATGGTTGCAAAAAGGGTGGATGGATTATATCGTGCCGCAGTTATATTGGCCGATCGAGCAGAAGGCTCAGAGTTTTCCGGTGTTGTTGAAGTGGTGGGGCGAGCAAAACACGCAAAATCGTCAGGTGGTTGCCGGTTTGTATACCAGTCAGGTACGTGCGTTGGGTGCACAAGGGACAAAAGAAACCCAATCACAGGTGGGTAATTTTTTTGCGCGCTTGGTGGGACTGTTGTCGGTGATCGGCCCAGGGGGTGGCACGAAGGAGTTGCCAGTGCAACAGGCGGAGCCAGGCGCGGCCGCGAATGGTTGGCGCGCCGATCAAATACAGCGTCAGATTGAGTTAACCCGCCAAGACAAAGGCGCGGTGGGACACGCCCACTTTTCAATGCAAGCCTTGCTTCGCAACAACGATAATCTCAAAGACAAACTGGCTGGCACCACGTACGCAAACGATGTCCTGATGCCAACCAGTCCTTGGCTTGACGCAGTGCCACCAGCCAAGCCCGTTGTCAGCCTGGGTCAACCGGACGGGAATGGCAAGCGACAGATTGAATGGGAACCTGGCGATAAAGAAGCACCATGGCAATGGAGTGTTTACCAAAAAATCAAGGATGATTGGACGCTCACAGTCTTGCCGGGTGCCAATCGGCGCCAAACGCTGGATCCGGCAGCCAGCGCCGTGGCGATCGCCGCGGTGGATCGCCACGGCAACGAAAGCCCTCGCGTCACACTGCCCCTCACAACGCCCACAACCACACCACGCGCCAAAAATCAGACAGAACCGCGTCGCATCAACCAGCCCCAACGTCCGTCAAGTCTGCCTCAAGCCACATCCCACACCCCTGCAATACGTCAGGACAACCAAAAAAGACCTGAAACGCCTTGAACACAATTGATACAGTGACGCTTGGGTTTTTGTTCAAAACCATGTAGCAAACTCAAAATATCACGGACTAACCAGCTGTTTTTGAACAACAGCCAAAATATTGATCACCAATCAACGCGTTTCTGTATAGTCGATGGTTGATTGACTGCCATTGGTCATCCCGATGCCTGTCAGGCCCTGCGTTTCAACGCCCGAAGCTTATCACCCGGAGCCTGTCAAGCCCTGGTTGATAAGCTGGTTGAAGGTCAATGGAAGCGGGTACAAGCCAAGCATGAACAAACGTGATGACCACGCATCCTGGCAGACACGTAGATCCTTAAAACCGTTATTGGGCGTTTTGCTTTTAAGCCCTGTATTGGGTGGTTGGTCCGGTTGGCGCCCGCCTGAAGTAGCAGCGTCGGTGACGCCTCAGCCGATAGCGTTGTCGCTCATCGCCGTGCCCGTGATTCAGGTGCGATCGCCCAATCACGATGCACGCCCAGCCGGTACCCCCATCGATACCTTGGTCATTCACGACACCGAAACCCCTGGGGTCAGTCGCGCAGCCACCATTGCCAATCATTTCTGCAACCCACGCGCCAATGCAAGTGCCCACTACATCATCGGTAAAGCTGGGGAGATCATCCAATGCGTTCAAGATTCACGCCGGGCTTGGCATGCCGGGCCGAGTACCTTTGCGGGACGAAGCAAGGTCAATGATTTTTCAATCGGCATTGAATTGGTGAACGCTCAAACTGGACGCGACCCGTTTACCGATGCGCAATACCGTAGTTTGATTCATCTGACCTGCGCATTGCTGGCGACCCATCCTATCTCGCTGGATCGCATCGTCGGGCATCGAATGATTACCCACTATCCCCAGTATCGTCGCGACCCAGCCGACAACTTCGACTGGCGCCGCTACAAAGACGGCATCAAAATGGCCCAAAAAAAAGCCCGTGTGCAGCTACGCCCAACCATACACGATGCGCGGCGTTAAACAGCCTGACACTCGCTTGGTCAAACCGGTGCAGTGACGTCGCCGGATCACCGGCGAATGGCACCAAGCGCCACGCACTGTATTCCAACGGCAAATGGCCCAGACGTCACGCGTAACATCAGTTTTTGCGTCGTGTGTGATGTTCAGTGCACCATTGTGACGCCAGACCAACATCCAAAATCACAGGGATTGCCGCCTAATCGTTCACGGGCGATTATTCAGTTGACGGCTTTTAATCAGGGTTGTGTGCGTGGTTGAATGAAGCTAATGACGACTGCTTATTCATTCCAGCCGATACGAGTTTTGGCACAAGGGGACTGGCAGACCATTCTGCCTGAGGTTTGGCCCAGGCCGACACGTGTCAACAGTCTCTGGTGGCAGATGAGACAAAGGGTACACGTGCCGCTCGCTGATGGTGATCACTTGCTCGCCTGTTTGCATCCCAAGCCGGAAGATGAGCAGTTGGAGCGTCCGTTGATCATTCACTTTCACGGCTTGGGTTCGCATGCAGATTCTGCCACACTCAAGGGCCTGAGTTACAAAGCACACGCGGCCGGGTTTCATAGTTTGCGGGTAAACTGGCGTGGCGCAGGCGGCTCGGAGGATCTCGGCTGCGGCATCACCTCGGGGGTGGGGTATCAAGATGTGGTCGACGTGATGCGGTTTGCGTATCAAGCCGGATATCGTCGCATCTACCTCACGGGTTTATCGCTTGGTGGCGCGGTCGTGCTCAATGCACTGGCACGTGGGCAAGATTTGCCACCGGTTGCCGGGGCTGTGTGTGTCAGTGCACCCTTAAATTTTGGCGCAACATCTCAATCCTTGTTACTGTTACGCAACCGATTTTACGATGCACGCTTCGTGTGGTTGTTAAAGCAGACAATCCGACGCTTCGTGAATCGCGGTAAGGGCGGCGAACGCCACCGCCCGCTGCTGAAACAATTCCAGACCATTCACACCGTTTACGACTTTGATAACGCCATCACCGCAAAGTTAACAGGCTTCGACGATGCCGACGCCTATTACCGTGCGGCAAGCCCTGGTCCCCATTTGAATCGCATCAAGACACCAACTTTGTTTGTAACAGCAAGCGACGATCCGTTCGTACCCATCGCCAAACAGCGAGAATTTTTGAATCAAATCCATCGTGATACCACCATTGAAACCATCGTGACACAGCAGGGCGGACATGTTGGTTACGTGGCGGGATACCAACCACACAGCCAAGCGTGGGAGGATCGCTTTTGGCTTGAAAATGTGGCGATCCGCTGGATTCAAGAGCAAGACCTGCAATACCGACAACTTGATGCAAGCCGGATTTTTTAATGGATAGCATGTTGGTTCGACACCCCATCCAATCAGAACATGCCTGAAACATCGTTTGGATGCTTGTTTCGAGGCACCTGACAAGCAAAATGGTCCAGATCGTTTCGTGAAGCAACCAGCAGATTGACTGATTGTTCGTTAAATATTCGTCGTGACCACGCCGCACGCAACACCCGAAATCGGTCTGCTTACCCTTGCGTCGTGTTCTGAATGATGAGCGTCCGATCGGTGAAATTGATGGTTGTTTTCGTGGGGCGAATATTTGTTGTTCGATAGGATTATGACTCGATTTTCAGGTTTTTTCGCGAATGCTCGATTATCCGTGAAAGCGTCAGCATGGCTGAGCTTGGCCAGGCATCGCTTCGCTAACGACGAGTTTGTGCCGAAGAAGACGTCCTCAAGACTCAGCTCACACTGACAGGAAGCAGTTGCAGCCACAACAGTTGGTAAGGCGCGAGGTTGAGCGGGTAGGGTTTTTCAGTGATCACAGGAAAAGCCGTCTCCTCGCCCAGAACGACAGGGGTGCAGCCTTGCCAGGCTTCCAGCGGCAGTTCGCAAAACTTGGCATGGGCAGTCAAATTCGCTAACACCAGAATCCGTTCATCCCCCAGTGTTTTGACAAACGCGAGAAGGTCAAGCGGTTTTGGATGAACCCAGCACAAAGTACCTGAGGCCAGCGATTTGTTGCGTGCCCTAAGCGCGAGCATCCGGCGCAGGCGGTGGTAGATGGAGTCGGGTTCAGCACGTTTTGCGGCCAGATTACAGGCCAAATAATGAAAGGGGCCAGGTTTGTCGAGCACGGGTGTCGGCAAGGTGGATGATGGGTTGTTTGAGAATCCGGCGTGCAGCGAGCCATCCCATTGCATGGCGGTGCGGACGCCGTGGCGATCCGGCAGATGCCAGTCATCCCCCATGCCGATTTCGTCGCCGTAGTAAAGCACAGGCGAGCCGCCCAAGCTGAACAGGAGACCGTAGGCGAGGCACACTTTGTCGAGGTGATTGTCAAGCAGTGGAAAAAGGCGTCTGCGGATGCCGACATTGAGTCGCATACCAGGTTCCGGCGCGTAGTGCCGAAGCAGTTCCTGGCGTTCGGTGTCATTGACCATTTCGAGGGTTAACTCATCGTGGTTGCGCAAAAATGTGGCCCATTGACATCCGGGTGGGAGTGTGGGGGTTTGTTCGAGGATAGTGACAATCGGGGTGCGATCGCCCCTCGCAAGTGCCAAAAACAGGCGCGGCATCAAAGGAAAATGAAAATTCATGTGAAAACCGTCGCCCGCCCCGAAGTAGGGCAACACGTCTTGTGGCCATTGATTGACCTCACCGAGCAAGATGGCCTGTGGGTAACAGGTATCCAGGAACCGTCTCATTTTTTTGACAAAAGCGATGGTTTCGGGGAGATTTTCGCAATTGGTGCCCTCACGTTCATACAGGTAGGGCACGGCATCAACACGGAAACCGTCGACGCCGAGGTCCATCCAGAAAGCGACAACTCTGAGCATCGCTTCGTGGACCGCTGGGTTATCGAAGTTTAAATCGGGTTGAGAACGAAAAAAGCGGTGCCAGTAATAGCGTCCGCATTGGGCGTCATAGGTCCAGTTGGAATCTTCGGTATCGGTGAAGATGATGCGTGCATCCGCGTAACTGCGGGCATCGTCTCGCCAGACATAATAATGATGATAAGGGTTTTCGGGACCTTCGCGAGCAGCTTGAAACCACGGGTGATCACACGAGGTGTGGTTGAGAACGAGGTCAATAATGACACGCAAACCACGTGCCTTGCACGCCGCAAGCAAAGCCTTGAAGTCATCCATGGTGCCAAGATCCGGGTGAATGGCACAAAAATCACTCACGTCGTACCCATCATCCCGCAAGGGCGATGGGTAGATGGGTAGCAGCCACAGGCAGTCCACGCCGAGTTCGACGAGGTGATCGAGCCGGTTCATCAACCCTTGCAGGTCACCCACCCCATCACCGTTTCCATCGCAAAAACTGCGACATGACACTTCATAAAACACCGCGTCTTGATACCACATCCGCGCCATCATGCCGCCTCCCGCAAAGTGCTTGTCGCCCTGAAAACATCACACAAGCGCCTAAACCGCCTCAAACAGTTATTCGTTGGGTCAAACCGAAAACCGTGGCAAACGGCGAACATCCGCGTTGCATAATGCGCTCCCATTTGGGAATAATGAATCGCAAGGCTTCAGGATCAAACAAACGGACAAAGGCTATCGGGGCGATCGCCCAGCAACAACGAGAGGAACCACCATGAAAAAAGCACTCTTGAGCGCCTGGATGGGCGCAGCGTTATTAATCAGCCCCACCCTCAGTCACGCAGGCTTCGCAAAAGACCAACCAGCCACCGAAGCCAAAATGGCCCCCGACTTTGCGTTGGCACAAGCCAGTGACGGCAAGATTGTGAAGCTTTCGGATTTCAAAGGCAAAGTGATCATTCTGGACTTCTGGGCAACTTGGTGCCCGCCTTGTCGCGAAGAAATTCCGGGTTTCATCGCGTTGCAAAAAAAGTATAAGAGCAAAGGCCTTGAAGTCATCGGGGTGTCGGTTGACCGTGGCGGCGCCAAAGTCGTTGATGACTTTGGCAAAGAACAAGGCATCAATTACACCTCATTGATGGCAGGACCGGATACTGCCGAAGCCTATGGCGGTATCCGTGGCATTCCGACCACGTTTGTCATCGATCGCAAAGGGCGCATCGTCAACAAATTCATCGGCGGACACGACATGTCCGTCTTCGAAAAAGAAATCAAAGCCCTGTTGTAATGACACAGGCGGATCGAGTCACTTTCGCGATCCGCCTTCTCAAGTACATGAGCAAGCGCCCAAACGTGGCGACCCTTTCTCACGCTTTCGGGCCGGAGCCGAGCAAACGATGACCAACGATTTTGAATCCATCGACTGGGAACGCTACGAAGCGCTCATCACGGCTAACGGCATCACGATCGATCGCCCCTATGGCCACACCCACCCCCATTTTCCGGAAATCATCTATCCCATCGATTACGGCTATATCAATGACACTGTTGCCGAAGACAACGAGGGCCTTGATGTTTTTGTCGGAAGCGGAGCGAAACGACTGGTCGGGTTGATCCACACCACCGACCACCGCAAGGGTGATCGCGAAATCAAACTGCTCTACGCCTGCACACCAGGCGAAGTATACCTGACACACGGTTTTATCAATTACAACCCCGCATTGATGCAAGGTACCCTCCACATGCGCTTCTTGATGAGCACCTTGTGGCAATCCCAGGCGCTCACAAACCCTTGCCCGGACGGTTAACATCGCCTGAAAACCGTGACGGACACCCATCACTTGTTAGCCAAATCATGTTTGATGCGTCTACAATTCCGTCGTTTTCACTGACAACATCGAGCCGGACGATCGCCATACACCCTGACAATGCTGTCGTTTCTGGCCACTTGTAACGATTGTTCGACACGCCATAAAATCAGCAAAGTGCTTGAAAAACCGTTTGGAGCCTTGTTTCAGGGCACCTCGCCCACAAACCGTGCCAGATCGTTTTGTGGACCGAAAATTTTTCATAGTTAATGCTATGACTTGGTTTTCGGAATTTTTTGCCACAAACTGTCAGATACCCGTCCAACCGATACTCGAGACAGCGTTTCAAACCACCAGCAGGGAATTGAATGGACAGCGCGTCAAACCTTTCCTTGACAGACAATTCCAGTTTGTATACAATAAAAGTATACAAACTTAAGCAAGTTATCGCTTGGTTTTTTCTGCCATCGAAACACCCCTTGTGAGCTCAGTTAAGAAAGAGGTTCGATCGTGCAACGCAGGCAGCTTCAATGTGGTGTTTTGGCTTGTTTGGTGCTGGGGGGATGTTCGCCACTATCAACGACGGTGGCTACCAGCCTGTCGAATCAGCCCAGTGGTGAGCGTTCAGGCGCGCAGACACGGGTGGCAGCACCTGGTCGTGTGGAAAGCGCGGCGGATACCGAAGTGGCTGCGGGGCTTATTGGAAATGGTGGCGGGAACCTTGTCAGCAAAAACGGAGGACGGCCCATCGATGCGTCGATGCCAGCTGCAGGGTCAATGCCCGCCTCGCCGCCGCGTGAAACCAGTATTGAGGCGGTTCAGGCGCAGGCGGGAGCGTTAAAGGCAGGCTCGGTGGATGACAATGCTGACTTTGAGGGTTATCTGCGGTATCGGGATGAGTTCAGGCAGCGTCTATCGCAATCGTTTCGTGGGCAAAAACCGCGCGAGGCGGCGGTAGAGGGGCGGCGAACCATCAAGGTGGTGGATGCGGACGGCAAGGCGATCGCCAACGCTGAGGTGACGGTTGCACCCAGCGCGCCCAGTTTGCAATCGCGTATCATCTTGACGTCATCAGAGCCCATCACCCGCCTTCGCACATACGCCGACGGTCGCGCCTCGTATCACGCAGACACCCAAGCCCAAATTGCCAGCTACCAAGTAACCGTCAAACGAGGCGCCGCCGAGACAAGCAAAACGTTTGACAGCAAAGACAAGGATTGGGTTATAACCTTGCAGGATGTACCGCAGAAGCTGGACTCAATCCAACTGGATCTTGCCATCGTGCTTGATACCACCGGGTCAATGGGCGGCGAAATCAACAAGTTTCAAGCCACGATGGGAGCAATTGCCACACGGATCCAAGAATTGCCGCAAAAACCTGGTGTCCGTTATGGCCTCGTGGCTTATCGAGACCAAGACGACGATTACGTCACGAAACACAAGGATTTTACCGGCGATCTCCCAAGCTTCAGGGAAGCCCTCAACCAATTGGAAGCAAGTGGTGGTGGGGACAAGCCGGAGGATCTCGAAGCCGGTCTTTCCGTCGTGCTGAACAAGTTACAGTGGAACGAGAATGAAAACGCACTGCGATTGGCAGTATTGGTAGCCGATGCGGTGCCCCACACAGACTATCCCCAAGCAGTGCCTTACACCATGTCGATGCGCCAGGCTGCCGAGAAAGGCATCAAGCTGTTTCCAATTGGCGCCTCGGGGCTGGAAGCGGAGGGCGAGTACGTCATGCGCCAACTCGCGCAATGGACCATGGGCCAATACATGTTCGTTACCCGCGGTGGTGATTCGAAATCAGGTGGCGGCAGCGTATCGGCAACGGTGGATCAATACCGCGAAGGCCGCCTTGATGATATCGTCGTCAACCTCGTGCAAAAAGAATTGAACAAATTCGGGAAGTAATTATCAAAACTCATTTTGCAACGGGTCTGCGACAGTTCACGGTACGGTATTCTGGAAATAAGAGTATCGCCCTGTGAATGAACAATATTCGTTCCACAAAACGAGCCATTTCGGTTTACCGACGAACGAGACTCAAACAATCATGTTTCAGAACTTGCCACTTTCGTGACGTGTCGCACCACCGTTTTGGGGGTTACCGAGCACTGTTAACGGCCTCGTCAATCAGTCTCATTTAGCGGGTGCGCAGACATAACACCTTGAATTGTTGCGTCAAACATCTTGTGATTGGCTGACAAGCACATCGCAGCCAATCACCAATCGTTCAAGCCACGGAAGTGCCCGTCGACGTCCGCATAGTGAGGTAGCGGTCAAGTTCTGCGCGAACGCGTTGAACTTCTGCCGGATACTGACGGGTTAACACCAGATAGCACATGCGATTGAGGCACCGCGTCGCTCGCATTGAAAACAGGGCGTCTTGGCGATCAACATGACTGCGCTCAAAAGCCAGATGCCCCAAAAGCCCAAGCACTTGAGAAGCCGGCATCAAGCACAGCCACCACGGATTGAAGGTAACAAGCAGCAACAGCATCCCCGCCCAGTTCATCAGGACACACGCACAATGGACAAAGACGTTGCGCGCGTCTTGATGCTTGCAGACGAAAACTTCCCAATAATCATCGAAGGGGTGATCAGGAATATCGCGAGAAATGCGCATCCGGCGTGCTTCGTTGGGCTGGGCGGAACCGGTCGTCATCTCCATCAAGGCCTCCCTGCCAAAGTGGGTGAGACAGCCACCTGGGCGCGCGCATGCGCTGGGGTAACGACACTCCCCAGCATTTCTTGCCCGACTGCGGCGGAAAGACTGGTGCCCTCAACGGCGACCTGCCCACCGATGAAGACGCTGACGATTTCCGGGGAGGGGGGTTTAACCATGCGGTGAGCGCCATCCAACAGGGGATCGGCGATTTCAATTTGAGGCGTGGTATCCGTCACGAGGCGTTGGGGATCGAGTATCACGATATCTGCACGCTCACCGATGGCAAGTATGCCACGATCCAAGCCAAACCAGCGTGCAGCCTCGCCCGTGACACGCGCCACCGCACGCTCAACAGACATAAAGCCCGTACGTGCCGCCTGACGGATCAAAGCCAGGGCACCGTCATAATAACCAAGGTTTCGCACATGCGCCCCTGCATCCGTAAACCCCGGCAAAATAAAATCATCCCGCATCAAACGTTCGCGAATCTCGCTGCGATCATTTGCCGCATTCGTCACCCAACGAATCTGCGTATCATATTGTTCGAGCAAATCCATAAAATACGCGACAGGTTCCTGTTGCGCCTCCGCAGCCGCACTGCCAAATGACTTGCCAACCAACGTGGCATCTGGACACTCCGTGATAAACATCAAGTCCAGATTGCAGTGAAACGTTTTACGCCGCATATGCGTCCAATCCCGCCGAAACCGTTCACGAAACGTGGTATCACGCCACAAAGCCCGCCGCTCTTCAGCAGTATCCTGATCGTTGAGCTGCACGCCAGTCGCAAACTCCTCAAACATCGGCGTGACCGGACCATCCGAAAACACGATAAACGGTTCGGTCAAAGTCTGAAAACGAATATTGCAACCAAGCAAGCGGTTAAAGACAAACAACAGTGGCGAAAACACGCGCCACAAATGCCGATTGGCCACTGCGTCCAGCGCCGTCAGCACGGTAGTGCGCAAGGGATGACGAAACAAGCCTAAACTTACCCAAAGAATCACAAACATGGTGCGCAAATCCTGGGGATTCGGCGTCACCTGAAACACCGCGTCTTTCGCCCGACACACATCAGCCAGCATGGCGACCTCAGCAAATGCCGCATGGTGCGAAGGCAACGCAACGCCTTTAAATTGACCGCTCATCATATGCCATGGCAAGAGGTCCACCGAGATGCCAATGCAGCCGGCATCCAGCGACGCCTCAGCCAATTCCCGCATTCGACGCAGTTCGTCCTGCGTTGGCTTCGCGCCCAGCGCACGCTCAAGCCCCATCACATGCGCCCGCAAGGCGCTATGCCCCAAAAGGGGAGCCACACTGGGCCCCAAAGGGAGTGAGCGCAGGTGCGAGATGTACGCCTGGGGCGATCGCCACGACACTGACCGTGCCAACCACTTTTCAATCAACACCCTCGGCAACGTTTCCACCCGCAAAAACATGTCCGCGAGCATGGCGGGTTCGCCCATCGTTACCGATAAACTGCAATTACCCATCACAACCGTCGTCACCCCGTGGCGCAACGATTCTGTCAGCCCAGGGGATATCTCAACTTCCAAATCATAGTGCGTGTGGATATCAACCAGCCCTGGCATCACCCAAAGACCGGTGCAGTCCCGGATCTCGCGGGCAGCACCATCCAGGTTCTCACCGAGAGCGACCACTTTGCCGCCTTGAATGGCGAGATCCGCAAGGACGGGCGGCTGGCCCAAACCATCAAAAACAAGACCACCCTTTAACAGCAAATCATACGACATGGTTTGCATCGAAACCCTCCGGAAAAATCGCCCCGTGCCGGCACACCCAGCAGCGCGTGACGCCCAGTTACCTTATGCCCTGTAACAACGTCTGTCACACCACGCCACGAGCAAAAACAATCACCCGGTACCCTGATGACCATACAAAAACCCGCTGTTTGGTGATCAAATTTTTAACTGACTTTCAATATCGGAAAGTGATTTCTTGATGATTTTGCATCTATCACATAAGTTTTGTCCAGAAACCCATGCGTCAATGTTTAATGGGTTCATCGATAAAAACTTCCTGGCCCCCTTCAACGCTTAAAACAGTTGCATAATCGCGGGTAAGCACAACAATAACACCCATCAAATTAAAAACGGCACCTGAGTTTGTGCTTGGTTCCTGGCATGCCCGGTTTCAGAATCTGCTTGCGATGGGGCAACCTCAAGCTTCAACATTCGGACTGCCCAAGACGCCAACCCAGCCTGAATGGTGACCGTCAGCACCACCGTCATCAACACCAATTGCGCCAAAAGCTCAGCACCCAATACACCCCGCGCAGCCAGTTCCTGACTCACCGTCACGCCGGTCGCCGCCGCAACGATGCCACGGGGCCCCAGCCAAGCGATGAACACCCGCTCACGACGGGTGAGTCGCGACCAAGCGGTGCACACAAACACCGCAAACGGACGTATCATTGCCATTAAGACAAACACGACGGCAACGCCCGTCAAGCCCAATGCTTGCAGCCTTCCCAATTCGATTCCGGCGGCGACCAAAACAAAAACCAAACCCAAGGCCAATTGCACCAAGTCTTGAAAAAACACGCACAACGACTGGCACCAAGTACCTGCAAATCGATTCAGCAGAAGCCCGGCGCAGGCCGCCGCCGTGATGGCGGACCCTTTTACAAGGGCATCCGCGCACGCAGCACAACCCAACAACAAAGCCAACGTGGCCGAGTGTCCAATCCTTTGCCCCGACTCAGGATACAAGCGAAACAACGCAAGCGGCAGGCAGGCAGCCAAACCACCCATCACGCACCCGCAGACGATTCCCAGGATGAAATGCCCCAAGCCAGACCACCAATTCGGTGCGACCTGTCCGATCGGCCAACACGCCAGCAATGCGTATACCAACATAACCCCGGTCACATCCACCAAAACACTTTCAGCCTCCAGGATGCTACGCACCGACGGCGAAACACCAAGCCGCCTGACCACGGGGGCGATGACCGTAGGGCCCGTAACAGATACAATTCCCCCGTAAAGCCACGCGGAAAACCAGTCGAGATCCAACGCGAACCGAGCGACACAAGCCGCCCCGCCAGCCGTTATCACGCCTCCCAAAGTGATCAGCAAAAGCCCCGGCCTGAACAATTGCCCAAACGCGCGCAAATCAAGATGCAATGCACCCTCAAACACGACCACCATCACCGCGATGAACAGGATGACACCGAAGCCGGAACCAAATCGCGACGGCTCAACCCAGTTCAACCCGTGGTGTCCAAACGCCACCCCGCCAGCCATCAGCAACAAAATGACCGGCAAACGGAACGAGTGCGCCAGAACTTGTGAGACCGCACCCCAAACCAGTATGAGTCCGAGTACCAATACCAAGGACAAGCTGACTCACTCTCTCGCGTTATGCCATCAGAAACTTTCCCACGCTATCGGTCGGTAGTATAGCATGAGCACCCTTTTTGACTTGGTAACCGAACGCAGAGACAAACCACCTTTAATGCAAGCGTGGAGCAGCAAGCATAACGGAACGCTGATTCAACAAATCGGCGCCAACCGTTCGGAGGGATTTTGCTTGCTGCTTTTCGGTGACATTCTGAGTTACCCGCAAAAAAGTCCCACATTTTACGGGGCGTTAATAAATGACGCCTCGGCTGCTGCCAAAACCTGGATGACAAATGGAAAATAATCAAGCGAGCACGTACTGCACCTTCAATGCCAGCTAAAACGTGACCACCAATCAAAGCGATTGCGCACCACCCACACACCACTTAACCCGCCCCGGTCACACAATAGCAAAGACCATCTCAGCAAACAGCGAAAAGTTTGATAACGGCGAACGATAACCCCTCAACGCCCGGAAGTCAATGACTGCAACATTCTCAGCCCTTGACGGCAACAAAGCACGCTGATATCTTAATACATATACATAC
>Ga0079301_1000920_pt1 | contig 14101 bp, 13 predicted proteins | sample Wag4_2014_7_11_3_FD_74797 | JGI IMG/M metagenome (GOLD analysis project Ga0079301, IMG submission 74797) | Fresh water mixed with fracking chemicals microbial communities from Ohio, USA - Utica-2 Time Series FC 2014_7_11 | ecosystem: Engineered > Industrial production > Chemical products > Input...
GCAAAGTCGATTCGAAGTGGCGTCGTTGGTGGTCAAATAGGGATTCGTCGAGCATGGTCCCCGGAATGCACAATAATGATTCGGCTCTCATACCGGACCAAGTTTGGCGGAGTTGCCTACCACAAGAGATCCGGAGAATACGCGTCGCTCTGGCGGGAGTGCTGGGTTAGCGATTCGATCCAAAAGCATCGAGAGCGTTGCCTCTGCCATGCGCTGTACTGGCTGACGCAGTGTCGTCAATCGATAGCTCGACCAGGATGCAGGCCCCACGCCGTCGAAACCGACTACAGAGATTTTTTCGGGAACACCAACACCGAGATCGAATCGAGCGGCGTCCATTGCGCCAATCGCCATGACATCGTTCGCGCAGATCACGGCTTGCGGATAGCGTTTTAAAGCCGTCGTGAGTTCGTGTAACCCGCGGACACCGCTCTCATAGTCGTATGCGCCTGAAACGATTGGAACATTTCGAAACCCAAGTTCGGCGAGCCGTTGCAAAGAAGCAGCTACACGCTCTTGACCGACGACGGAGTCCTTTGGGCCTGCAATCACACCAAATCGTCGATGATCCGCTCGTACTAATCGCTCTACGAGAGCGCGCGCACCGTCCGTTTGATCACAAAAGACCGCACTAGCCGCAGAGCCTTTCGAGAAACGATTGTAGAGAACGAGTGGAACGCCATTTCTGGCAAATGTTTCAATTTGCGAGGACGATAGACGCGCAGCTGATATGGCGCCATCCACGCGATACTGCCAAACCTGCTCGAGCACGTCGTCGATTTCACTTTCCGCCGACAGTGTGAACAACAACACGCGAATGCCTTTAGTGCTGGCGATCGCAGAAATCTCGGCGAGTACTTCTGGGTAATAAAGGTTGGTTAAATTCGAAATGATCACGGCAATCAAATTAGAGCGCCGGGTGATCAAGCTGCGTGCGATGGCGTTTGGCGTGTATCCAAGATCTTGTGCGGCGCGCATTACTCGCGAGCGCATTTTCGAACTGATACTCGCGCCTGGTTGGAAGCAGCGCGAAACCGCAGACTGCGAGACGCCGGCTCGGAGCGCTACGTCATAAGAAGTAGCGCGCGACTGACTCGGCGTCTCCGGTGCAGTGTGCCGCGAGGTCCGATGGGCTTTATCGACTTTCTTGCGAGCCATAACGACGAACTCGAATGTCCGCCTGCTCCTTATGTCCAGCGAAGCCTTCTAGCGCGCAAAGTCTTGAGCAGTACTCACCGACGACCACGGATGCCGCTCGCGTAACCCGTTGATAGGTGCAGGTTTTAATGAACTTTCCAACCCAGAGACCGCCCGTGTACCGCGCCGCTTTCCGGGTTGGGAGCGTATGATTTGTACCGATAACTTTGTCACCATACGAGACATTCGTCTCGGGACCCAAGAACAGCGCTCCGAAGTTGCGCATACGTTGCAAGAAATAATCAGGGTCGCGAGTCATGACCTGCACGTGTTCTGAGGCAATCTCGTTAGCTTTGGAAACCATTTCATCAAGGGTATCGCAAAGGATGATTTGACCGAAATCGCGCCACGCACGAGAAGCAATATCACGCGTCGCAAGAACCGACAGCTGTCGCTCGATTTCCGCCATCGTATCCACTGCGAGACGTTTGGAGTTCGTGAGTAGAATTGCAGGGGAATTCGGTCCGTGTTCTGCTTGACCCAGTAGATCTGCCGCACACAACTCGCCGTCTACCGAATCGTCCGCGATCACCAAGGTTTCCGTCGGACCTGCGAATAGATCGATCCCGACTCGGCCGAACAGCTGGCGCTTTGCTTCGGCAACAAACTGGTTGCCGGGACCCACGATCATATCGACAGGCTTGATCGTTTCGGTTCCGATCGCCATGGCGCCGATCGCTTGCACGCCACCCAATGCATAGATTTCGTCGGCGCCAGCCATGTCCATCGCGACCACGATTGCTGGCGATGGTTCGCCGTTGAACGGCGGTGCTGCGGCGATAACGCGTGGGACCCCGGCTACTTTCGCAGTCACGACGCTCATATGCGCACTCGCGACCAACGGATACTTGCCTCCCGGGACATAACATCCCACCGATTCCACGGGTATGTTTTTGTGTCCAAGGATTACTCCCGGTAGCGTCTCAACTTCGACGTCCTGCATCGATGCGCGCTGAATCTCAGCGAAACGACGGACTTGGGCCTGCGCGAAAGCAATATCGTCTATGTCGCGATTGCTCAGACGTGCGTAACAGGCGTCGATTTGTGGACGGCTTAACTTGAAATCCGCCGGCGCCCATCGATCGAACCGTTCAGAGAATCCGCGTACCGCGGCGTCGCCACGGAGTTCGATAGCAGAGAGGATGTCTTCTACAGTGGATCTGACGGTCGAGTCTTCGGCCGATGCAGCTTCTTGGGAGTGTCCCGACTTGAGATAGGTGATCATCTTCGGAAATGTACGATTGAATGACTTCGAATGCAATTAAGTAAATCTTATCTAGAGACCAAATTATTCGAAATATTCAACGATGAATTCGACCATATCAGTCCCGCTATAGCCTTAAATTTGCATTCGCAGTCTTTTTCCCTCAGTATCGGGGAAACGCATCATTCCCGGAGTGTCCGGGGTTGAAGTTGAGCAATTTAGAAAAATAGGGGACACAAGCATGGGAAATCGGAAATTTTCGGTTTGCGCGCTCACCGTGGCCGCAGCCATTACGTCGGCGACCGGCGCGTTTTCGCAACAGGCCGATTCCTCTGCCGGACTTCTTGAAGAGGTGGTCGTTACCGCCCAACGTAAAGAAGAAAATCTTCAGAAGGTACCGCTCTCGGTGACCGCCTTGACCACGGAGATTTTGGCTCGTAACGATATTCGAGATTTGTCGCGTGTCGAACTGCTCACGCCCGGTTTTTCGTTCGGTCGATCCGGTTCCGACGCTCGACCCGCAATCCGTGGCGTTCGTACCGAGAACGTCGCGGTGAGCGGCGATCCGACGATCGGTTTCTTTGTCGATAACGTTTATCGGAGTCGTGCTTCGCAGGCGAATGAGCCGTTCGTCGACGTAGCGCGGGTGGAAGTGCAGCGCGGCCCGCAGGGCACCCTCTACGGGCGAAACACGTTCGGAGGAAATATCGCAGTCTCAAGTGCCGCGCCGGAAAATGAATTCAAGGCAGGTGTGGATCTGACCTATGGTGAGTTCGATCGACGTGCCGCGAGCGGGTTTGTCAATTTACCGGTTAGCGATCTGCTTCAGGTTCGATTGGCTGGTCTCACGGAAAAGATGGATGGCTACGTAAAGGGAATCGACCAAGCTCACGATATCTACGATCGCGACACGTCGTACTTTCGCGCGAGCGTGCGTTTCACGCCCAATGACCAGTTTGAAGCAACTTTACGATACAGCGATTGGACTGAAGGGGGCACTGGCGCTGCGGCATTCGGTTATCGGGTCGGGGGAGCGTTCGTCAACCCTACCACCGGCTTGCTCGACATCAAGGGATCACCCATCGTTCTGAACATCGGGACAACGACGCTTGACGGCATCGCAGATGTTGCTGGGAAAGATCTCGGGCGTCCGATCAATTCCAATCCTTTGTTTTACCCAGGAGACACGATTCTTGAGCAAGATTTGAAGCAAACTGCGACTTCCCTCAACGTGTCATACGATTTTGGCACTGTCGTGGCGCGCGCGATAGTGGGCCGAGTTAACTACTACGTTTTCCGAAACGCAGATAACGATTTTACGGCTGCAGTGCAAAATGTCGATGCTCAGGAGGACAAGCTCTCGTCTGACAGCTACGAGGTGCAACTCGGTTCTAAGGATGACTCGAACTTTGGCTGGTTGGTCGGGGCGTATGAGTTTAAGGAAGACATCGAGTTTTCGATGTTCTCTAGCTGCCCTTCGCTCGCGCGGAACACGACCGGGTGTGCCTTCGCAGCCGGGTTCCCGATAACGAAGTCCAAGGCCTTCTTCGGACAGGGGTCGTACTGGCTCAGTCCCGAGGTCTTTCGCTTGACGGCTGGAGTTCGTTCAACGAGTGACGAAAAAAACATCGAGCGCTTCTCAGCCCTAACCGATTCGCGGCAGCGGGTGTCCTCTTTGACGTCGACCGGTCAAGTTATCGTACGGAAGTTCGATCAGACGACCTGGCGTGTCAACGGCGAGTACTACCTCGACGCGCAGCGTATGATTTACGGATCAATTTCGACGGGGTTCCGCTCCGGTGGTTTCAACGGCGGAAGTTTGACGAATCCTCTGTTGCCAGCGTTTTTCGCGCCCGAGACGGTGACTGCCTACGAAATTGGCTCGAAGAATACCCTTGCCGGTGGGCGGGTGCGATTGAATATCGCGGCATACCGCAATCAGTTTAAAGATTTGCAGGTGCAAAACCAATTCATCATCACCACTGCAACAGGACAGACCACGACGTCCGTGATCCTAAACGCCGCGAAGGCTCACAGTCAGGGTGTTGAGTTGGAGTTGCAGGCTGTCCCGATGGACAATTTGAATGTCACCCTATCGGGCGCATTCATGGACACAAATTACGACGCCTATAACAACACTCCTGCTCCGGCGCGATATTCGGGATTCTATAACCTCACTGGAAACGAAATTCCGTATTCGCCGCGCATCAAGGTGACGGGTGGTGTTAGTTACGACATCAGCCTCGGTAGTGGTGGGCGGGTGACGCCGCAGGCGTCGTTGATGTACTCCGGCAGCTATCAGTTGACGGACTTCAACACTGCTCTCGATAAGCAGGACGCCTTTACCAAGCTGGACCTGCGTCTTGGATGGCATTCGTCGGACGACAAATACAGTGCCGAACTGTTCGCAAATAACGTAACGGACGAAGTTACTCTCAACCGCGCTACCTTCGGTTCACGAGGACTGAATCAAAGCTTTGATGCGCCGCGGATGTGGGGCGTACGCGTAGGGGCGCGTTTCTGAAGCCTTTGCGATCCGTCAAACGACGTGCACTTGTGCGGTGATAACGCCGCAACAGGTGAACGAAATGCGCCTCGCACACCGCACCAAGGTGTGCGAGGCTTTTTCGTGCGCTAAAGATGTTCGAAAAGCGCGTCTGTCCGCCTTGTACGCGCCGAATGGAAAGTGGTTCGGTTCGCGCCCTTTTGACCATGTTGAGACTGCGGCTGAAGCGATCGCGATGTTTTGGGAGCCATTGCTAGACGCAGTGCCGGATCTGGAGAGGCGCGAAGATATCAGTCTCGCTGGTCTGTGGCGCGATAGCGTTTGGATCGCAGCGACCGGTCACTACCAAGGTAATTTTCTTCGCCCATGGCTCGGTGCGTTTCCAACGCGCGGCATCATACGGCTTCGGTTCGGCGAGTTCTCTCGAATGGAATCGGGAAAAATTGTCGAGCAATACACCATCATCGATATCTTAGATTTTTTGCGGCAAGCCGATCTGTGGCCAATTGTCCCTTCTTTAGGATGTGCCGACCTCACCCCTGGGCCTCGTGAGCACGACGGTTTGTTGAGCGGTGTTGCGGACTCGCGTGAAACCGTACTGAGCATGCAAGTAGTCGAAGCAATGATTGCAGGGCTGATGCGCTACGACCGCGTAAGTCTCGATAGCATGGAACAGTGGAAATTCTGGTCTCCGCACTTCTCTTGGTATGGCCCAGCTGGTATTGGCGCTTGTCGCGGTCAAGAACAATACCGTCGGGTGCATCAAGGACCATTCTTAAATGCTTTTCCAGATCGTGTAGGTGGAGATCATAAGTGCCGAATAGCGGAGGGGCGATTTGTCGCCTCAACAGGCTGGCCTAGCATTCGTGCGACTCATACTGGCGGGGGGTTCTTAGGATTGCCGCCGACTGGTCGTAAGATCACGATGCGAGTGATGGATTTTTGGAAGCGAGACGGCGATTTATTAGACGAGAACTGGGTATTTATCGACTTGATCGATTTATTACATCAAATGGACTTCGACGTCTTTGGCCGCTTGCGTGAGTCCGGGCATTTGTCACCAGAATAGTTAACTTGGGGCGATGAGCTAATGGCGGTGAATTCGAGAGCCGAGGAATTCTCCTCTTTTAGGCGCTGGTCTATGTTCGTCGTATTGATGCTCCCGTACGCCTTTTATGCGTTTCTTTGGAATACCGAGAATTTTCTTAGACCATACATCGCGGAATCTCTTTCACTAAGCAAAACAGAGGTTTCCGCATTTTATACATTACAGGCTCTTGGGGCGTTAATAGGGGCAATCGTTTTGTCGCAACTCGCCGATCGGCTCAGTCGACGCAACGTTTACGCGTTCGTCACGATCGGTTTTGCTGTCGCCGCACTTTGCACGGCATTCGTCACTAGTTATTTTGAAGCGCTACTGCAGCGATTGATCATGGGCTTTTTTCTTGGCGGCGTGTTCGGTTGCGCGGTCAGCCTTTACATAGGCTGGTTCTCTCCCGTTCAGCGAGGATTGCTCGCGGGCGTGGTTCAACTCGTCTACAACGGCGGCGACGCGATGCTGTCGTGGGTAGGCCGTCACTTTGATGCTGCATCTTGGCGGACTGTACTGGAGATAGGCGGGGCGGGAGCCTTAATCGCAGGAATCGCCGTTTTTTTGTTGTTGCCTGCCGATCGCGCGTATCGCCCTTGGGGCTACGCTGATCGATCCGAAGAGGAGCGTAACGCGAAACCGGATATTCGTGAGTTATTTCGGCACGGGCGCTGGTCGATCACTGTTCGACTTGCATTGTTATGCGGCTTAAACTTTTTTGCTTTCCAAACATTTAACGGTTGGGCAACGACATATCTTCGTGAAATTCAGGGATACGATTCCGATTTGATTGGTAAATTGATGACCGTGCTGCACATCGGCTCCATGATAGGGGCAATTTTTTGGGGCATCATCGGCGACCGTTTTGGACGTCGTTTTAGTTCCTTCGGTTTTGCCGTGTGCAGCGTTTTTGTCGTGCTTTACCTTTTTCTTCCGCCGAGCCCGACAATGTTCTTGATCACCGGCTTCGCATATGGATTCGGTCTTGTCTGCACCGGGATTTGGGGGCCGTATTTTGCTGAACTCTATCCGGAGAATTTGCGTGCGACAGCTGCATCGATTTTCGGCTGGGGGCGTGTAGTGTCTCTGTTCGGCGCGCTAATTTCTGGAGCGATTGCCGATAACTTTGGGTTGCAGATAGCGATGTTGACGGGGTCTGTCGTATTCGTTGTGGCGACGCTGATTTGGTGGTCTTTACCCGAGACATTGAGTCCCCGGTCCGACCGGCATGTCGGCACATAAGACGAGGTGTTGCGATGACTGTAAAAACCGCGAACCCAGCAATAGCTGACCGGTTAAATGGCTCGGAAACCGTTGTCGGAACATGGGTTAAGACGCCATCTCCGATCGTTTGCGAGGTGCTTTGTCGCACGGGGCTTGATCTACTGGTTTTGGATGCCGAGCACGCACCGTTCGGACGTATGGAGCTCGACAGTTGCATTGCGATCGGGCGTGCACTTGGAAAGCCAGTGTTCGTTCGTGTTCCCGATGCAGGGGCGGCGACTATTCTGAACGCTCTTGACTGCGGTGCCGATGGGATTTTGATCCCGCATGTCATTACTGCCGAGGACGCGTCGCGCGCGGTACGCTTGGCGCACCACGGGCCGGGTGGTCGTGGCTATGCCGGGTCGACCCGCGCAGCGGAGTTCGGCGGTCGGCCGATGTTGGAGCAGCTGCGTCGGGCGAGAGAGCACACGGTTGTGATTGCACAGATAGAGGATGCAGAGGCCGTGGAGCACGTGCAGGAAGTGGCAGCGGTGCAAGGGCTCGCCGCGATATTCATCGGGCGAGTCGACCTGACTGTTTCTCTGGGTAAGACGAGTCTAGATGACCCGGTGGTCATCCAAAGTATTGATCGAATCGTGCGCGCGGCGCGCGGCAGGCAAATTCCGGTCGGTATGTTTTTGGCTAACCCTGAAGAGATTCCGCATTGGCGATCGCAGGGTGTCGGCTTTTTCGTACTTGGCTCCGATCACGGATTTCTGCAATCTGGTGCGAAATCCTTGATGCAGATGTTTGATCGATGAGCCGCAATTCTTCAGTCTTTGAGGGTACGAACGGCCCTTTTCGTGACCTAACGGACTACATTCTAGGCATCACCCATGAAATATGGGAGTCGCGACATGTCGAACGTATCGACGAATACTATTCGCGTGATTGCCTAATTTACACACTCGGGGGGATGGTTCACGGCGCGAATGCGATTATCGAAAACACTCGTGCGACCTTGCGGAGTTTTCCCGACAGATTGTTGTTGGGTGAGGCGGTTATTGGTTCTCGGCTCGGCCCCGGCCAGTTTTTGAGTTCGCACAGGATCGGCAGTCCAATGACTCACTTAGGGGATCTCCCGTATTGTAAAGCGACAGGCCGAAAGGTGTTCGTACGCACCATCGCGGATTGTCTAGTCGAGAATGGAAAGATCACCAAAGAATGGCTCGTACGGGACAACTATTCACTCGCTTGCCAACTTGGGGTCGATGCTTTGCTTGTCGCGCGACAGATGGCAGATGCACAAACTGCAGAGACTTGTCTTTGGCTCAACCAAGAACGGGACCGCGTATCCGCTTCGGCGCCGTTCTACGGATCGGGTGAATTTGATGCTGTCAACGCGTTCGAGTTTGCAGCGTCGGTAATTGGCCGACAATGGGGGTCGATCGGGCAGTCGACGCTACGTAGCTATTACGCGCCGTATGCGGTTGTATACGACTCGCAGCCGTTAGCTAGCGGTATCGAGTCGATCGAACAGTATTATCACACTCTCCGATCTGGTGTAGCTGACGTCACCAGCGCGATTGATCACGTTGGCGTGATGGATCGAGGAGGTGGCGAATATCAGGTTGCAGCACGTTGGAGTGTGGCGCTGGAGCACGCCGGGGATTTGTGGGGATTGCCATCTTCGGGTCGCCGAGCATTGATCCTTGGCGTGACGCATTGGCAAATCGTCGCTGGTCGTATAGTCGCCGAATGGTCGATTTATGATCGTGTTGCAGTTCTCGCACAGCTCGTTTGAGAGAAACGGTGCAAGCCGACCGGATCGTTGATGCTCATCACCATCTCTGGGATTTATCCGCAAATACCTATCCATGGTTAAACCAGCGGGGAGTTCGTCGTTTTTTCGGCGATCCTACTCCAATTCAAAAAAATTACGAGATAAGAGATTATCGTGCTGACATCGGTGAATTGCCGGTGGTTGCATCGGTGCACATTCAAGTCGGCGTCGTAGAATCGGCCTCCGTTAATGAAACACGTTGGTTGCAACAGGTCGCTGACACAACAGAGTCCGGTGGGATGCCCAACGCTATCGTTGCCTATGCCGATCTATCGGCGCCTCATTTCGAGACCCAGTTTGCCTTGCATCGCGAGAGTCAAAATTTGCGTGGAATCCGACAAATCGTCGGTCGGCACCCCGTAGAGGACCACGCTAATGGCGGCGAGCGATTACTGGAGAATCGGATCTGGCGCAAAAATCTTAGCGTTTTAAGCAAGGCGGAATTATCTTTCGACTTGCAATTGCTGCCATCGCAACTTTTAGACGCGTTCGACGTATTTGCCGCCCATCCGGATTTGCCGGTTGCGATATGTCATGCAGGCTCGCCCGGGGCCGAGCCCGAAGCATTTTCGACTTGGCAGTCTGGGGTAACGCGCTGGGCGTCATTGCCGCAGGCATACTGCAAGATTTCGGGATTTGGCATGTTTGATCCACATTGGTCTGCGCGGACGGTGCGTCGATATTTTGATGTCGTCTTGAGTGCCTTCGGACCGGACCGGGTGATGTTGGGCTCTAACTTCCCGGTCGAAAAGCTCGTCAAGCCCTATGCGGCCGTGTGGCGTGAGTACGACGATCTGTGCACTTCATTAAATCGGGAGGAAAAAAACCGATTATTTTCAATTAACGCAAGACGCTTTTATAGGATTAGCTGAATGCGGGCGTTGATTGCACATAGCGCGATTTAGACATCGTACTGTAAAACCGTCAACGCTGTGTCATCGCACTAGGTATCCCAACGACGAGTGAATATCCAGATTATCCCGTTCGTCCGATTCGCACGTGTGTATGCATCCTAGTCCTAGAATGCCGTTCGGTTTTCGTGCAATGGAGCGCTCCTTGAAGACCCGATCAGAGCGTCACTGCGCAGTGTAACCGCCGTCGACTAAAAGACTTGTCCCCGTGATCAAACTAGCTTCGCTCGAGGCGAGAAAGGCGACGGCTGCAGCCACTTCGGCTACTGTGCCAATGCGCCCGATCGGAATACGCCGAAGCGTATCGGCTTTGAATTGCGGATCGGCGAAAAACGGGGCTGTCAGTGGCGTCTCGATATACGTCGGAGCGATGGCGTTTACGCGGATGCCCTGCGGCGCGAGCTCGACCGCCATCGCCTTGGTGAGCCCTTCGATGGCGTGTTTGCTCGTGCAATAGACGGTGCGATTCGCTGCGCCGACGTGGCCCATCTGCGAACTCATGTTGATGATGCTGCCGCCGCGACCGGCGCGCAGCATGGCGCGCGTAGCAGCTTGTGCGACGACGAACGCTGAGCGGACGTTAAGCGTGAGTAAGCGGTCGAGTGTCGCGAGGTCTACGTCAACAAAGGCCTGCGGGGTATTGCTGCCAGCGTTATTAAAAAGTACGTCGCAGTTTGCTAGCCCATCAAAAAGTGCTGCGACGGCTACCGCGTCGGTGACGTCACAAGCTACGGCGCGGGCCTGTGGCCCGATCTGCAGTGCGAGGGCGCGTAGTTCGTCTGCGCTCCGAGCGACCAAAACCAGCTCAGCACCCTCTGCTGCAAAACGTTCGGCACACACGCGCCCAATGCCGCGCCCTGCACCCGTGATCACCACTGTTTTTCCTATAAAGCGCATCCGCCTGTCCTCACACCATATCTCGAATTTGACATTTTAGCAGGCATATCCACGATTCAATTGGCACGATAGATAGCACCGGCGGGCTGTCGAGCCTGCTTGATGGTACTCGTCGAAAGCTCGATATCGTCACAACTGAATTGTTACCTCTGGGCCTGTCTCTTCAAACGTTGACTAAGCTCTGCGCGCAAAAATATTTGTACTTAGGAAAGCGCCTGTCAAAAACACGATTGTTACATACACATTCTCTTACACACGGAATTTACGAGCGTGTAAGTGATTGATGACCAATGGGATTGAGTTGGCCCTGTCTTCTCATAATCCCTTGGTCCTTGGTTCGAATCCAAGCGGGCCCAGTCTTACATTCAGGCAGCGCGTCGCCTTTTCTCGGCCTGCGCTAAATCGAAGGTTGCCTGAAGGTTCATCCAGAGACGAGCGGACGTGCCTAGAGCCTCGGCGAGATCAAGAGCCGTCCGTCTCGAATCACCGAAATTGACTGTTTCGGCTCAATTGGTAATGCGTCCAATGCAATGCCAAAGCTCACCTCCTCCGATAATCTGTCGCCGTTACGGAGGTCAGCGCGCTCAGCCGGACTGTCCGGTGCAATGGTAAAAATCTGTTGTGCAGAGTAGCCATCGCCCAGTTTGCCACCCTCATTGACAGGGGTTAGCTCAACTCCGAAGTCTGCGCGCACCGTCGACAAGATGGTTCCGCTGACGGAAAAGACGAGTAAAAGTGCCTGCAATAGGAGAAGTGATGCCGCTAACGCTTTCTTTGGCATATCGTGCATGGCCTTGGCTTAATCGACGATGTCACTTAGGTAGCGTAATCCATCATTGTGTTTTACGGTATTAATTCACTCAATTAAGAAGGTGATTAGATGAATCAACTACTTCGAGTTTTCGCAATTGGTGTGGTTCCTGTTGTAGTGATTGCTACAAATCCTGGCAACCAATTCGCCATCGTCAATATGATTCATGAGGTCGTTGTTCTTCTAATCATAGGTATTGCAGCGCTATGTCTACGAAAGGGTGCAGACCAGTCCTGGAGCTATTCACTGCTTTCTTTGGGGGTGCCAATTGGACTTGTAGTCACCAGTATTGGCATGGTTAAGGTGGTTTCCGCATTGATGACGCCTGAAGCGACCGAACTCCGTAGCTCCATATGGATGACTACCGTAATGGCGGGAAGCACAACCACGCTGTTAGTCGGCGGTATGGTATCTGCACTCGGTTATACGATGGATGGGGAGACAAAGAACTTGAGGAGGAATTTGGTGGCTACACGCTGGTGGGTGCTCCCCCTCTTTGCCTTTTTGGCGTTCACTATAGTCGCGATATTGTTTACAGCGATGTCGCCAGAGGAAATGTTGGATGCAAGTGTGCTTAAAATTATGATGGCAGTTTTAGTGAGTTTTTTAATTCTTCGGCGTAGCAAGTCAGTCTTTATCCGCATAACTGAAGGAGCCCTCTACGGATCGATTATCATTGTAGGGCTTGGAGTAGTGTGGTGGTTTGGCGCCACAAATCCAGAGACGCAACGCACGGATCTCTCTCCGTTGATTTTCGCATTTAAGGGGGTATTTCTCGGTAGTTTGATTTATGTTACCGCTTACTTTGCCAGCTACAGTCAACACCAAGATCCGGCATTCGATGTTGGCCGAATGAATTGGCACTTTCTTGAAATTAATGCGTTTTTGTTCTTCTTAGCACTCGCGCCGGTATCGATCTCACAAGTAATTATTTAACGCCTGCTGGGGAACTTCGATCCTCTCGTTATCAGGAGCACTTGTTTAAGGAGCAATCAAATGAATAGTTGCGGGAATTTCGGCGCCTATCTCGCTCGATTCGGCCTGTTCCGTGGATATTTTCTCTACTTGCGTACGAAGCTCGGACGCGGAATTAATGCTATCCGGGTTCCAGGAATGCGCCATCCGGTATTCATGCGTACCGGGACCTCGGATCGAAGTGCATTCAACGAAGTCATCGTCAAGCGGTGGTATGACCATCCATTTCCCGATGGGGAGCCACGTTTAATTATTGATGCCGGTGCTAACGTTGGGTATGCGAGCGTACGATTTGCTGAGTTGTACCCTCAGGCGGACATTATTGCGATCGAGCCGGATGCCGATAACTTCGAGCTCATCAAACAAAACATCGTACCCTATCCGCGCGTTAAGGCTCTGCGATGCGGGGTGTGGCCACGAACGACCGAACTCGTCATTGAGAACCCGCAAGCCAAGTCATGGGCGTTTCGTGTCCGCGAGGCGCGGCCGGGAGAGACCGGTTTTGCGGCAGTTGGTCTTCAGGAGTTGGCAGTGCAACACCCCTCTGGATGTATCGATCTATTGAAGCTTGATATCGAGGGTTCTGAAAAGGAATTGTTCCAGGATCCGAACTGTCATCAGTGGTTATCTCGCACTAGGATGATCTTTGTGGAGTTGCACGACCGTATAAAGCCGGGTTGTACAGAAGTGCTGGAAAAGGCTATCGGTCTGTACGGGTTTAAGCGAACGCAGTGCGGCTCTAACCTAATACTTATTCGAGACAGCGTTCAGCACTGAATTTGCACGTCAAAAACGCGATTGTTACATACACATTCTCTTACACGGAATTTACGAGCGTGTAAGTGATTGATGACCAATGGTGAAGATAGAGAGGTGATTGGAGGTCTTTAGGAAGGTTGGTGAGGTTTGGTTGGTAAGGTTTGGCGGCTCCCTTACAGTGCAGAAAATCGTGCACTTTCATAAACGGAGCACGTCAGCGCGCTTACACACTTTCTTGCACACCGGGCGCAGCGGCGTAAAAATCTGCAGAAAAAATTGCTATTTTTATTCGTTTAAGACTTCTCATAATCCCTTGGTGCTTGGTTCGAATCCAAGCGGGCCCAGTCTTGTAGATCAATGGGCTAGCGTGCCGCTGATTTGGCTTTGACACGTTGAAAACGGTGTAATCACGTGAAATTTTTTTGCTGTGAGAGAAATCAGCAAGTCAGAATACAGAGCGCCTATATAACTGACAGCTTTTTACGCGCTAAGTTACCCCAGATTTCTACCGCGCCTCGGCGATAGCTCCCTGGGCGATCAGCGCCTCGGTCTGCCGAAGCTTATGAATGAGCTCCTCGGCCTTACATCTCTGCTTGGCCATCGCCTAAGTTTCCTGTCAACTTTACGAATAGTAAGCCTGCACTGAATATACCGAGTCGCATCACGGATGAATTGCGTTTAGTTTATGTCCATCCCTATCGG
>Ga0079301_1000921_pt1 | contig 14098 bp, 13 predicted proteins | sample Wag4_2014_7_11_3_FD_74797 | JGI IMG/M metagenome (GOLD analysis project Ga0079301, IMG submission 74797) | Fresh water mixed with fracking chemicals microbial communities from Ohio, USA - Utica-2 Time Series FC 2014_7_11 | ecosystem: Engineered > Industrial production > Chemical products > Input...
GGCCTTCAAAAATCGATAAATTAATTTTCATTTTCGGGATTGCTGGCGGACCATTTCTTTGAATGAGATCTCCTGATTTAAATCTCGGATTAACTAGTAAACAGTTTTATCGACATATATTCATATATAGAATTCGGGGGATTAAGCTGTGGAGTATCATTCTGGTATGTCAGTGCGTGCGATCAGGGGAGCTATTCAGGCTGATGCCAATTCAGCCGAATCCATTAGCGTTGCCACAAAAGAGCTTCTCCTTGCGATCATGAAAGAGAACAATCTTTCGCCCTCGAATATCATCTCAGTCCTGCTCACCGCTACACCTGATCTCACCGCTACCTTTCCTGCTGCCGCTGCCCGAGAGATTGGTTTTGAGAGCGTTCCCCTGATCTGCGCGGTAGAGATCGATGTACCTGGCGCGTTATCCAAGGTGGTAAGGGCGATGGTGACGGTAGAAACCGAGCTAACATCGGCAGAAATTTCTCATGTTTACCTAGGGGGAGCGAAGGCGCTCCGCAGAGATATCGCGCAATGAGCGTAGATCCAGGGCGATTGCGCCACGTTCGAATCGTTGGGTCAGGGCTAATCGGTACATCTATAGGGTTGGCTCTCCGTAAATCAGGAATTTTGGTCACTATGGTTGACTCAAATCGTGCTGCTGCAACTCTAGCCCAAGATTTAATGGGTCAAGAGGCGCCGAGCGACGCTAGCGCTGCACTAGTAGATGTAGTCCTTATCGCAACCCCATCATCTGCCATCACAGCGGTCATTGATGAAGAAATAAAGTTAAATCTCAACTCAACATTTATGGATGTTGCTTCAATTAAGAGTAAACCTAAGAATGAGGTAACCCTTTCGGCTCTGCCATCTCAACGTTTTCTACCTACGCACCCGATGGCTGGACGAGAAGTTGGGGGAGCTGAGTCAGCACGAGGAGATCTCTTTCAGGGATGTATCTGGGCATACGATCCTGATGGAGTAGATCCGCAATCTTTGGCCCTTGGTTTATCGATTATCACAGCTTGTGGGGCAACCCCTCTGGCAATTTCTGCGCAGAAACATGATGACGCTGTAGCAGTGGCATCTCACCTCCCACAAGCAGTTTCGACACTTCTAGCCAGACAACTCTTGGGGAGTGAGAGCGGATTTCTCGATCTCGCAGGGGGAGGCTTACGCGATACCACCAGAATTGCAGCATCAAGTCCTGGACTCTGGAGCGAGATTTTAAGCGCCAACGCCTCGGCGCTTCGCCCGTTGCTTGTGAATCTGCAGAATGATTTGGCTGTACTGATCGAAAAACTAGATGATCCAAAGTACCTCCTGACATTTATGGAAGGTGGAAACCGCGGAAGAGCGATGATTCCTGGAAAGCATGGCTCATCCTCACGCGATTACACATATCTTCCTGTAGTGATCGAGGATAAACCAGGTCAACTTGCTGCTCTTTTTGAAGAATGTGCGAAAGCCAACGTAAACGTTGAGGATTTAACTATTGAGCATTCTCCAGAACAATTTACTGGATTAATCACTTTGGCTCTATCCAGTGATGATGCAGAAAAACTTTTTCTTCATCTAGAAAATGCAGGGTGGAAGGTTCATTCGCCACGTTAAGGGATAATGGTCTTACTGCTTAGATTAATTCACCTACTGTACTGAAAGGTTGGGCTACCGATGATAGTTGTTGCACTCGATGGCCCAAGTGGCTCTGGAAAGTCAAGCACTGCAAAGGGAATCGCAATTCGCGCAGGTTGGAACTACCTTGATACGGGAGCGCTCTATCGCGCTGTTGCATTTGTTGCTCTCGAGATTAATAGCGATGAACCAAAGGATATCTTTGCCTATCTTTCACTCAATCGAATTTCATTTAGCGCAGATCCTAAGAAGCCAATCATTTCTATTGGTGCTCGCAATATATCTACTGAAATACGGTCGATGGAAGTTACCGCAAAAGTTTCGCAGATAAGTGCACTTGTCGACATTCGCAAAGAGCTCCTGACAATCCAACGGATGATTATTGAAAGTGCCGATAAAGGAATTGTTGTCGAAGGCAGAGATATCGGAACCGTTGTCTATCCCGATGCTGCACTGAAGATTTACCTCACAGCTGATATTGCAGCACGTACCTCTCGCCGCGAGGATGAGATCCAAGAATCAGATGTCTCACGTGATGATGTAGCTCACTCTCTAGAATCCCGAGATTTACTTGATTCTACGCGTGCAGCATCGCCTTTGGTGGCTGCCTCAGATGCAGTTCATATTGATTCAACAGATATCACCCTTGAGGAAACTATTGAGAGAATATGGGAACTTCTCAAAGAGCGTTCCTTGCTCGGTCTGCCAATCGTTGCAATTCTTGGCCGTCCGAATGTTGGTAAATCAACGCTGATTAATCGATTTATCGGAAGACGCGAAGCAATCGTTGAAGATACTCCAGGTGTCACACGTGATCGAGTTCAATACGAATGCGAATGGGGCGGACGACGTTTTATTGTGATGGATACTGGTGGTTGGGAATCTAAGCCTGATGGGATATCGGTGGCGATTACTGCAGGCGCTGAGCTTGCGATGGAAGAGGCCGACATCTTGGCGTTTGTTGTCGATGCACAAGTTGGTGCTCTCGATGAAGATGATGTGATGGTTCAAGAACTTCGCAAAGCAAAGAAACCCACGATTCTTATTGCCAATAAAGTTGATGGCGATCAAGACGAATCAGATGCCCATGCCTTATGGAATCTAGGATTAGGTGAACCACATTTTGTCTCGGGTCTACATGGACGTGGCAGCGGAGATCTTCTCGATGCAATCACGAAAGTTTTACCAGAAGTTGGCCGTGCACAGGTTCAAGATGGGTATCGCAGGATTGCGCTAATTGGTCGTCCCAACGTTGGAAAGTCCAGTCTTCTCAATGCACTTGCTGGAGAGAATCGTTCGATTGTTGATGATGTTGCAGGAACAACACGAGATCCTGTTGACTCTCTAATTGAGATTGGTGATCAGATTTGGCGTTTTGTTGATACTGCGGGAATCAAGAAGCGCGCGAATCAAGCAAGCGGAACTGACTACTACGCAACCCTTCGCACGCAAACAGCACTCGAACGTTCTGAATGTGTAGCACTCGTGCTCGATGCCTCTGTTCCAATTTCAGAGCAAGATTTACGTATCGTTTCGATGGTTGAAGAGTCCGGTAAAGCGATGGTTCTGGTTTTGAATAAGTGGGATCTCGTCGATGAAGACCGACGCGAACAGCTAGAGAAAGAACTTGATAGACATTTGGGTCACATTGAGTGGGTGCAGCGCGTAAACGTCGCCGCCAAGACTGGTTGGCATAGAGATCGTCTGGCACCGGCCCTTCGCACCGCACTCTCTTCATGGGAGAAGCGAGTTCCGACTTCAAAGCTCAACTCTTTCCTCGGCGCTCTCATCGGCGCCACACCTCCTCCGGTTCGGGGCGGAAAGCAGCCACGGGTCTATTACGCGACCCAGGCTGGAATCGCGCCACCGAAATTCGTTATCTTCTCATCTGGCTGGATCGAGCCTTCCTACCGTCGCTTTATCGAGAGACGTTTACGCGAAGAGTTCGGTTTTCCTGGAACCCCCGTCCAGGTGGCGATTCGGGTAAAGGAGCGAGAGAAAGAGTGAGGCAATATCTGACGATTCCAAACGCACTGACCGCACTTCGTGGGTTGGGCGTACCGCTCTTTATCTGGTTAGCGCTAGTTAAAGAGGCCGACGGATGGGCGATTCTTGTTCTGGCGATTGGCGGAATCACTGATTATCTCGACGGCAAGCTCGCTCGGGCCTGGAATCAGACATCACGCTTTGGAGAACTTGCAGACCCAGCCATTGATCGTCTTTACATTGTCGCCACTCTCATCGTTCTCTATCTACGCGAAGCTCTGCCGCTCTGGGTAATTCTTCTTTTAATTGGACGCGATATAGCTCTAGGTCTTGCAACTCTCGCGCTGACGCGTAAGGGTCAACCTCCACTTCAGGTCACATACTTGGGTAAGGCAGCAACCTTCAATCTTCTCTACGCCTTCCCATTCTTATTGCTAGCTCTCTCCGAGTCATGGGCAGGAACGGCGGCTTTTGTATTTGGATGGGCCTTTACGATTTGGGGAATTTTTCTTTATTTGACAACAGGTCTCTCATATCTTCGAACCGCCTTGCGTGCCATCGGCAAGAACGCGTATTAGAGTGCACTCATTAAATTCCCATCAACTCTCTAAACATCCACGTGTTGCCCGTCAACTCTGAAGGTTAGGTTAATTTCATGTCGAACATCCCTGCAGATCTTCAATACACAAAAGAACATGAGTGGGTAGCTCCAACAGCATTACCTTCAACAATCCGAATGGGAATCACTGACTTTGCGCAGAGCGCTCTCGGGGATATTGTCTATGTTCAGATGCCAAAAGTAGGGGAGAGCGTCGTAGGCGATAAAGTCTGCGGCGAGGTTGAATCCACTAAGAGCGTCTCCGAGATTTTTTCTCCGGTTTCAGGAACAGTCTCGGCAGTTAATGGCGATCTAACGGCAGCGCCCGAGCTAGTCAACTCCGATCCATATGGCGCCGGTTGGCTTATCGAGATTGCCGTCTCAGATACCCCTACACCTTTGCTTTCTGCTGCGCAATACTCAGATATCACTTCCTGAGCCAGAGCTCTGACTAACTTAGAAGTCAAAGAGAGTTAACGCACCGCCTTTTTCTGGCTTGATTTATTTTAGCCAACTCTCTACTGTCAGCCTCAGGTTGAAGTTCATCTTCAGACTCGGTATTTAGGGTCAGGTATGGAAAGTCTCGTCTATAGGTCAGGGGATTGGGGGTTCTTGCAATGGAGAAGATCAGTAATCCAAGCGAACTCACGACAACCCTTCACCTATCTCGCGAGAACCAAGGGCAAGCCCAATCTGCTCATCTCGAAAATATCTTGGCTGAAGTACGAGAAGAAGATGCCAATGTCTTGCGAGAAATCATCAATGGCGATGGGTCTGCGGCGATGATCTATATCCACCGCGGGCCTTCACAAGGTGCTCGGTATTTGATTACAGCAGGTGGAGCAACGATTGGTCGCGCTCCGAGTAATGAAATTTTTCTTGATGATGTCACGGTCTCTCGAAAGCACGGCGAGATCTCTCTTCAAGGAAAGGCATTTCAATACACCGACCTTGGAAGTCTTAATGGTTCTTACATCAATAACGTTCAGAAAGTTAAACATCACCTGATATCGGGTGATGAGATTCAAATTGGAAAATTTCACATGCTCTTTATCGGAGCTCAGCAACTAACAGGGGAGAAGTAAGTGAGTGTTCCAGCGCGCGCCTATCTAAGCATCGGGGAAGTTCTTTCAAAGCTACGCGGAGATTTTCCCGATATTACGATCTCAAAGATTCGATTTCTTGAATCAGAGGGACTGATAGAACCGCAGCGCACTCCTTCGGGATACCGCAAGTTTACAAGTCGCGACCTCGATCGACTTCGCTATGTTCTTATGGCTCAGCGTGATCAATACCTGCCCCTGCGCATTATCAAAGAGAATCTCGATGCCCTCGATAGAGGTTTAGAGCCAACCGCAAATGGAATCGCAGCACCGAGGGTCTCACTTGGGCTCGCAACAATTGACGGCGAGATTGCCCCTTCAACTTTCGCTGAGCAATCCGAGATGCGTCTCTCCCGCGAAGAGCTTCTGAGCGCTTCAGCCTTGTCGGAGGATCAATTGGTCGAACTTGAATCTTTTGGATTAATCACCTTGCGTGGTCGCCATTACGATGCCGATGCGCTATCTGTTGCGAAAGCAGTTGCAGAGATGTCTGCTTTTGGAATCGAAGCGCGCCACTTGCGTTCATTCAAGACTGCAGCAGATCGAGAGATTGGTTTGATTGAACAAGTCATCACACCATTTACTCGTCAGAAGTCGAGTGAAGCAAAGGCGAGAGCTGAAGAAGTACAGAAAGAGATGGCAGCACTCTCCGTCAGATTGCACTCTTCGCTCGTTCGTAGCGGCCTTAATCGCCCACGATAGATTTTTCGTAGATCTCGAAGGACACTAGGCGACGTCGATGTATATTCCAGTAGAAGTTGTCGGTGTTCGAATTGAGATGCCCTCTAACCAACCGATCCTCCTTCTAAAAGAGATTGAGGGAAGTAAGTTTCTGCCTATCTGGATCGGCAGCAATGAGGCGAGCGCGATAGCTTTTGCTCAGCAGGGGATTAATCCGAGCAGGCCGCTGACCCATGATTTGATTGCAGACCTTCTTGATCGGACCGGAGTTATTCTCACTGCCGTCCATATCACCGCACTTATCGACGGGGTCTTTCACGCCGAGTTGATTCTTCGCAATGAAACGTCGGCCTTGCCGCCCCTTTCATGCCGCCCATCAGATGCGGTAGCGATAGCCCTTCGCAGCAAGAGCAATATTTTGGTCGATCTCGAGCTGCTAGAGAACGCGGGGATTGAGATCCCTGAAGGGGTCGCACCTGGCGCTGACGGCAGCGGGCTCGATGAGGTCGAGGCTTTCAAGGAATTTCTCGACAATATCAACCCTGAGGATTTCGCTTAGGCTAGCCGATGCACCCACTGATGAGCCTAAAACCTTCAACCTCAGGTAGAGCTTTGGAGCGTGTCGCTCCCGGATGGCTAGAGATTACTCGCGTAAATTATGGGTATTGCGTGTCACCCCCTGGGCACGACTTATCGAAAGCGAGCCCCCTCTCGTGAATAATGATGTAGAGACCAATAAGAGCGAACGCGATCCTCATCAGGTTGGATATCGCGGAGCAACTGCATGTGCGGCAGCAGGAATTACCTACCGCCAACTCGATTATTGGGCTCGCACAGGATTAGTAGAGCCATCCATTAGAACCGCACACGGTTCAGGCACAGCAAGGCTTTATGGCTTCCGAGATATTCTCGTTTTAAAAATTGTTAAGCGTTTGCTTGATGCAGGTGTATCTCTTCAGAATATTCGAACCGCTGTAGATCATCTTCGCCAAAGGGGAGTGGTTGAGCTTGAGCGCATCACCTTAATGAGTGATGGCGCTTCAATCTATGAGTGTGCGAGCGCTGATGAGATTATCGACCTTCTTGCCGGTGGACAAGGAGTCTTCGGAATCGCGGTCGGCAAGGTTTGGCATGAGGTAGAGGGTTCACTCTCAACGCTTCAAGGCGAGCTCTTCGCCGATGATTCAGGCCAATCAATGGGTGTGCAAGGTAACGACGAACTTTCTCTGCGTCGCAAGGCTAAAGGGGCTTAAAAACTCACTCTCGCAATTATATTGCACCCCTACTACTTAAGGTCGGGGGCAATGATGGAGCGGAGTTTTCAAGACCGTCATATCGGTCCCACGCATACCGATGAAGCAGCGATGCTTAAGCACCTTGGATATAAGGATCTCACATCATTTATTGCCGATGTTGTTCCAGCGAATATCGCAATAGATTCTCACCTCAAGCAATCGCTCGACTTTGCAAGTAGTGAAGTAGAAGTCATTGCAGAGTTGCGGTCGATTGCCGCAGAAAATAAAGTTTTTAGATCACTTATCGGGACAGGTTATTACGGGACAATCGTTCCTCCGGTAATCAAGCGTAATGTTCTTGAAAATCCTTCTTGGTACACCGCTTACACCCCATATCAACCTGAAATCTCCCAAGGTCGACTAGAAGCGCTCTTTGCTTTTCAAACAATGATTTGCGAGCTGACCGGCTTAGATATTTCAAACGCTTCGATGCTCGATGAATCAACTGCTGCGGCAGAGGCGATGACTCTTGCTCGTAGGTCATCAAAAGTAGATGACTCGGCGCACTTTCTGATTGATCTCAATATTCACCCACAGACAAAAGCGGTGATAACCACCCGAGCAAAGCCGCTGGGAATAACGGTTGTAGAAGTCGATGCGCAGGAAATAGCTACTCATGGTTATTCAGCAACATACTTTGCAATTCTCGTTCAGTATCCTGATACAACGGGAGAGATTAAGGACTATCAGGGGCTCTCCGAGAAAGCTCATAACGATGAAGCGCTTCTGATTGCTGCCACAGACCTCTTAGCTCTGACCGTGCTTAAGCCGCCAGGGGAGTGGGGGGCAGATATTGCCGTCGGAACAGCACAACGATTCGGTGTGCCGATGGGTTTCGGAGGTCCTCATGCCGGATTCTTGGCAGTGCGAAACGGATTAGAGCGATCAATGCCAGGTCGCTTAGTTGGACAGAGTATTGATAGCACGGGCTTGCCGGCATTTAGATTGGCTTTGCAAACGCGCGAACAACACATTCGCCGAGATAAAGCGACTTCGAATATTTGTACCGCGCAAGTTCTCCTTGCCAATATGAGTGCGTTTTATGCGATGTGGCATGGCCCCGCAGGACTTAAATCAATTGCAGAGCGCGTGCATGGTTTTGCCTCAAGAGCTCACCGTGCAGCTCTCGCCCAATCTCGCACAAGTAATAAAGAAATTTTCGACACGGTCACTATCGGCGTCTCTGACATTTCAAAGGTGCGCGAACTCTCAATCATGTCATCAATCAATCTTTCTTATCCTGGGGGAGATGTTGTTCGAATCTCTTTCGATGAAGAAACTACTGAAGAGTTATTCCAAGAAGTTCTTTCAATTCTTTCGCTCAAAGAATCTGATAGACCCTCTCAAGATCTGAACTTATTGCGCACTTCAGCATTTCTTACTCATCCGCTCTTTAATACAAATCATTCTGAAACTGCGATGATGCGATATCTACGAAATCTTGCTGATAGAGATTTAGCACTTGATCGGACAATGATTCCGCTCGGCTCGTGCACCATGAAACTCAATAGTGTGACTGAGATGGAAGCTGTTACTTGGCCTGAATTCTCTGCTCTACATCCCTTTGCACCTGCAGAACAAAGCGCAGGATCGCGTAGATTGATTTCGGAGCTTTCACAATGGCTGACCACAATTACGGGATATGACGCAGTTTCTTTGCAACCTAATGCGGGTAGTCAAGGAGAATTTGCCGGGTTACTTGCGATTCGCAATTACCATGATTCAAGAGGTGATCATGGGCGCAACATTTGCTTGATTCCATCGAGTGCGCACGGCACAAATGCCGCTAGTGCGGTGATGGCTGGCATGAAAGTTGTCGTAATTGAATGCGATGAGTTTGGAAATGTATCGGTTGCAGATATCAAGGCCAAGATAGAAGAGCACGCATCTGCCTTGGCTGCCCTCATGATTACTTATCCAAGCACTCACGGTGTTTTTGAAGTCGCTGTTTCAGAGATCTGCGAGCTAATCCACAAAGCCGGTGGCCAGGTTTATGTAGATGGCGCCAATCTCAATGCACTCGTTGGCGTTGCACAGCCTGGAAAGTTTGGCGCAGATGTTTCTCACCTGAATCTGCATAAAACATTCGCTATTCCACACGGTGGTGGGGGACCAGGAGTAGGGCCGGTCATTGCACGTGCACACTTGGCGCCGTTTTTACCCAACCACCCGCTCGATGAAACTGCCGGACCAGCAACTGGCCCTGGTCCGATTTCAGGTGCGCCATTTGGTTCTGCAAGTATCCTGCCGATTTCTTGGGCGTATGTTCGCTTACTTGGGGGAGAGGGACTTACTCGCGCTACTCAGATTGCAATCTTATCTGCCAACTACATCGCATCTCGTCTGCAGGATTCTTACCCGATTCTCTACACTGGCACGAATGGGCGAGTAGCTCACGAGTGCATCTTGGATATTCGCGAGATCACCAAACTCTCAGGAATCGGCGTAGACGATATTGCAAAGCGTTTAATGGATTATGGTTTCCATGCCCCGACTATGTCCTTTCCGGTAGCTGGTACTTTGATGATTGAACCAACAGAATCTGAAGACATCCGCGAGATTGAACGCTTTATCGATGCCATGGTCTCAATCAGAGCAGAAATCGAAGCGATAATCCGAGGCGAAATTTCAGTTGAAGACTCTCCGCTTCGCCATGCCCCTCATACCGCCATATCTGTCTCATCTACGACCTGGGAGCGACGCTATAGCCGTGAAGAGGGGGGCTATCCCAAGGCCTTGAACGGCTTTATCGAGGGCGAAATCATCGGCGCCCGAATGAAGTATTGGCCCCCAGTCTCTCGAATCGATGGCGCACATGGGGATCGAAACCTTATCTGCGCTTGTACCCCTGTAAGCGACTACGTCGAATAGCCTGTCGTGAAGGGAAGGGGTCAATTCCTCTTACTTTACATAATGTAACTTATCGGCATTAGGCTTTATCCGCCTACGCACGCCCCAGAGCGTTGTCTGCCAGAGCGCCTCAATAACTATCGCTCTGCTCATTTTAGATACTCCACCAACTCGCTCAATAAAAGTAATCGGAACTTCAACAATTGATGCGCCAGCTGCTTGGCTAGCCATCGCCATTTCTATCTGAAAACAATAGCCAGTTGCTTTCATGGATTTGAGATCGAGTTTTCGCAAAAGTTGAATCGAATAAGACCTGAAGCCTCCAGTCAGATCAGCTAATGGAATCCCCAAGGCAAACCTGGCATAAGCAGTTCCAGAGCGAGAAAGAATTTTGCGATGAACGGGCCAATTAACGACTGAACCACCTGGAATCCAGCGAGTTCCGATGGTTAATGTGTTGTCACCGTCGTGGGTTGCGTCAAGGATTGCCTTGAGATCTTTAACTTGGTGAGAACCATCGCCGTCCATGGTAATTACATGGGTGTATTTATTGCTGAGAAGAACTTCCTTAAATCCCGCGCGATATGCAGCACCCAAACCCATTTTGCTTGGTCTATGCAGTATTTCAACCCATGGATAGTCGTAACTATCTACTAGATCTGCGGTTCCATCTGGTGAATTGTCATCAATTATCAAAACGTCAAAATCTTGTTCTTGGTGAAAAGTGGATAAATCGCTCAGCAAATCGACAATCGTATTCGATTCATTATAAGTGGGGATAAGGATAATCGGTTTCATCTATTTCAGATCAACCTTCCTGCGAAAAAATCCATGTAAAGACCATAACAGCGCGATTAAGAAAGTAACAAGGGGTGCGTATCCCCCTAATCTATCAGCGACAGTCAGAGAGCTCTTTAGCTCTGCATCGCCAGAAAGTGAACCGATTTCTCCATCTCGCAAGAAGTCACGAACCTCTCCCCTGCTATCAACAATCGCGGAAGGACCCGTTGTAGAAATTGAAATAACGTGGCGATTGTGCTCCAGTGCACGAAGTCGAGTGATTGCGAGTTGTTGGTCGCCTTCAGCGGTTCCTGCAAAGGTTGCGCTATTTGTATGAACAACGAGAAGTTCGCTCTTTCGGGCTGCTTCACGAACAATTCCGTCATTGATGATCTCAAAACAGATTATTGAGGCGATCTTTCCGCCCTTCACAGTATGCACTTCAAGAGCCTGCCCTGGCTCGAAATCATTGACTAACTTGGCAAAAGGTGAGAGCGCTTCTGAGATGGTTCGAAGTGGCATGTACTCGCCGAAGGGAGTGAGATAGCGTTTGAAGTACATAGAACCAACTTCACCGTTCTCTTTGAAGAGTATCGCCGCGTTAATGGGTCCTTTAGAAAGTACAGCTCCAGCGAGAAGTGGAACTCCAGTTTTATCAACTAGCTCGTCAATCTTCTCTCGCACAACTTTGTTTTCAAGTGGATCAATATCGATAGCGTTCTCGGGCCAAATAATGAGTTGTTCACGACCGGAGAGACTGCGATATGTTTGTGATAAATGCATATTAAGTACGCCCATGGCCCGAGAATTAAAGTCCAACCCTTTACTTGGGGTTCCACCCTGTACGGCAGTAAAGGGAAGTCTCTCTTTTGCGTTTGCACTAGGCAGAAGTAATGAAGGTATCACTGCAAAGATCAAGAGGATGAAAGCCGTACTTTTCTTTCGAGTAATCGCAAGGTACGAAAGCAAGAGAGTAGCAAAAGATAGTGAGAGCGCTCCCCCCAATGAAACCGTCGCAGCCAGTGGTGAATCAATTTGGCTAAAGGCAATTCTGGTCCACGAGAAACCTCCAAAGGGAAATCGTGATTTCACTTCTTCCATCAGCAGGATGGCAGTAATTAAAATAGGAAGATTTGATGTATATCGAGCTAAGATGCCAATCGGAATGAAGTAGAGAGCTTGCAAGATCGCCAGAGATACCCAGGGCAGAGTTCCTACATATGCCCCACTCCAGTAAAGAATTATCAGATTTGCGGTAAGTCCAAAATATATCGAGTAAGAGATTTTTCGATGCTTATCGCTCAGTGCGTAGAGATAAATCGCATATCCAATGGGGGCTGCGAACCAGATACCTAGAGGCTCGAATGCCGCCGCCACAAAGAACGGAGCAAGAATCGAAAAGATATTGCTCACCAATTTAACGCTGCTATCAGTCGATCAACGCTTGCACCTAAGCCAAACTCCTCTTTCATCGCATAGATACTCGAGAGGTCTTCAGGCTTTTGCGGAAGGTTCAGATTCATCTTGGGAAGTGCAACATCGCGGGCACAGTTGACCAACGTTGGGGCTATCTTGAGGTAATCAATTCCTTCAATTATCTTCTTTGCTAGAGCAGGTGAAAGGGCTTGATGACCTGATTTGGCGCCTGCGATTGCCTCTTCAACAGAGGCAAAATTATTTGCAATGAGTGCGGCGCCTTTCTCTCCAATTCCGCGAACGCCAGGCAGGCCATCCGACGGATCGCCGCGAAACATGGCAAACAAGTCATAGCGATCCCCTGGAATACCGTACTTATCGGCGACCCATTTGATGTCGACAAGATCATGATTGGAGATGCCACGAGCTAGGTAAACTACTTTGATATCTTTCTTATCATCTACTAATTGGAAGAGATCCCGATCTCCAGTAACTATTCGAATCGGACCTTTCTCATTGGTTGCGAAAGTAGCCATCACATCATCGGCTTCGTAATCGTCAACTCCAACCATCGGAATTCCGAAAGCATCGATGAGATTGAGCAAAATGGGTATCTGCGGTGTTAGCGTCTCTGGTTCTTCTTCCTCATCCACGCTTCCTTCTTCGAGTCGATTAGCTTTGTAAGCAGGGAATAAGTCGACTCTCCATGAAGGTCGCCAGTCTCCTTCGATGCAGGCAACTATGCGATTAGGTTTGTAAATGCTTACTAAACGTGCAGTCATATCGAGATAACCTCGGATGGCATTGACTGGTAGACCAGAGGGTGAAAGCAAGGTATCTGGCATGCCGTAATAAGCGCGATACCAAAGTGATGCACTATCAAGAAGCATGAGCGTCATAGATCTGAAACCATATAAGAGACCACTCCCCTATCAATCTTCTTAATCGCTTCGCGGCAACGTGGACGAAGACCCTCAGATGCAACACCGATTTGATTGAGTAAATCGATGAGTTGCTTAATGCTGCGCACAAAGTCACCCACCGTCATATCTGAACCTTTCAGGACCTGACTTAATCCATGGCCAGATGCCCACTTAAAACTAGCAAAGGCGAAGCCAAAATCGGGTTCATGTTGGGTCTGAACACCAAAGTCTTCTTCGATGCTCTCAAGTTGGGCCCAAATCGTCGTAATCGAGGCGAGAGCGTTCGCGACATTCTGGTGTGGCATTTTCGGCGCAAGGTTTTCAGAACCACGACTTTCATAGATCATGGCCGAGACAACTGAGACTAATTCTGGAGCAGTAAGTGAATCGAGAACACCGTTCTTGATCGTCTCAGTAAGCAAAAGATCTGATTCAGCGTAGATCTTCGCGAGAATCTTGCCCTGTGCCAATGGTTTTTCGCCTTCGATATAACCGAGATGTTCGAGCACACTACAGATTCGATCGAATGTCTTTGCAATCACGTGGGTGCGATTCTCAACCCTTTCACGTAAGCCTGCTGATTCTCGATCTAGCCGAGCCGCGCGCTCTGCAAATCGCGAATGGGTCTCTCGGTCATTGCAAGAATGGCATTCGTGCTGCCTAAGAGATTTTCGCAGAGAATCTAGATCACTTTCCATCTTTTGACGTTGCCTATTGTCAAAAGTTCGTTTGCCATCGCGCCGACTCAGTAATCTCTCGACTTCTTTAATCTCCATGCGAATTGAAGCGTATTCAGTGAAATTTCCTAGATGACAGATGGCGGATTCAATTTGCTCACTA
>Ga0079301_1000922_pt1 | contig 14098 bp, 11 predicted proteins | sample Wag4_2014_7_11_3_FD_74797 | JGI IMG/M metagenome (GOLD analysis project Ga0079301, IMG submission 74797) | Fresh water mixed with fracking chemicals microbial communities from Ohio, USA - Utica-2 Time Series FC 2014_7_11 | ecosystem: Engineered > Industrial production > Chemical products > Input...
CGCGTCCATGCGGCCGCGGTCCACGACAGAGCACCCGTGATGGCGTCCACCTTGCAGACGGCGATGTAGTTGTTCGGGTTCGTGAACGGAGTCAACGAAGGCGGCGTGAAGGCGTAGTACACCACGCCCGCTGCCAGCAAGTTGCCTTGTTGGTCGGCGCCCAAGCCCATCTGCGAGTTGCCACCTTGGAAGGCCGTTTGATCGTGATAGTGATCAAACTCCTGCGAACCGCCAGCGATCTGGCTGTTCCAAGTCGGCGACTCGGGATCGTTGACCAAGGCCGGCAGCACCAAGGCGCGCGGTGCTACGAACCCGCCGTTGGCATCGAGACCAATCAAGTTCAGCGCGCCACAGAAGCCACTCGCCGTCGATGTGCGCGCCAGAATCCCGGCGGTGCCATTAACCGAACCAGCGAAGAGGTTCGGGAAGTTGTGCGAGGTGTAGCCCAGCGCCCCACGATGGTCGCTGATGCCCGGAGCAAACTGCGTGCTCGCCGTAGCAGCCACCACGCTGCCTGCGACTTGCTCGAACACATGCTGCCGGCTGAAGTTCGTACCGATCAAGATCGGACGACCTGCGACACTGCTCGGGATGATATTGGGCGTGTTATGCGTCACCGTCGACGCCACCAACAAGTGCGCCGACGCAGCTGTGTCCGTCGGACCAGTCGAAGACAACACATTGACCAAGGGGCTGCGCGCGCCCAGCGCCACGCGGAAGAGGTTGTTGCCCGTCAATGGTGAGAGTACGCCACACGCGAGCGCGCCAAAGGCATCCGCGCGGAAGTGCACATTGCCTGCATCATCCACCGAGCCCATGCCAAACGAGGCCAAATTGCAGCTATCCGAGGGACTGTTCGAAGCCCCCACCACGCGCGACACATACAAGCGCGAAGGACGCGCGGTCGTCATGTGCGCGACACCGCCGATAACATTCGCGAGGTTCGTACCTGTCGGGTCGCCGTCCATGAACTCCGCTGTAGCGAAGCCAAAGCGCGCGCCTGTGAAGCCTGTTGTCGCGATCGGAGTGCCCGCATCGTTACGCGTGGAGTCGTTGTTCACGCCGAAGCCCGGCTGATTCCAATAGTCGTAGCTTGAGCGCAAGAAGGGCACATTCGTGGCCACCGTCTTCGAGATCGCTTGCGCATTCGCAATGCCATTGAAGAACAACGGCGCGGTGTTGCGCTGCATGCTGGTCTTCGCCAGAGGCGCAATGCCAAACGCATTGCCCCAGCTGGAGCGTGCAATGGTCAGGTCGACCACGAAGTCATTGATCTGCTCCACCGGCGCGTGGGCATCGACTGCGTCGCCGGGAAGGCCGTTGACCTTGGAGACCGAGTCTTGAGCTTGAACCACGGTGGAGCAAGCGAATGCCGCCAAGGCGGCCAGAGAGAGGTGATAGCGCATGGTGCTGGTTGGGGGGTCAGGGGGGAGCTGGAAAGCATGCCCAGCAGTCATGAAGATTGGACAAGGAAACGGCCGCCGCCGATAGATGGCGAGCGGCCGTGGCAAGTGCTTAGTAGTCGGGAGTTTGTGGCGTCAACTGCGTTTCTGGCGGGCCGCCAGCCAGGCCGCACGACGCGCTCGGCGCGCTGCGCGCTCGGGTTCGTCAGGGTCAGAGGTCCAATCCAGGGTCAGTTCGATGGGAGCTCCAGCGCGCTCGACGACGAAGCGCTGTCGAGCCGGTAGCTGTTGCACGAGGTCGGTAAGTGCGTTGCGAGCTGTCACAGCCTGTCCCTCCACCGCAAGCACGCGATCCCCTACCTGCAGGCCCGCCATGGCTGCGCGTGAGTCCTTAGTCACACGCTCTACCTGACACGACTCACTCAAGCTCACGCCCATGGAACGCCGCGGCAACGGCTTCATATCCGTGCGATCTAACTTGTGATCCAAGTTCGCAAAGTAGATCGCTGCGGCGGCCACCACTTTGGCGCTGTGCCGGACTTCATCGTAGGGCACATTCGCAAAGGTGTCATGCTGGGTGTGGTGCACGAACTCGTAGTCACGCTCACTTTGCTTCCAAAAGAACGCGGGCACTCCCGCACCCACGAACGGCGCGTGATCCGAGTCGCCACTGTTGCGCAAGCCTTCCACTTCACGCAGCGCAAACCCACGCTCAGGATCGAGCGCACGCAGTTGAGCAGCTAGTGGTTCCATGTCAGGCAACATGGCGTAGGTGGCATCTAGGCCTTCTAAGTAGGTACCCCCGCCATCATGATTCAACACAACGCTGATGTGCTCTAGCTCGTCGGCATGATCGCGCACATACCCTTGCGAGCCGTACAAACCTTGCTCTTCGCCTGTGTAGAGCACGAAGCGAATGGTGCGGCGTGGACGCACACCACTCTTCGCCAACACGCGCGCAGCTTCCATCGTGGTGGCGACACCGCTGCCGTTGTCTTGCGCACCTTGCGCTCCATCCCAAGTGTCCAAATGGCCCTGCACCAGCACATACTCGTGCGGGAACTCTGTACCGACGAGGTCCGCGACCACATTCGCGCACGGCACCGGACCATCCTCAAACCGATTGTCGATCAAGAACTCCAGCTCGACAGCTTCCCCGCGTGTGACGCGTGCTTGCAGCTCTTCGTGTTGATCGAAGCGCACGCGAATCGCAGGACGCTTGCCGCGTGACTTGGCTTGCATATCACCAGACATCAACAACAAGCCACTCTTCGCACCGGCACGCAGGATGCCGGCAGCGCTCTGCGCGTCGTACAGCCCGTCCAAGTGGCGCAACCACTTGGGCTCCAAGCGCTCCGCTGTGCGCACAATCCACGCACCACGAAACGGTTCGGCTCCGCGTGCTGCCACCAGATTCGCGAGCGCAGCTTCGTCCTTGGGCTCAAGGACCGCAGGGCCACGCACCACGCCGGCCGTTCCTACCGTCCAGGAAGGTGTCAAGAAATCTAGCTCAAGTGCCGGGGCTCCAACGATGCGACCATAGCTAGGCCCGCGATCAAAGCGCGCAGGAGCCATCCCCCACGTCTCGAGGCGCGCTTCAAGCCCGTACGACTCGAATTGCGCGCGCGTCCACTCGCAGGCTTCGTCGGCCTTGCGCGAACCTGTCAAGCGCGGTGCATGGTCTTCGCACAAGATGCGTAGCAACTCGAGCACACGGTCATCGTCTTTGGACACGGCCAACACATGGCCCACCGGGTCCGGCGCGGCACAGCTGGTGACCAGCGCACACAAAAGCCCCAGAACGGCCAACAGCGGAGACTTCGTTTGCATGCACTTGAGCATAGTGACTCTCGCAGCGCACACTAAGGGCGATGACTGGACATCCGCTGTTGATCTTGGTGCCGACCGAGCTGGAGCACCGGGCGCTGGAGGCCGACAAGGCGTTCGCAGGGCGTGCACTCGTGCGCGTATGTGGCTTGGGCCCCATCGTCGCAGCGGCGGAAAGCGCACGCTGCGTGCAAGCCTTGCGTCCTGCGCGTGTGCTGCTGGTAGGTATCGCCGGAAGCTATGACCTGCAGGCCGCTCCCCTGGGCAGCGCACACTTTCTCCAGCGCGTGCGTTGTTTCGAGGTCGGTGCGCACACACCAGAGGGACAGGTTGAGGCGTTGTCGTTGCCTCAAGCAGGACCGTACGACGGGCTGCGCGAGGTCCTGCTCAAAGGCTCCAACGCAGAGCCAAGCCAGTTGACCCTGCTCACAGTGGCAGCCGCTTCGGGCACGACCGCACAGGCTCAGCTACGCAGGGCGCAAGCACACGCACACCTTGAAGACATGGAGGGCTTCGGCGTGGCACTCGCTTGCCATGCCGCCCAAGTCCCCTGCAGCATCCTGCGCGGTGTCTCGAACTACGCGGGTGAGCGCGATCCCGCCATGTGGCGCACACAAGCAGCACTGCAAGCGGTCCGCGCAGCCGCCATGCGCTGGTGTGACGCATGAAGTACACACTGGGCATCTCTCCGTGCCCCAATGATGTGTGGGCCTTTGCCGGGCTGCTGAGTGGTGCGATCCGCGTGCCAGGCATCGAGCTCGCCATCGAATTGCACGATGTGCAAGAGCTGAACAGCGCCTTAGCGAATGGGCGCTACGACTTTGCCAAGACAAGTTTCCTGGCCGCCCTGCAGCTGTCCAGTGAACTTGTCATGCTGCGCAGCGGCTCCGCGCTTGGCTTCGGCGTGGGGCCGATCTTGGTAGGTCGCGCGCAGCCCACTCGGGCGACCAAGCCGCATGTGCTGCTGCCTGGCCCCAACACCACTGCGCACCTGTTGTTCCGGTTGTATGGTCCCAGCGAAGCGACAGTGGAGCATGTGATCTTCTCGGACATCCTGCCGCGCCTTAGCGCAGGCAGCGCCGACATGGGTGTGTGCATCCACGAAGGCCGCTTCGTGTACCAGTCCCTCGGACTCGATCTCGTCTTGGACTTGGGCGCACGCTGGGAAGCAGACACGCAAGCTCCTCTGCCACTGGGTGGCATTGCCGCTCGGCGCAGTGTGCCCGCCACGAGCATGGCAGCTGTAGATGAAGCCATCCGCGCTTCGCTCGCTTGGGCTCAGGCACACGAGGCCGAAGCTCTCGAACTGTGCAGGCGGCATGCACAGGAACTGGACGAGCATGTCCTGCGCGCGCACATCGAGTTGTATGTGAATGCGCACACCACCGACCTGGGCACCGTCGGTGTGCACGCCCTGAACGTGCTGTCCGAGCGAGCGCGCGCCGTGGGCTTAGTCGCTGCGCAGACGCCACCGTTGCTTGTGCGTGCTACTCTCACGCCATGCTGACACTGGTCCTCGCCCTCGCCCAAGCCGCCCCTGCGAACGCGTCCTCCAGCGACACCGCACGCACGCACGATTGGGCTACCAACTCTGCGCGCACTGTGGTCGTAGACCGCGAAGCCGGCCAGTACCTAGGCCATGTCTCGACGCTTTTGCTCGAGGATGGCAAGACCATTCTGTGCGTGTATCCCAAAGGCCACGGCAAAGGCGCCATCGTCTACAAAAGGAGCACCGATGGCGGCCTGACTTGGAGCGAGCGTTTGCCCACGCCCGCCTCGTGGGCCTCGAGCCTTGAGGTGCCCACCCTGCACCGCATCGTCGACAACCAAGGCACACGCCGCATCATCCTGTGGTCCGGCCTGCACCCGGCACGCTATTCGATTAGTGCTGATGATGGCGTGACTTGGTCCGAGCTCAAGCCCGCTGGCGATTGGGGCGGCATCGTGGTAATGGGCGATGTGGTGCCCGCAGGAGCCGCAGGTCGTTACCTAGCGTTCTTTCACGATGATGGCCGCTTCTTGCGCCCGCCTGGTGAGCAAGACCCTGCGAAGCGCGGGCTGTTTGAGCTCCTGCTGTCCGAATCACTTGACGGTGGGCTGACTTGGGGCACGCCGCGCAGCTTGCACGCTTCGAAGACGCTGCATTTGTGCGAGCCGGGAGCCCTGCGCTCACCCGATGGCAAGCAGCTCGCCATCCTGATGCGCGAGAACGCGCGTAAGGCCGAATCGCATGCCATGTACAGCGCAGACGAGGGCGCTACTTGGTCGGAGCCCCGGCCGCTGCACCCCTACCTCACCGGCGATCGCCACACGATTCGCCGTGCCGCCGATGGCCGCTATGTCATTGTCTATCGCGACATGAATTTGACCGCGGATCATCCGTGGAAAGGTGATTTCGTTGCTTGGGTGGGCACTTGGGATGACTTGGTGCAAGCCCGTCCCGGGGCGCACCGTGTGCGCCTCTTGGACAACCAAGACAGTTGGGATTGCGGCTACCCGGGGCTCGAAGTGTTGCCCGATGGCACCATCGTCGCGACGACCTATGGCTATTGGACCAAGGGCGAGAAGCCCTACATCCAAGCAGTGCGCTTCCGCCTCAGCGAGCTGGAAGGCTAGCCGACAAGTACACTTGACATGACAAGCGCCACACCGGCAGACCGGCGTGGCGCTTGCATGACAACTGCAGCTAGTGGCTGCTGGCTACCAGATCAGGGCACCCAAGTGACGGCGACACCGTTCGAGAGGTTGAACACCGCCGCGGTGCAGAACGTCGGGTCGGCGTTGCGGTACCAGCACTGGTAGTACAGGCTGCCCGGAGCGGTGACGCCCGCGCGCACCGAGATGGACGCATCCCCCGCTGACGGGTACTGCGAGACGCCGCCAGTGTTGAACTTGGCGCCCAAACGCACCACGCTGCCCGCCGCACAACGCAAGCCATCACCGAACGACACTGCCGTCTGAGTGGTGCCTTGGAAGTACAGCGCGCTGCTGTTCGGCATGCCCGAACCATTCAAGGTGAACGAGTCCGCTGCGAGGCTCGCTACGCCCGAACCAGCGAGGTTGCCACCGTTGGCATTGATGCTGTTCGCACAGCCGTTGCCCGCGGCACCGTTGTTGCCACAGGGGCAGGTCAACACCACACCATCACCCGAGCAGAAGCCCGTGGCCGGCGTATTGCCGGGGAACGGCACCACCACGATTGCGCCCGTGCCGTCAGTGAAGCCGAGCTTCAGACCCAGCGTGCCGTTGTGGTTCCACATCAAGGTAGAACCGTTGCTGTTGTTGAACGAGTTGGTGTTGACAGACTGGATGTTCTTGAAGACACCCGGCGAGACTTCCACCGGTTGGCTGTTGAACGAAATCGCGGTGAGACCCGTCGTCGGATCCCAGAACCACCAGCTGGTGCCCGGGTAGGTGCCACCCGTCAAGTTGGTCGTGAACATCACGCGGTTCTGGTCATTCATGTAGACCGAGGTGCCGCTAAATGAACCGGCGATGCCACCGCCGGTGCCCGGCATCACTTGGCCTTCGCGTACAACCAGTTGCAGCGCACCCGGCAAACCAGACCAGACACCTGAGTCATCCGCAGTCGTCGAGGTACCACCGACCAAGGATGCTTGGATGGTGATGGCGCCATTGTCATTCGACTTGCAGTTGGCATTGTTAAAGACGCCGAAGGTGGCATCCGTGCCCGGTGCTGCATCGCCACGGCGCGCCACTAGCTGCAGGCTACCGACCGAGCCATAGAAGATGCCCGTGTCATTCGTGGTGCCGACCACATCGCCGCCGCGCAGCGTCGATGTAAAGTGAACTTTACCGGTCTTCGAGAAGCCTTGCGCCGGCAGACCGGCGCTCCAACTGTCGCCGGTGGCCGCGTTGTAAGTCGCGCCCGAGGTACCCGGGGCCACATCGCCTTCGCGCACCAACACTTGGCTACCGGCGCCAGGCGTGTGCACGAGGTAGGCCTTATCGTTCGCGATGTTCGCTGTACCTTGAGTCGTGGACAGGCTGAGTTCATAGAGGAAACGACCGTCCGGTGTCATTTGGGACACGAAGCCCAGCGTGCCCGACGTATCCAAAGCAATCGCACCCGGAATAGCCGCCACCGGCGAACCCTTGCGCTGCACCAGCTCCAGCGCACCGGGCAGGCCCGCGAACCAACCTGACTGGTTGTTCGAACCAGTGGTCGTGACCACATCGCCACCCGTTAACGCGCCGAGGAAGAAGATACGTCCTTCGTTGTTGATGCCGTTGTTCTGCTGGCTGAAGCTCGAGAAGGCTTGGGCAAAGGTCGCGCCCACCGTGCCCGGCGCCGGCGAGCCCTGCTGCACCAGCAGCTGCATCGGACCGCTACCGACATGACCGAAGAACCCTTCGTCATTCGCCGAGGTGATGCCGTTGGTGCCCAGCGAGTCGAAGATGGTCGCACCGAACATGCGCGAACCATTGGCCGTCATGAAGTTGCTGCTCGACAGCGACACGAAGGTGCCGGTCGTCGTGCGCAACAGCACACCAGTCGGCAGACCCGGTGCTTGATCGCCACCGCGCACCGTCATGCGCAGGTTGCTGCGGCTGCTGCCGTAGAAGTACGCGCGATCGTTGTAGGGCAACACCGAAGCCTCGGTGAAGCGACCGCGGAAGTACACATTGCCCGCATCATCGAGGGTGGGCGAATCAAAGTTGCCCGAGCCGCCGAAGGTGTAGCCCGGGAGCAAGTTCCCGTTGGTGTCCGGCACACCATCGCCCACCACAGCCACCACGGAGCCGTTGGTGTTGATGATCGTGGTCTGGGCATACAGCCCAGAAGAAAGGCACAAAACGAGGCCAGCAGTGGCCACGCCGGTCGTGAAGCGTGTCATGAGGTGTCCGGAGCTTGGTTGAGGGGAGAAGTGTCTCTGGTTATGAGAACTCCTTTAGAATCCCCCGAATTGTGGGGGCTGGCTACTGTCAATAGTGACAGTTTCGCCCTTTTTTCAGCGCGCAGTAGCGCCCCAGCCCCACCCTAGCTTAGGGCGCCCACACCAGCTCCAACCCGTTCGAAAGGTTGAAGGTCGAGGCGCTGCAGTACAGCGCCGAGTTGCGGTACCAGACCTGGTAGGTCCGCGTCCCAGAGGCAGTAACCCCACCCCGCGTGGCCACCGGCAGGTCACCAGCAAGGGGATACTGGGATGCGCCGCCTGCGTTGAGCTTGGTACCCAAACGGACCACCGTGCCCGACACACAGCGCAAGCCGTCACCAAAGGCTACTCCGACTCCGCCGGACTGCTGCAGCGTGCCCTGAAAATACAGCGCCGAGCTGTTGGGCATACCTGCGCCCAACAGCTGCACGCTATCGCCGCTCAACCGCGCCGAGCCCAACGCACGCAGCGTGGCACCGCTCCCTAGGGAGTTGAGGCACCCCGCCAGCTGACCGACTCCCGACGCATTGCCGCACGGGCAGGGCGCCGCGCTGCCGTCTCCTGCGCAATACGAGCTACCGGTGGTAGGCAGCTCCAGGGTCAGGCTGGTCGGGTCAATGCCGATGTACGCGCCGGGTCCAGCCACTGTGAAGTCATACACACACCAAGGCACGGGAGCGGTGGGCGAGTAGGTTCCCAAGCACTGCGTGATGTCCAGCGAGCTCCACAACTGCGAGGTGCAGGACGAAAAACTAAAGGCCACTGGCTGCGCACCGGCTAAGGGCAGCGCCGAGGTGTAGATCCCGTCGACGGCTGGATCGTTGTTGCGGAACAAGCAAGTGCCGCCCGCGCCCGAACCAGCGACGGTGATGGCCCCCACACGCAGCGATACCGAGCTGGGATCGATGCTGTAGTTCAGTTGGCTTCCGCTGGGGGCCGTCTGCGCAATGACCTCAAAACGCAGTTCCGCCGTCGAGCCCGTGGTGGTCCCTACAAAGGCGCCTGAGTTCGCTTGCGCGCTGTACACGGTGCCTTGCACGGTCACACGCACATCCCCGGCTGTGCTCACATTGGACAGAGCAAGCACACACGCAGCGACAGCACAGGTGGAGAGAAGGCGTTGCATAGTGTGGCCGATCCTCGCACGAGTGTGGCAACCTGTCTAGGCATGCAAAGTTGGCTCAAGGTGCTGGTGTGCGGCTGGTGTCTGTGGCTCGTGCCTGCGCACGCACAGCAATCACGGTCGAATGCACCGGTGAGTGACGCGTTGGATGCGTGGCTCAAGCGTGGACTGATCGTCGAGATGCGACTAGAGGTGAGCCCCGAATCCGAGGGCAAGCTGCGCGAAGCCCCGCGCGAGTGGGTGCCCTTCACCTTGCATGTCGATGGACGCACGGTCTACACGCATGGCGGGCTCAAGCTCAAAGGTGCTGCCGGGAGCTTCCAGGACTACGACGCGCGACCGGCCTTCACGATCAAGCTGGACAAGTTTGCTGGACAGGGAGACAAGCCCAAAGACGCAGTCCTCTACCATGGCTTGGAGAAGTTCCATCTGAACAACTCGGTGCAGGATGAGTCCCTGCTGTCTGAGTGGCTGTGCTCGGAGATCTTCCGCGAAGCCGGCTATCCCGCCACACGCGTGACCCATGTGCGTGTGCATGTGAACCAGCGCGACATGGGCGTGTATGTGTTCAAAGAAGGGTTTGACAAGCGCTTCCTGAAGCGTTGGTTCCCCGGCGAAGGCCGCGCCGACGGCAACTTGTATGACGGCGGGTTCTGCATGGATGTGGATGAAGAGCTCGAGCGTGATGCGGGCAAAGGCCCCGAGGACCGTGCCGACTTGCAGGCGCTGGCCGCGGCAGCGACGGATTCCGACCTGGCGGTGCGTTGGCAACGCTTGCCGGAACTCGTGGACCTGGAACCCTTCGTGCGGTTCATGGCGTTGGAGCTGATGCTCGGGCATTGGGACGGCTACAGCGGCAATCGCAACAACTATCGCTTGTACTTTGAGCCGCAAGGCAAGGCGTACTTCCTGCCGCATGGCATGGACCAGTGCTTCCAAGATGCGGGTGCTTCTGTGCTCGACATGCCGATGGCGCATGTGGCGCGCTCGGTGATGAAGAACCCGGCTTGGCGCGCACAGTACCGGCGCGAAGTGGCGGCTTTGTTGCCTGTGTTTGACGCCAAGCGTCTGGGCAAAAGGCTGGACGAAGTGCAACGCCGCTTGCAACCCGCGCTGAAGGCCGTGTCGGACGAGGCAGCCGCACTGCAAGCGGCGCGCAGCCAAGAACTACGCGAACGACTTGGTGAACGCGAGCGCTCGCTCAAAGAGCAGAAGTCGCAGCCGGATCCCAAACCCTTGGTGTTCAAGACCGGTGTGGCGGTGCTGCTCAAACGCTGGCATCCCATGTCCGAAGTGGATGACGCCGAGGTGCGGGAAGACAAGCTCGGTGCCACCGAGTTCTTGTCCGTGAGCGCAGGCCCGTCCGGCCGCTGCATCGCAGGCTGGCGTAGTCAAGTTCTCTTGTCACGCGGACGCTACAAGTTGTCGGCTCAGGTGCAAGCGCAAGGCATCACCGCGCTCGATGACTCCACCGGTGCCGCGTTGCGCTTGTCAGGTCAACCCGGCACCACCGGCGTGCTAGGCACAGCGACGCGCACACTTGACCTCGAGTTCGAGGTCAGCGAAGAAACCGCGGATCTCGAACTGGTGCTCGAACTGCGCGCCAAGAGCGGCACAGTGCTGTTCCGCAAAGACAGCTTGCGCCTGACCAAGCTCGCGCAGTGACACGAATCGCCCCGTCAGGGCGCCAGGCTCAGCTCCAAAAGCTGAGGTAGACCGCTGCTTGCCTTGGGAGGCAGAGTCAGGATGTACATGCGCGTGTAGGCGTCATCGGGAATGTTCTGCTTGGCATCGAGCGCAGCGGGCTCGGCGCCCAATGCGCGCAACAGCTTGGGCACGGTATTGGAGTGGCCGCACACCACCAAGGTCTGGCCGTCCTCGAGAGCCTTGCAGGCCTCCACCAGGCGATCCTGCTCGCTGGCAGGCACCGTTGTGACGCGCACGCCGGTCGCCGCTGCCAACGGGGCGACCGTCTCTTGGGTGCGCTGGAAGTTCGAAGCATAGATGGCCGTGGGCTGCACCTTGGCCAAGAGGCGCGCCACTTCGGCAGCACGGTCACGGCCGCGCTCGGATAGCTGCGGATCTTGACCACCCTCGCTCGCCTTTTCGGCATGGCGCAAAAGGATCACACTGCGCGGCTTGGGCGGTACCTCGGCAGGCGCTCCTTGGGCCGCAGCCAACCACACCAGCGCGCAAGCACACACCAAAAAACACACAGCGCGCGACCAGAGCATCATGAGCCCATGGTCGGACGCGCTGTGCTAGAAGTCTAGAGAGGACTCACTCAGCAGGCTTGCCTGCGTCGCGCTTTTCCAACATCTCCTTGCGGAGTTCTTGGGCGAGGTTCTTGATGTCCTGCATGGCCTTGCGCACGCGAGCGGTGGCGGCCTTGTTGCCTGCGTCAGCCTTGCTGACGTCTTCGCGGCAGGCTTCGACGGCCTGGACAAGGCGATCGTAGTTCTGGCTCATGATCTAGCAGTCCGGGAAAAGGGATTCGGTAGGCGGCGACGGCCCCGCGGCGGTCGCCCGACGGGCTCTATACACACCAAGGCTCGCGATCGATCAAGTGCAGAGCCGGGCGGGAATCGCGCATAAGAGTGCCATTTCGCACCTAAACCTACTTACGGCAAAGACTTAAGGAGGAGCCTTGGCCTATGTCAAGCCCCCGCCAGCTCCAGCACCAACTCGTAGTGCGCGGCGGCTAGCGGCTGGATCGACAACCGCTGTCCCTTGGCCAGCAAGAGCATCCCCGCCGAGCGCTTGTCCGCCCGCAGCATCTCGATCGTGACCGGTCTTGGGAAAGCCCTGACAGCCTCGATCTCCACCTGCATCCAACGCGGATCGCTCGGGTCCGAGCCCGGATCCTCATGATCATGCCCGCGCTCGAACTGCGTGGGGTCGGGATGTCCTTCGCGCACAATCTTCGCGATCCCCGCCGCGTGCGGAGGTTCCGCGTTGCTGTGCCAGTACAGCACCAAGTCCCCCAGCTTGCAGTCATCGCGCAGGAAGTTGCGCGCCTGGTAGTTGCGCACCCCATCCCAGCCCGTGCGCTTCTTGGGTGCCTTCAGCAGATCCTGAAAGCTGAACACATCGGGCTCCGACTTGAAGAGCCACATGCGCGGCTCGCGTTCCTGCGGTGTCGTCTGCTTCTTGGCCATGTGCTGTTAGTGGTCGCGCAACGCGACCGGGCGTCCCAGAATCTCAGCACTCAGCACCGCACGGCGCAACTCCTCGCGTGAGCCCAGCAGTTGCGGCCGCGCCTGCGTGCGGCGGGCGGCGACATCCAGCGGCGGACGCTCGGCTTGCACGCCCGCCACGCGACGAGTGAGCTCGGCCTCACGCCGCGCACGCTCCTCGTCAAGGAGGCGCTGGTTGAAGACCAGCGCGGCTTCTTCCTCGTCGAGTTGCTCCTCGCCCTTGGCTTCGAGCTGTTCCTCATAGCTCTCGCCTTCCGAGCTAGCTCCCTCAGAGCTGGGCCCTTCCACACTGCGCGCCTCTACACTGCGCGCCTCTACACTGCGCACCTCGACTCGCCGCGACACCGGTGCAACCATCGGCGGCGCCGGCGGCGTTGGTGCCTCGTTGACTTCGCGCACCGGCTCTTCGCCGCGCATCAAAGCCTCCCAAGCCCGACGCGCGGCATCCTCGTCCGCATCACCCGCACTCTCGGGTTCTGCACCCGCACTCGTACCCTGCTCGTCTCGACGAGCGGCCTCCGCTTGACGCGCCTTCACCGCCTCCATGATCGTGCGCACGATCGGCAGCACGACCACGAAGAAGAAGACGGCAAACTTGACAAGGTCGCCGAGGTCGATCGCAGCAAGGTACGGTTGCACAGCTATGGCTCAGCTTTGTTGTTGAGGCTCGCCGCCGCTGTCACCGGCCAAGGTCGAACGCATGCGCGTGTCGGCCTCGACATTGCGCAAACGGTACATGTCCATCACGCCCAAGTTGCCACTGCGCAAGGCCGCAGCCATGGCCAACGGCACCTCGGCTTCGGCGAGCACCACCTTGGCGCGGTTCTCTTGCACCTGAGCCTTGAACTCTTGCTCGGCGGCCACAGCCATAGCGCGACGCTTCTCGGCCATGGCCTGTGCGACGCGCTTGTCGGCATCGGCTTGGTCCGCTTGCAAGCGCGCACCGATGTTCGTGCCGATGTCCACATCCGCGATGTCGATCGACACGATCTCAAAGGCCGTACCGGCATCGAGACCTTTGTGCAGCACGTTCTTGGAGATGGAGTCCGGGTTCTCGAGCACATCCTTGTGCGAGTCCTTCGAGCCGATCGTGGACACGATGCCCTCGCCCACGCGCGCGATGATCGTCTCTTCACCTGCACCACCGACGAGGCGCTTGATGTTGGTGCGCACGGTCACGCGCGCCTTGGCCAACACTTGAATGCCGTCCTTCGCCACGGCGGCGATCTCGGACTTGCCCATGGCAGGATTCGGGCAATCAATGACCTTGGGCGTCACCGAGGTCTTAACGGCCTCCAACACATCACGACCTGCGAGGTCGATGCCGGCCGCAGTGCGGAAGTCGAGCTCGATGCCTGCGCGGTTGGCAGAGATGAGCGCTTGCACGACCTTCTGCACGCGACCACCGGCCAACAGGTGCGCTTCTAGGTCACGCGTGCTGATGCCGTCGATGCGCGCCTGCACCAACATGATCTTGGCATCGAGGATTGTCGCGGGATTCACCTTGCGCAGGCCCATGGCGAACATGTCGAACAAACCAATGCCTGCATTGGTCGTGACCGACCGGATGTAGAGATTGGCGTAGCGCAGGAAGATGCCGAGGAACACCAACAGGAAGATGGCCAAGACCACGATCCCGAGGATCATGGG
>Ga0079301_1000923_pt1 | contig 14083 bp, 13 predicted proteins | sample Wag4_2014_7_11_3_FD_74797 | JGI IMG/M metagenome (GOLD analysis project Ga0079301, IMG submission 74797) | Fresh water mixed with fracking chemicals microbial communities from Ohio, USA - Utica-2 Time Series FC 2014_7_11 | ecosystem: Engineered > Industrial production > Chemical products > Input...
GCCGGGGCGGTACACGAGCCCCGCACCGAGAGCCGTGGCCGCCTCGCCGAGGACGTTGCCGGCCGAGCCGAACTGGCGGGACAGCGTGAACTCGACGTCGAGCTCGCGGCTGACGGGGCGGCTGGCCGTGATCCCCAGCAGGGCCCAGCGCAGGCCGTCGACGGTCACGGGGGCCGTCGGGCTCGTGAGGATGGCGAGGGGGACGAAGCGGAACGAGCCCGTGAGCGCCCAGCCGCCGAGGCGCTGGCCGGCCTCGACGCCGAGCAGCAGGCCGGTTCGAGTCTGGCTGTGGTCGTGGATCGTCCCCGTCAGGCCCATGTTGGCCATCGTGGGAGCGACGTACTGGTTGGTGATCCCGACCAGCCCGAGCGTCTCGACGCCCATCACCCGGGCGGGCCAGGCCGCTCCGAGGTTGTATTCGCTCCACTCGACGGCCGGCTGGTTCGAAGGTTGCGCCGACAGGCCGGCCAGGGTGACGGAGGCCTTGTACCGGCTCGCCTCGGCCACGAGGAAGGTGTCACCGAGGGACAGCCGCAGATCGGCACCCGCGTCGGGAAGGACCCATCCCGAGAGGGACCGGGTCTGCCCGTCGGAGAAGGTGGTGTTCTGCTGGATCAGACGTGACCGGGTGACGAAGCCGATCCGGTCCCCGAACAGCGGGGCGGGCCCGTCCGCTGCGTCGGGGGTCACGTTCGTGACTGGTGCCGGCGTGGTCTGACGGTAGGTCGGCATCGGGACCAGCTGGATGCGCGAGGCCTCGGACGTGGGGACCTCTCGTGACTGGTAGCCCGGTGCAGAGACCACCAGAGCGGCCTTGCCCGAGGCGTCGAGGCGCAGCTTGAACGAACCGCGCGGGTCGGTCACGGCACACGCCAGGCTGCCGACCTGCTGGATGAAGACGTCAGCGAGCGCCTGACCCTCTGGCCCCACGACGAGGCCCGTGCACTCGGTGGCGATCGGTGCAGCGAAGGCCGGCAAGGCGAGGGCGACCAGCACGGGGACGGAGGCGAGGAAAGGCCGCATCACTTGAACACCACCTTCGCCACCATCGCGTGCTCGCCGTTCACCGTGAACAGGTGCGGGGTCGCGAGGTCCGGACGGGCGATCAGCGCCCCTGCTTGCGAGGGCAGGACGGCCACGAACGAGTTGCCTGCGGCCGTGAGGGACAGCATGGTTCCCGACATGGCCATCTTGAGCGTGCGGGCGGTCGACCACTCGGCGGGCAGAGGGCGATCGGCGGTGGCGGTGAAGGTCAGACTCTGGCCTACCCCGGCCACCGTGCCGAGGGTGGCCTCGACGGTGGGCGGGGTGCCGGCCTGTCCGAGATCCGCCGTGAGCGGCGTGATCGAGTCGCAGCCCGCCAGGCCCAGCAGGGCGAGGCAGGCCCACTTCCAGGGGGTTCGCATCGGGATGTCTTTCTTGTTCAGGGGCGGGGTCGGGAGCGACGTGTCCGGAATGGCGAGCGCCTCGACGGTTGCGGGCTTGGCTCTCGAATGGAGCATCGGATTCCGGGTCATTTTTTTACTCCAGTATACGATTTCGAGCTTACGGGTCCGTTCGGTCGGTGTCAAGCAGCTTGCTCGTGTTCGCACCATGTGTGGAACGTACTGGACTCGAGCTTGCTCCCCTGTCGAAAATGAGGAGCGTGGTTCCCGCGGCCTGTGGGAACCGGCAAGGAGGGCCCGCGATGCCTCTGGATGCCCGAGAGCCTCACCCCGGATCGAATGGGTCCGAGGGGCTCGATCCGTTCCTGGACCTGCTGTTCTCGGAGCACCGAGCGCGTGTCCGGGAGGCCCTGCAGTCCGCCTGCGAGGAGGCCGTGCTCGCGTGCCGCCAGGAGATCGAGCCGCGTCACGCTGGCGAGATCGCCCGCCTGGAGCGCGATCACCTGGCGGCCACGGCCCGCCTCCAGGACGAACAGCGCGCGGCGATCGCCCGTCTCGAGGAGGCTCACGAAGCCGCCCTGGCCGCTCGCGAAGCCTGGCATCGCGAGGAGCACGGGCGTCTCGAGTCCGTCTGGCGAGACACGCACGAGGCCCGTATCCGGGATCTCGAGGCCCGGCATCGCTCCGAGGTCGAGGAAGAGCGTCGGCTCCGGACCCGTCTCGAGCTGGAACATGTCGAGGATCTGGCCGGGCGGGAGCGGGTCTGGCAGCAAGACCGACGCGACCTGCTCGAGGTCCACGCGGAGGTGGAGCGCCGGTGGCAGGCCGAGCGACGTGACCTGATGGCCGACCACGAGGCCCGCGAGGCGCGCTGGCTCGAAGAGCGACGACGCCTGCTGTCCGAGGAGCGGGGGAACGCCCCCGTCACGACCTCCGTCGTATCTCTGGAGCCGCCCGCACCCGATCCCGCCGTGCTCGAACAGGTGCGTGCCGAGGGATACCAGGCCGGTCTCGAGGCGGCGCGGCGCGAGCTCGAGGGGCGAACCCCCTCGCTCGAGCAGCAACTCTCCGCCTCGTACGAGGAGGGGCTCCGCGAAGGTCAGAAGCGCTCGGGGGGGGGCGTCGGGCTCGACGAGGCGCGACGACAGGCCTATCAGAACGGGTACGAGGACGGCAAGGGGGTCGGCTTCGCTCGCGGCAAGCGTCAGGTGGAGAGCGAACTGTCCGCCCGCATGCAAGATTCGGCGCGAACGGCTTACCGGGAAGGCTTCCGGGACGGTCAGGCCAGTGGCGGAGATCCCGAGCGCAGCTGGGCTCGCGGGATCCTCCACCTGCCGGCCGGCGCGTCGGTGCCGCCTCACGAGTTGCGCCAGCGCTACAAGCGTCTCAGCCTGGTCCTGCATCCGGATCAGAACCCGGGCCTCGGGGACGAGTTCATCAAGAACCTGAATCGCGCACGCGAGGTCCTGGAGGCCTGAACCGGCCGGTGGTGATCGTCCCGACGGTCCCGGGTATGTATATCACGCGTCGTTCCACCAGAGGTGAGCATGTCCGAACGCATCGCCGACATCACGAACATGATCGACAAGCTGCCGATCTTCGCCGACCTCAGCACGTCGGAGGTCACCCAGCTCGCGGCATACTTCCGGATCCGCAGCTGGCGGGGCGGAGAGACCATCTTCCTCGAAGGGGAGAACAGTCACGACCTGATCTTCATCGTCACGGGAGCGGTCGATATCCTCAAGAAGGACAAGGCAGGCGTCAACAAGCCCATCTCCCGGCTGGAACCGAAGAACGTCCTGGGGGAAGCGGCCTTCGTCGACAACTCCCTTCGGTCCGCGACGGCCGTGGCGGTCAATGACACCGTGGCGATCGCCATGAGCCAGGACCACCTGGAGTCGATCTCCACGGATCATCCGCGCCTGGCCATCAAGCTGCTCAAGAAGCTCAACCGCCTGCTCGCGCTCAAGCTGCGCAAGACCAGTCGCGAATTCGCCGAAAGCGTCTCGGCAGCCGCAGCTGCGGCTGCCACCGGAGCCAAGTCGCGCTAGCGAGTCCCCGTCGGGCTGGTCGTGCGGATCAGGCGGATGGCCCAATCCGCGTAAGGGTCGCGGCCGTGGACTTTGTTGTCCAGCTTCCGTGCGTTGTCCAGCAAGATTTCCATCTGCTCGCGGGAGACCGCCGTCCAGCCTCCGCCCGAGACGAGGGCGTCGAGTTCCTGACGCGCCGACACCCAGCGCGCCGAACCGAGGCCGGCGCGCGTCCAGGTGAGCAGCAGGGATCTGCCCCTGCGTGCTCGCCCCACGAGCGGTCCATCGAGCGAGACCTCCAGGGCTGCCAGGTCACGGGCCTCGAGCCAGGCGCTCGTGGCCTGGACTTCCTGCGCGTCGATCAGGAGATCGTCCGAGAGCGCCTCGCGTTCGACGAGGTCTCTCAGCCGCGGACCGATGGCGAGTTCATCGGCTCCGAGTTGCTCGAGCACGGCACGCATGGGGCGAGCGGCCACGGGGAGGGCCGTCAGGACGAGGGAGCAGGACAGCAGGGTGAACGCGATGCGTGCTCGAGACATGGCCCCCCCGGCGTCGTGGCGTCGCTCGATCGACGATACACCGGAACGGCCCGGATGACACGGTCTCTGCCGCCTTGACCCTCCGGGGGCATGCTTGCTAGAGTGCGCCGCGGGCCTGCGGGCCCGGTTGACTGCTCGAGAGAGGTCGCGCGCGTGCTGAAGCGGTTCCGGATCCCCCTGTCCTGCGTCCTGGCCGCGTTTCCCGCGGTGGGGCTGAAGGCCTCCCCTGCAACTGCCGCGACCGCCGTCCGGCCCGTCGACCTGGGGACCTTGCGCTCGGTGGCCCTGGCCGACGATGCGTCGGGCCTCGCTTACAATCCGGCGGGTCTCGGAGCCACCACCGATCTCTCCTTGCTCGTCGCCCGTGAGTTCGGGACCTCCGAGCGATTCGCGGCGCTCTTCCACACCGGGTCGCTCGGCCTGGGCCTCCTGCCGGCCCCCGGTTCCACGGAGCTGGATCCCGTCCTGGCCACGGGCTTGTCGCTCTGGCCGGGTTTCCGCCTCGGCTGGAGCTATCGCCTGGCCGTCGCCGGCCGACCGTCCACGCAGGATCTCGGCTGGCTCTGGCGTCCGGCCCGTTTCCTGTCGCTCGGAGCGATGGCCTCGAACGTGCTCGCCACGTCCGGGATCCCGAGTTCGCTGCGGCTGGGGGCCGCTTTCCGTCCCTTCGGCGAGCGCTTCACGCTGGCGCTCGACCTGCCGGTGCCAGACAGGGCCAGCTGGAGCTGGGCGGCCATCCGTCCGGAAGTCGGGATCGAGCTGGAACCCCTCGACGGTCTGAGACTGAGGGCCGACATGGACCCGCAGGGCCAGTTCCGTCTCGGCTTCGGACTCGCCCTGAGTCAGGTCGGTGCCTCCGTGATGACCGGCCAGGCTGGAGGCAGTGCCCAGTTTCGCCTCGTCGGGGCGCCCGAGCGCACGGTCCTCCGCTTCCACGGCTCCCGGTATGCGACCCTCGATCTCAGCCGGACCCTGGACGTCGTGCGGTTGGCCCGGGGGGGCATGACGGGGAGCGAGGCGATGCCTGGTCTGTATCCCCTGCTCGAGGCCGTCCGCGAGGCGGGCAAGGACCCGGAAATCGCGGCACTGGTCGTGCGAGTCAATGCGCTGGGGCTGGGGCTCGCCGAGACGGAAGAACTCCGGGAGGCCCTGGCTCGCTTCCGGAGCGGCGGCAAGCTGCTCTGGGTCCACGTCGACCGGCTCGATCTCCCCACGGCCTATCTCGCTTCCGTCGCCGACAGGGTCCTCATGCATCCGATGGCTTCCGTGAGCCTGACCGGGGTTTCGGAAGAAAAGACGTACCTGCGAGGGCTGCTGGACCAGCTCGGGATCCAGCCTCAGTTCGTCGCCGTGGGGCGCTACAAGTCGGCGATGGAGACCTTCGAGCGGACCGGCCCCTCCGAGGGCGATCGCGAGCAGACCCGCTCGATGCTGGAGGACACCTGGAACCGTCTGATGGCATCCCTGGCGCGGGACCGCAAGCAGGAGCGGACCCGGTTCGAGGCGGCGATGCGCCGCGGCGTCTTCACGCCGAGCCAGGCCATGGAAGCCGGTTTCGTCGACGAACTCGCCGAACACGACCAGCTCAGGCCCCTGCTCGAACGCTTTCTGGCTCGCGCGATCTCACCCGTGGCGGCGCTACGCCTCGGCCACCGGGAACCCGCTTGGGCCTTGCCGGAGGTCGCCGTGCTCGCGATCGAGGGATCGATCGCGCAAGGCGGCGGTGGGCGGGACCTCATGCTCGGCGAGACGGTCGGTTCGGATCCCGTGTGCTTCGCCGTGAGACGACTCGCCGAGGATCCATCGGTTGCGGCCGTGGTCGTTCGCGTGGACAGCCCGGGAGGGGACGCCTTCGCCTCCGAACTCATCCGGCGCGAGCTCGAGCTGCTGGCTCGCAGGAAACCGGTCGTCGTGTCCCTCGGGAACGTCGCGGCCTCCGGAGGTTACTGGCTCTCGATGTTGCCTGGCGTGAAAGTCTTCGCGGACCGGGACACCGTCACGGGGTCGATCGGTGTCATCAGCGGGAAGTTCTCTCTCGCGCCTTTGCTCGAGAAGTGGGGCGTCACGCGCCATGTCGAGCACGTGGGCGGTGAGAACGGTGACATGTATAGTCCCGCGCGCCCCCTGACGGAGCTCGAACTCGGACAGATCCGGGTGCAGTCCGAGGAGGTCTACCAGCGATTCGTGACGCTCGTGGCCTCGCAGCGCAAGCTTTCCGAGATGCGCGTGCGGGAACTCGGGGGAGGCCGCGTCTACACCGGCGAACAGGCGCTCGGCCTCGGACTCGTGGATGCCACGGGCGGGTTCGGAGACGCCCTGCACGAGGCGCTCGAGCGAGCTCATCTCGTGGACCAGCCTCATCTCGTGGCCTTTCATCCGCGGCGAGATCCCTTGCTGCTGGTGCTCCAGGCTCTGGACCCCTCGGCCCGGGCCGCGGAGGGTGACGTCCTCGACAGGGCCATGCGATCGTGGTCGAGCTGGGCGAGAGACGAGGTCAGGGCCCTCTGGTGGCCCGGCACGCACTGAGGCGAGCTCCCGGATCGACGGAAGGGTGGAAACACTATGGAAGAACAGGCGCGCGTGCTCGGACTGGACGTGGGGGAGAAAACCATCGGGGTGGCCGTGAGCGATCCCCTGGGCCTCACGGCCCAGCCGGTCAAGACGATCCGACGGTCGAGCCAGGAAGCGGATCTGGCGGCGCTCCGGGAACTCGTTGCGCTATACACCCCCGAGCGTTTCGTGGTAGGCTATCCGCGGAGTTTGAGCGGCGAGATAGGTCCGCAGGCCCGTTTCGTCGAGACCTTCGTCGAGCGGCTCGCGGTCTTCGGTCTTCCGGTCGACCTGGTCGACGAGCGCCTCACCACCCGGCAGGCCACGCAGGTTCTCATTGCCGGCGGGTTGAAGCGCAAAGAGCGCAAGGCTGTCATCGACCAGCAAGCCGCGGTGCTCATCCTCCAGTCCCATCTCGATCGACGGGCCCGGTCATCCCGCTCGGAATGACCCCACGGATCCGCTCGGTATCGCAATCCTGAAAGGATCCTCCGTGGACGAGGCAGAAGACATCATCACGCTCATCGACGAGGAAGGGCAGCCCCACCGCTTCATTCTCGACCAGATCGTCGAAGTGGACGAGAAGGAATATGCCCTCCTCCTGCCGGTCGATCCCGAAGACATGGATGAAGATGACGAGGATGGCGAGCACATGCTGGTCCTGCGCATCCAGGAATCCGACGATCCCGAGGCCCAGCCGGAGCTCGTGATGATCGAGGACGAGGAAGAGTTCAAGCGGGTCATCGAGTACCTCGTCGAGAACGGTGACGAGGTCGAGGAAGACGCCGAGGGCTTCCCGCTCAAGTAACCTTCACACGTTCAGTCACAGGTCGCGCGCGGTCCCCGATGGTTTTGGGGCCGCGCGTGGTATAGAGGTGTCGCACGAGCCGACCACGCTCCATTCATCCAGGGTCTCGTGCAAGGAGGATCCGTGCCCAGGGGACGACAGGACGAGCCTGAATTCGATTTCGATGAGAACGAGGAAGACCTCGAGGCCCAGGGGGGCGACGAGGACTTCGACGGCGAATACGAAGACGAGGACGGGGAAGAAGACGACGAGGACTACGAGGACGAAGACGAGGAGGAAGGCGGCAACCGCTTCCTCGGTCCGATCTTGCTCGTGGTGGGTGGCCTGATCGTCGTCGGTGGCCTCGGCTATGCCTACATGCAGGGCATGTTGCCATTTCTGCCGGGGTCGGGCACTCCGACGGTTCAGGAAGCCATCATCCCGTCGGCGCCACCTCCTGTTCCGACCACTCCGCCTGCTGCATCTGAAGCCGTGGCAGTCGTCCCGACGCCCGAGGCCACACCGGTTGCCATCGAGCCTCCCGTTCCCACTGCGGCTCCGGTCGAGGTCCAGGAACAGCCCGCTGCCCAGGTACAGCCCGTCGAGGTGCCGGCGAAGGTCGCCGCTGCTGCGGCAAAGCCCGCCAAGGCCAAGGTGGCGACGCTCGCTGCCAGGCACGGTGGCCGGGCACACAAGGCCCAGGCTGAGCGGGGCCATGTGACGCCCAAGGCTCACACGGGCAAGGCGAAGCGTGCCCAAGTCAGGGCGGGTGGCGGCACCTACACCGTCCAGTGCGGTGCCTTTGCCGAGGCGGCCAATGCTCGCAGCCTCGTGGCGAGTCTCGAGCGGCGCGGCTTCACGGCAGGCGTGTCCGACGGTTCCGGTGCCCGTTCGGCCGCCACCACCGTGCGGTCCACGGTCGTCAACTCCAGGGCCAAGGCGGTGTCCCTGCAGAAAAAGTTCGCCGGTATCGGTCATCCTGGTTCCGTCATGCGGGTTGGCCGGGGGCGGTACGTCGTCCAGTTCGGTATCTTCGAGGGCCGCGAGCGGGCCGAGGAACTGGCCCGCGAGATCCGCGCCAAGCAGATGTACGTCAGCCTGAGCGGCGGTACGGCCCGCCTGGCCTCACCACACCGGGTGTTCGTCGGACGGTTCACGTCCGAAGGCAAGGCCGCCGAGGTGGCTCGTCAGGTCCGTCGTCAGGGCGTCCCGGCGATCGTCGTCCGGCTCTAGGTCACAGGAGGCCCCGTGCAAGACCTCTCACTCGTCTGCCGAGATTGCGGGGCCTCTTTCCTCTTCACCATCGGAGAGCAGGAGTTCCACGCCCAGAAGGGGTATACCAATCCGCCTCAGCGGTGTCCGTCCTGCCGGACCAAGCGGCAGGCCGCCTCATCCGCTCCTCCATCCCGGCAGACGCGTCCCGACTTTTTCCAGGTCTCGTGTGCCCAGTGCGGCACCGAGACCCAGGTCCCGTTCAAGCCGACCCAGGGACGTCCCGTGTACTGTCAACCCTGCTTCCGGTCGCGCCGGGCCTGAGCGCGAGACCGCACCCACGACGCATCGGCCCCTGCTTGACACCTGTTCGAGCAGGGGCTTCGTGCTAGGCTTCCACCGCTGGACGAGGAGGTGGAGCATGGAGCCCGGGGGTGAAGTCGCAGAAGATGGGGTGCGCGCCATCGAGCAGGCACCTTGCGACCATGAGCGGGCCATCGCGCTCGCTCTGTCGTGCCCGCTCCTGCCTGCTCCCCCACCCGTCGTCGGGTTTGCGCCGCCCTCGCACGCCCCCTATTCCCGGGATCTCATTCCGGGGCCCTGTGACACGGACCCCGGGACAGGCTCAGCCTGGTCGCTGGAGAGCCCGGGCGAGGGCAAGCGCCTGGAGCGGGATATCGGACACCGACCGCACGGGTAAGCAGCGCCCGCGCCCCTTGCGAGCCAGGTTCTCGCAGGACCTGAGCGTCTCGGGGTGGGCATCGAGGGGCAGCACCACGAGCGGTCGCAGGCGTGGTGCGGCATCCAGCGGATTCGGTCCCGTGGTCTGGGCGCCATCCGTCACCAGCAGGGTGACGTGTCGGCCTCGAGCCACGCGCTTGCGGTCCTGCCAGGCCGTGTCGAGCGCCGCGTGGAGGTCCGTCATCCCCTGGGGTGGCGTCTGGAGCAGTTGACTCACGAGCCAGGCCGCGCTCCGGCTCCGGTGAAAGGGCTGGATGCGTCGTGGCGTGTAATCGAAGCCGGACACCGAAAGCTGGTCCCCGGGCCAGGACATCGCGATGAGCGCCAGCGCGACGTTCACCATGGCGAAACGCTCACCCTGCATCGAGATGCTCGTATCGGCCAGCAGTGTCAGGTAGAGCGGGTCGTGGTGCGGTTCTCCGACCCGTAGATCCTCCGGACGCCAGGGCAGGATCCCCTCGAAGTGTTCGAGCGTTTCGTCGAGATCGAGTTCTGCCGCGGGGGCCTCGGGCCAGGATCGGAACACCGTCGTATCGGGGCGGCTGATGGGCAACATCAGGCGACGAGCCCGACGCATGATGGCGTCGACGGCCTTGCGATGCATCCCCTCCAGGTAGGTCGTGCGCCGCATGTTTGTCCGGACCATGTGCCGGTAGTGCACGGCATATTCCCAGTCATCCTGGAAGTCGGATTCGGTCACGGGTTCCTGGGCCTCGGGGACCGCGAGGAACGCATTCTGGTCCTGGGTCGCGACCGAGAACCAGACGAATTCTTTGCGGGTCGTGAAGTCCGGGACTACGGATTCGTCAGGGCCGTGCCAGCGTTTTTTTTTACGAAGCGCGCGATCCACGTCGTGAGGTCGCTTTCGGCCCCGTCTGCCAGTTGCACGCGGTTGCGGAGGGCCGATTCCGTGAGGGACTCGAGCCGGGTAGCTTCCATCTGGCGGATGCTCCCGTCGCCCGTCACCTTCATCCAGGCGATCGCCGCCCGGATCGAGGCTCCGCGCTGGAAGGTCTGGTCCTTGCGGGTGGCCTCGAGAAGTTCCAGGACGAAATCCAGGTTCTCGGGGGGAACGGGACGATCGATGACCTGTTCGAGGATCCGGGCTTCCTCCTGCCGGGGCTGGTATCCCATCACGACGCTCTCGAAGCGGTCGAGGACGGCCTCGCTCAGGCGCTGGGTGGCCACGTACTCGGCAGGGTTCTGGGTCGCGATGACCTGGAAGCCGGGTGCCGCCTCGATCGTTCCCAGGCGGGGGACCTGCACGATGCCCTCGTCCAGGGCGGGCAGCAGGACATTCTGGACCCCCTCGGGCATCCGGTTGAGCTCGTTGATGAACAGCACGCAGCCCTGGCGCATCGCCTGGACGAGGGGACCCTCGATGAAGTGTTCTGGACGATACCCGGCTTGCATGACGAGCGGGGGGTCGAACCAGCCCGTCAGCTTCTGCTCGGAGTAACGGGCATCGCCGTCCACGCGGACATGGTGACGGTTCGCGAGGCGCAGGTGCTGCAGGACCAGGTAGGTCTTGCCGACCCCGACCGGACCTTCGATCAGGATGTGTCTGCCCACCGAGAGCAGATCATGCAGGAGGCCGAGTTCGCGTTCACGTCCGATGATGCTCATGTCGGTCATGGTAGCACGGCGTGGGGTGGCGAGGCGGGGCCGGTGAAGGGGCTCCAAGCCAGGCCACGGGAAGTTTCACCCGTCGTTGAACAAGAGTTAAATGGGACTTAGGAAGGGTGGCTGGTTTCGCCCCGATGAGCCAGGAAAGATCCCCCGGATCGAGGAGGCCGTGCCCATGTCGACCCAGATCGTGCCACCTTCCACCTTGCCACGGCCCGTGCCCCGATCCGTGCCGGACATGCTCCGAGCTGCCGTGCTTCCTCCCCCACGTCCCGAGCTCCCGGTGGCGAACCGGGACGTCTTCGTGCGCTCGCCAGCTGTCGTGCAGGGTCCGGTCCAGGCCATTCCAGAGGTGGTGGTGCGCCCTGGCGACACGCTGTTCGATCTGGCCATGGCCCGAGGGGTCTCCCTGGCTCAGCTGCAGGCCTGGAATCCCGAGCTGTTCCAGGCTGGCTTCGATTCGCGAGGTCTTTCTCGCTACCCGGACGGGAGCCTGGTGTATCCCGGGGACCGCGTCCGCCTTGCACCTGCCGACGGTGCGGCTCAGCCTTCCCTGCCCGCGCCCGGTATAACGCCGGCTCCCGCCTCTCCTGCCCCCGCTGGCCCGCGCCCGCCTGCGAACCTGGCCGAGCTGCGTGCGCGCCTGACGGTCCCAGACGTCGATCGAGCCCAGACGGAGGGGTTCTGGCACGTGAACCCCGAGGCGACCTACAATTTCGGTCACCAGCTGGTCGATGCCCGGCTCTGGAACCGATCTCCCGAGGGTCTCGTGGTGTGGGCCGACAGCGGGAGACCCGTTTCCTGGAACCAGGTGAATGCCATGCCCGAGGTTCAGCGGCAGCGGTATTTCCAGCTTGCCGGGCTGATGCCGGCCCCGCCACGTGATGAGGGGGCCGGTCGCCAGGCCATCCGGACGGCGCCGCCCGCGACGTCTCCCCCCGTGCCATCTCCCGTACCGCCCGTGCCGCCCGCCTCGGTTCCGGCTGCGCCGCCCCGTGCCGCCGTTCCTCAACCTTCTCCTCGCCGTGCCTCCTCCCCGCCAGGCGACGTGCGTGACCGCCTGGCACGGGCCCTGGGCCAGAACAGTTACCAGGGGAGTCGCAGCAACTGCTACCGCTTCGCCCGGGAACTGGTGCTCGATGCGGGGGGACGGGACATCCAGCATGCCACGGATGACGCCTCTGCACGTGGTCGGTCGATCATGCACCTGGCCGAACTCGCCTCGAGCGGTCGCCTCCAACCGGGGGACGTCATCTACGTCAACCGGAAACCAGGAACGGATCCCTCCTCGACGAACCTGGCCAACGGCCCGCACTGGTTCACGTTCATGGGCGACGGGGTCTACGTCGACCAGTACGGCAAGAAGTCCCTGTCGGAGATGGCGAACTTCGTACCCGGGCGCTCCCTCGACCTGATCGTGCAGCCGTTTCGTTGAAGGCCGTGACCGGGTCGAACTTTTAACGAGTCATGGCCGACTGTTAACCTGCTGACAAGAACCTGCGCGACGAAACGGCCGATAACCCTCTCGATGGTTTCCCACCGTGGAGGTCCGCATGAATCCCAACGTTGCCAGTGCATCCCCGACGCGCTCCCTCACGGTCGCCCAGATCCTCGGCGTTCAGGCGCCCCAGGTCCCGGCACCCGCTCTCGTCCCTGCAGCCGTGGCGGCCCCCGTGCCCGTCGCTCAGCAACCCGTCGGGGTCTCTCCCACGGTCCGGGATGTCCTGATGATGTCCCCCGTCGCCACCCATGCCCGTCCTGCCGCCAGCGTGTCCGTGCAGCCCGGTGATACCCTCTCCGATATCGCGGCGCGGCTGGGCGTCTCGTTCGACCAGCTGAAGTCCTGGAATCCCGAACTCTTCCGCGAGGGCGTGGATGCCGGCGGACTGCTCCGTCGCGCGGATGGTGGCCTGATTTACCCGGGTGATGCCGTTCATGTGGGTGCTGCTCCCGGCGCGCCTCCGGTTCCGCCGACGCAGCCGGTCCTGCCTCCCGCTCCTCCCCTGGCACCGCCCGCCAGTGTCGAGGAACTCCGCTCCCGCATCTCCCGGCCCGACGCCGACGCGCGGACGACCGGCGGGTACTGGAACATCAATCCGAATGCCCGGTACAACTTCGGTCACAAGTTCGTCAACGACCAGCTCTGGCGGCGATCGCCGGAAGGCCTCGTCGTCTGGGCCGACAATGGCAAGACCGTCTCCTGGAACCAGATCAACGCCATGCCCGAGGCGCAGCGCCAGGCCTACTTCCAGATGGCGGGCTTCCAGCCCGCACCCCCCAGGGACGAGGCCGCAGGCAAGCTGGCTTTCCGTCAGTGGGTCGAGCCTGCGCCGGCCCCGGTGACTCCCCCTGTCGCTCCTTCCAGGCCGCCGGGCAAGACCGGCAGCGTCAGCGATGCGGGCAAGGCGCAGATGCGGAAGATGATGAGCGTCGCGGAGCAGATGGCCGCTGGCAAGCCTGCCCTCGGCAGGTGCTACGAGCGCGTCTGGCAGATGATCGAGAAGGCCGGCTACGGCAACATGCCGGGTTACGAGCCTCCTCAGGCCTACTGGCCGGAGGCCAGGCACTTCGCCGAGTGGCTCGCCCTCCCGGGGGTCCTCGAGAAGGCTGGCCTCCAGAAGCTCCCCATCGACAACCCCTACAAGGCTCCGGCCGGGTCCATCGTCGTCGTGCGCGCCAATACGCCCGGGACCGCCCATCCCACCGCGGGCGACATCTCGATCGCCATGGGGAACGGTCGTTTCCTGAATGATGGTGAAATGGGCTACGGCGGCTCGGGCAGCTTCAAACCCGGGAATAACTACGTCCTCGGCGTCTACGTCCCCGTCTGAATCGTGACGGGCCAGGCGGGCCGCTCTGCGGTTTACGTCCTCGGCCGCGTGCCTCACGTACCTCCGGGTACGCTTCGGCCCGCGGCCTGCGGGCGCACACGCAGATCGCCTCCGCCTGGCCCGTCACGGCTAGTTTCCTCGGTGGCGTCGGCGGGGACCTTCGGTCCACTTCCTTGCCCCAGAGCAGGCTTTCCGCGCTGTGCTCGTCGCGCCTCTGGCGCGCCTTGCGGGGTGGGTGTCTTGCTCGTCACGCCTGCGGCGCGCCTTGCGGGGTGGATGTCTTGCTCGTCACGCCTGCGGCGCGCCTTGCGGGGTGGATGTCTTGCTCGTCACGCCTGCGGCGCGCCTTGCGGGGTGGATGTCTTGCTCGTCACGCCTGCGG